>Ga0163108_10003300_pt1 | contig 11493 bp, 11 predicted proteins | sample Fk1155metaG_FD_109644 | JGI IMG/M metagenome (GOLD analysis project Ga0163108, IMG submission 109644) | Marine microbial communities from the Central Pacific Ocean - Fk160115 155m metaG | ecosystem: Environmental > Aquatic > Marine > Oceanic > Photic zone | place: The Central Pacific Ocean...
CCAGATACTCGCAGCTTGGGAAATATTGGACTCTTCCTGACGACAAAAATTGCCGATGCATGACCTGGTCAAAATACCCGCAGACCTCGCTGTTTGTGGCAAGCTCATAAAGACCCTTGTTCCAGCCGGTCGCGTCGATCGTATTGTTGCCCAGTTTTTTGGAATTGACTCCGTAGAAAGCAGAAGGTTGGTGCAATCGCACGAAAGGGTAAGCATCGTTCCAGTGACCACCGGGTTGGTGGTGTTTGTCTACAATGACGATGTTTGACTCGGTCTCTGTTAATAGGACATCGGTAAATGCCATCCCCATTGCGCCGCTACCGATGACTAAATAGTCTGTTGAAATGTTTTTCATGTACCTTGCCCTTAAAGATCGGGAGCAAAGCGGTTCACTTCGCCCATTTGTCTGACACTACCGGGTCGTCCGACAAACTCCTCTTGTGTCATGCTCAATAGCATATCAGCATCATCGTCAACCAACGACAAAAACCGAGTCGTGGAAGGATCCTCAACTTCGCCAAGACGCCCAACAACAATCCCGGTTTCGGGTTCTCCAGACCGACCAAAGACGACAGAATAGGTTTCGATGGTTGCCTTGCCTTCTGGGTTTTCGGTGAAATTAGGTGCTTTGATATCGCCTGGGGTTAACTCGCGAACAGGAGAATCGACCCTTGACCAGCCTCCCTCCACTGGCTTAGTGGAATAAATACCTGCTGCGTGCTTGCTGATGTAGCCGCCGTTCGCCGTTACCAGGCCAAAAGAGTCCCGATCAGAACGCAACTGGTCGGCCATGGTAGCTATTGAATTCATAACGTAGTTATTGCCAGCTCCCCCATGAAAGGGCAGGCCGCCGGTAACTGTTAGATGTCGTTTGTCTTCCGGGCTAATGCCGAGTTCATTTCGAGCAATCTGAACTGCGCTAGGAAAGCATGAATACAGATCCATATGATCAATATCGCCAATCGTCAGGCCCGCCATTTTTAATGCATCTTCTCCCATTACTCGCATCGAGGGTGAAGAGTGGAAATTTTCTCGATAAGAAATATTCCAGACATCTGTCACATCAGAGCAGCCGTGTAAGAATACCCAGCGCGAAGGGTCCACTCTCATTTTTTCGGCATTTTCTACTGAGGTCATTAAGATCGAAGCGGATTGGTTGATTTGATTCATCGCATTCATGAATTTGGTGTAGGGCCAACCGACGTATCGATTGGACTCGGTTGCAGTGGAGATCTCTTGTGGAGATCGTTTGATCGGGTACCAGGCATGCGAGGATCTTTCGGCGACTTCCGAAAGTCTTGAGAATAGTTCGCCCATCATGGTTTGGTGCTGATCTAGGGTATTTCCATAATGAGCCCTGAGCGCATTTTCGAATAGAGGATAGACGTGTGAGGCTTGCCAAATTCCATGTTTAAACTCGTGGTCGTTCCACATCTGACGATCGGCGAATAGGAGTTCGGCGTCTTTGTCAGAATCGATAGACCACTGGGGTTTCTTGCCGGACTTCACGATTTTTCGTCCGGTCGCCATTGCTTCAGAGCCACACAACAAGACGAAGTCTTCTTGGCCATCGAATATTTCTTCAGCGTATCGATTCACCAGATACTGTGGGCCGTTTCCGCCATCCGGCGCAAGCCACTGGCGTGCATTGACTGCGCCAAGATGATTCGCAAGGGCTTCAGGGGTATTTCTCATGGGTTCCCTGAAACTTTTGACCACTACCAGTGAAGATAGGTGAGTGATGGCCTGGTGAGATAATCCCGCGTCTTCAATAGCGAGAGCAGTAGCTTGCTCGATCAGTGCTAGCGGCGACGAAGCTACTTCCAGAGGCTTGTCTTTTTCTGTTATTTGACCAACACCAATGATGATGGGTGTTTTTGGATGAATCATTTGTTTCTCCAATGTTTTGAGTAATCACCGTTTGATTTGATGATCTGTTAATTAATGAGGTCTCCCCATCGGTCGAGATAGGTGAGTTTTTCAGCAGGTGTCCTGGTGACGGAACCAAAGTTACCGATCGGCCAGCCGATGGGTATGGTGACAACCACACCATAATCCTCAGGGATATCGAAATACTGATGCAGTTCGGTTTCAAATACCTGATGCATGGTCGTTAGTGCGGCGCCAAGGCCTACTGCGCGACAGGCGAGCAAGATATTCTGGACGCACGGGTAGACGGCCCCATAATTTGGAGGAGCGAGTCCGACTCGATCCTCAATCGCGACCTTGAAAGGCCAGTCCCTCTTGCCACATACCAAGAGTAAGTACGGGTACTCGTGCATGTGGTCCATTTGATAGTAGAGGGCCTTAAGCTGTCTCCCTGGAGGCTTGGCATTTTCTGAGTTTCTCGGAAACCTAAACCTCGACTCAATGGCCTGGGTATAGTTATCGGCAAACCATTTTTTCTTTTCTGGTTCGCTGATCAACACAAATTTCCAGGGTTGTAGGTTTTGTCCAGATGGCGCTTTCACGCCGGCATTGAGCACTTTCATTATCAAGGAAAGAGGTACCGGATCGGTCTTGATTCGGCGAATCGCGCGGACATTACCCACGAGATCAAAAAAAGACAGGTCTTGCTCAATTTCTGTCATTACCAAATCTCTGCCTATCCGATGGCCGTCGAACCACCATCACAGGGAACCGTCAGCCCCGTCAGGAACGAGCCAGCCTTGGAAGACAAGAATATGGCTAAACCCGAGGCATCTTCAGTCGAGCCCCACCTGCCCATGGTAAATCCCTTCATTACCTCGGCCTCTACTTTTGCATCTGCGTATAGCGGAGCGGTCATTTTAGATTTGAAGGGCCCGGGAGCGATGACGTTTACATTGATGTTCCTCGAGTTGAGGTCTTGGGCCATTTGCACCGATAGTTGTTGTAGACCAGCTTTTGCAAAGGCGTAAGAATAATTGCGTAATCCGCTGGGTCTGATGCCGTTTACCGATGAGACATTAATCACAACTGCTCGAGATTCTTGGCTTGCCGCATTATCTAATAACGGCAACAATTTTTGGGTTAAGAAGAAAGGGCTCTTGCCATCAAGTTCAACTACTTTGTCCCAGGCTTTTTCGCTAAAGCGATCAATGTCTTCACTCCAAGTGACGCCAGCATTGTTGATCAGTACATCAAGTTTTGATTCTCGGTCACTGATTTCGTTAGCGAGTTTTTGACATCCAGCGATGTCGCTGATATCTGAAGGGATTGCGGTGCAATTACCAAGTTTTGATAGCACCTCTTCGGCTTCCTGGCAGACGTCTGGTTTACGAGAAGCGATATATACGCGTGCTCCGCAACGGACAAACCCCTCGGCGATCATAAAGCCGATCCCCCGTGTTCCTCCTGTTACCAGCACTACTTTGTCTTTGACGCTGAAAAGGTGATCATAATAAGAATCGGTCATCTTTTTATCCTGGTTTATTGGCCTTGTACGGCTACGACAAAGTCCAGCTTTACTTTTCCCTCGCGCAGCTTGATTGCTTCTTGGTAGTCTGGCGAAAACCAAAATTCTTTAAGACTGCTCATCGACGTGAATTCTTCGATGGCCAGAAATCCATCGTGTTCCCATCTTCCTTCCAAAAGTAATTCGGAGTTGATTTGCTCGTTGCGAGCGATCACTTTGATCCCCGCCTTTTGTGCAACTGGAGTAGCTTTCTCGCGATATGCTTCCAATCCTTTCTCACTGAGAAGTTGACCGGAGACGACAAGATAAGCTTTCTTGGTTTGTGTATTGGCTATCCCGGTTACCACCAAACCTGATAACAATAATCCAAAAATAGTTCCTGCAAAAAATGTGACTGCTTTTCCCATCTATTCCCCCAAAAAAACACGTTAAACGTTGACTGTTATTAAAACAGATTAATCCACTAAAACTTCAGATTAAAGTCCTATTAGGCAGTCCGAAGATAGCGGATTCTTGCCTTAACAGTTGTTGAAATCAGGATCCCTTTTTTCTCGAAAGGCATTGATCGCCTCAAGGTTTGCAGGGCTGCCTCGCAGTTCATCTAGTCCGATATTTTCGTTTTTGATCGAATGTTTCATCTGCGCTTTTACGGGCTCCATGATAAGCGATTTTGTTTTGACTAATGACGCGATGGGTAAGCGAGCAAGCTTTTCCGCTTCTCCCATGACATGGGATAGCAATTTTTCTGCTGGAAGTATTTCCATGGCAAGTCCTAGATCGATGGCTTCTTCAGCGTCGATCCATTCTGCTGCCATCAACAGCCAGCTGGCTTTTTGTCGGCCCATTAGGTTCGGAAAGGTAAACGTGCTTGCGGCTTCCGCTGTTAATCCTAGCGCAGAAAACGGCGTCCGGAGCCGAGCGTCCTTGGCGATGTAGGTGAAGTCAGCTAATCCGCAAATCGTTGCGCCGATACCGACCCCCAGTCCATTGACGGCGAGGAGGAAGGGTTTGGGAAAGTCGACTATTGCATCTAGCATGCCGGCTAGGCCGTGTCTTGGTTCTCTATTGGAGGTATCTGAGAGATCGGCCCCTGCAGAAAACGCTCTTCCGGCACCCGTTAGTACCAGCACTCTTACAGTTTGGTCTTGTTCTGCCTCTAAGAATGTTTCTGTGAGTTCGTCCATGAGTAAAGAGCTGAACGCGTTTAGTGCGTTGGGTCTATCCAGAGTGACGAGGCGAATGCCGTTTTGGTCTTTAGTGCTAATCGTTTCCATTGCTTGTGTCCCTTAGAACCGTTGTAGGATGATTTTTTTAAGTGTGCCCTTTTCGTTCTAGAGAAGAAAGTTACAGTATCTCGGTCTCCTATAATCATGGATCCCTCAGAGGCCTTTTGGATTGGCGATCATCGGTATTCCTTGTCGAGGCTCGAGAGGTATACACTGGAGGCGTTCAAATAAACCGGATGCTTTTGGGGGATGACAGATGAATCGTGTAAGCACTTTATCGGTGCAGAAGAATTATTAATAGATTCTTTTAAGCTGGGTCTTCAGATCCTGGAAGATGGCTTCCGTCCGGATGTTCTCTTGGCCCTATGGCGCGGAGGGTCGGTGGTTGGAATGGCCATTCAAGAATTGTTTGGCTTTGCAGGATTAGAGGTTGAACATTTACCGATCAAGACAAGCCACTACGAAACGCTCGAGCGAGTAAAGCCTGAGGTTTTCGTCCAAAGTCTGGATCACTTGGTCGGCTCGTTTGGTCAGGCCGATAAACTTTTGATTGTCGACGATGTGGTCGACACAGGGCGAACTGTTGAAGCGGTGATCGAAACACTAGAGCGTACACCTGGTTGCGAGCGGCTAAAGGATGTTCGTGTCGCCTCGATTTGGAATAAACCGAGTATGAGTGTTACTGGAAGGATGCCCAATTATTTTTTGTACTCCACTGACCAGTGGCTTGTTTTTCCACATGAAATGGAAGGACTAAAAGCTGAAGAGCTTGCAAAAAAACACGTGTTTTTTGATGGACTCGTTAAACGCCTTAACGAGATTTTTTAATGATTGCTATTGAATTCGTACGCATAATGATGGGCTTCAGCCAAGTTTTGTGTTTTGGAGAGATTGAATGCTGCGAGTAATGGTTTTCCTGGTTCTAGTCTTTGTTTCTGTGGTTCTACAGGCGGGGACGACGGCCTTTGAAACATTAATCGATGACCACGGCTATCCGATCGATGATCCGAGTTATGCGGATATCAGAGTCTGGCTTGACCAGGAAGAACGAGGGCTTTCCTTGTTTCGCGCAAAGAGATATGTAGAAGCGTATCCGTTATTGGCGGAAGCTGCTCGGCATGGTTTTAAGCGCGCACAACATAGTCTCGCGCTTATGCATATCAATGGGAACAGCGTGGATAAAAACGTGTTGATCGGCATTGCTCTTCTTGGATTGGCTGCTGAATCTGGAGAACGCAAACTCAAGCGAGAGTATGAAAAAGCGGTCAAGTCATTACCAAAGAAATTCCACAAGCCGGTGCGAGACCAAACCGATTACTATATTGCTCGATACGGAATGGCTGTTCAGGGCGTCAGTTGTTCGTTAGTGAAAAAACCTGGGTCAAATTTAAAGCACATGGTTTGTTTAAAACAACCTGGTCAATATGATGATTGGGACTGGGCACCTTAAGCTCAGCGCATGTTGATTCTTCAGATCAACTAAAAATATAGTTAATTTAAGGCTAGGTAAGTTAGAATATAGACCTCTTTGTATTTTCTTGAATCATTGATTTCATCAGCGTAAATTGATGGCTCTTTTTTATACGCGGGAATAGCTCAGTTGGTAGAGCATCTGCTTGCCAAGCAGAAGGTCGCGAGTTCGAACCTCGTTTCCCGCTCCAAATAAAATCTCAGACGGCCTTTGGCTAAGCGACACAGGGACTGGTTATGGAACATTATGATGTTTTGATTGTAGGTGCCGGGATATCAGGAATCGGGTCGGCTTGCCATCTCCAGTCGAAGTGCTCAGATAAAACCTTCGCGATCCTTGAGTCTCGGGAAGAGTTTGGCGGGACTTGGGACTTGTTCAAGTATCCGGGTATTCGATCTGACAGCGATATGCATACCTTGGGTTTTAATTTCAAGCCCTGGGTTGCACCGAAATGTATTGCTGACGGCCCCTCGATAAAAAAATATTTAGAAGAAACGATTGTCGAACACGATCTGTCAAGACACATTCAATATAAAACCAAGGTGGTCTCGGCTAACTGGTCCGGCCAGGAATCATCCTGGGTGGTAAAGGTCGACAGAGAAGGTCAATCCTCTACATTGTCTTGTAATTTTTTGATGATGTGTAGCGGATACTACAATTATGAAAAGCCTTTCAGGCCAGAATTTTCCGGCGAATCGGCTTTTAACGGCCAGATTGTTCATCCTCAACTCTGGCCAGAAAATATAGATTATGAAGGCAAAAAAATCATCGTGATTGGAAGTGGTGCCACTGCAATGACTCTGGTCCCCGCGATGGCCGAGAAGGCCGAGTCCGTTACCATGGTGCAAAGATCGCCAACGTATGTCGTGTCGATGCCCGATGAAGACAAGATAGCCAATGGACTGAGAAAGGTGCTCCCTGATTCATGGGCTTATGCGGTGACTCGGTATAAGAATACTAAGCTTCAGCAGATTATGTATAAAAGGATGCGAAGCCAGCCGGAAAAGATGAAGAAGTATTTGGTTGGTTTGGTTAAGAAGGCGCTCGGTTCGGGGCATGATGTGGATACTCACTTTACACCGAGCTATAACCCGTGGGATCAGAGGATGTGTCTTATCCCGAACGGTGATCTGTTTCGATCGATTAAGTCTGGAAAAACTGAGGTCGTGACAGAACATATCGAATGTTTTACTGAAGCAGGTATGCGACTGGTGTCTGGCCAAGAGCTTGAGGCTGATATCATCGTGACTGCGACGGGTTTGAACATGCAGTTGATGGGAGGAGCCGAGTTCTATGTGGACGATCAAGCGGTCAATTTCGCCGAGAAGTTCTCTTACAAAGGGATGATGTACGCGGATATTCCAAACCTTATACAGACCTTCGGCTACATTAATGCCTCTTGGACTCTCAGAGCTGATTTAACTGCAGAGTATGCCTGTCGACTGATCAATGAAATGGATGCACTCAATGCACGACAATGTGTCGCGGTGCTTGCGACCCGAGACTCAAATATGGCCGCCAAACCGTGGATCGAGAATTTTTCTGCGGGTTACATTCAACGTTCGCTGGATTTGATGCCTAAACAGGGTGAAGAAGATCCTTGGCGTAACACACAAGATTATGCCTTGGACAAGAAAATCATCAGAGATGCGCCTTTAGAGGATGGTGTGATGACTTTTCGAGATCGAGTGACATCTATCGTTGAGGCAGGAACCCAATCTACCGATAAAGATCAAGCGGCTGCATAAGTTACGCTTAGCTGCCACCAGCCGGTGTTGGGTAAGATAAAGCAACTATAGCAGGGTGGTTTTTTGTCACTAACGAAGAAATTCTTTTTGCTTGTTTAAACTTTCAGTCGCTTCGTCTACTAAGTCTGACATGATCTTACTGACAGGTTGTATTTCATTAAAATAGCCGATGCTCTGGCCGGCTCCAGAGTGGATGAGCGGTTCTATATCATGCTCTTCGATTGCGCCTAATAGGTCTCCTATTAAGACATCCTGCATTGGCATCTTGAGGGGCTTAGGGGCATTGGGGGCTTCCCAGGCTTGACTCCAGCCGCTTATGATTTGCCGAAAGGGTTTCCCGCTTTCAGAGCGTGTGATCACGGTGTCAGCACTTCCGGCGGCTTTTAGCTTCTTAGTGTTGACAGGATGGAGGTGAGCCTGATGTTCGTCGGACAAAAGCCACGCAGTACCCATCCAGACACCCTGGCCTCCCATGGCCAAAGCAGCGGCAATATGGCGGCCAGTAGCGACACCGCCTGCTACCAAGACAGGTATTTCGCCTGCCGCGTCAACGATCTGTGGAATCAACGAGTAAGTTCCGATGGGCCCTGTGTGTGCGCCTGCATCGTATCCTTGAGCGACCAGTATTTCGACGCCAGCATCGATAGCACGCGGTACGTGGTGAGGACTGCCAATAAGGGCCAGAGTAGTTTTACCTAATCGTTTCGCCTCTGCAATAACTTGAGCCGGTGCACCGATTCCGCAGGCTAGCATGTTTACCTGCGAGCTTAGAACGGCATCAATTTGCTGGTCCTCTATTTCTTTAGAGCGGATAAAACGGGTCCTCATGCCCGGCTCGGTCGCATCAGGTACGGCATATTCTTGGATTAAATCATCAACGAATTGTTTATGCTCAGCAGGTATCTCAGCTTCTATAGCTTCTCGTGAGTTGTGGGTCGGCATTCCTGGCGGTAACACCAGGTCGACGCCAAAGGGCTTGTCTCCCACGAGACTCTTGATTTGGGCGAGCTCTTGTTCGATTTCGTGGGGAAATCGTCTGGTCGCTCCATAGACCCCATAGCCCCCTGCATTGGTAATCGCTGCGACGACTCTCACATCATGTGCGAAGCCAAATATTGGAAATTCGATTCCTAGATCATTACAGATCGGGGTCCATATTTTGCTCATAGTTGATCCAGTTGCTTATCTTTTATAGTTCGATTGCCTAGGGAGGATTATATGATAAACATATTGGGGTATCTCCAATGAGATAGTTAGGTGTTATGGTTGGCTATTAATCCTGGGCCGGAAGAAACGAGGCAGTATGGAGATTCGCAAGTATTACACGATCAAAGAATCCATCAGGAAGGATTCCTATGGACAATCAGATGGCCAAATCGATCGTGTCGCATCAATAGCCGTATTCGACAACCCTTTTTCAGGAGAGTTTGTCGGCGATCTTTCGCCTTTATTTGACTGGGGAGAACAGGTAGGGCGAGATCTCTCAGAAGAAGCAGTCAGATTTTTAGCTGGCACACCGACGAGTTATGGTAAAGCAGCTGTTGTCGGATCTGCCGGTGATTTTGAGCATGGCGCGGCACTGATCCATCCTCGTTTGGGTAAATCGTTACGAGCTGCGGTCCAGGGGGGAGAAGCGATAATACCTTCAAATGTTAAGGTCGGCTCTGTTGGCACTGAGATTGACGTTCCGATAGGCCACAAAGATGAGGTCTGGTCTTTTGATCATTTTGATACCATGACCGTTGCTGTTCCTGATGCTCCAAGGTCAAATGAACTCTTATTAATTGTGGTGGTGGCCGATGGTGGAAGAATGCTGGCTAGGGCAGGCAGAAAGCCGGCCGAGTGATTTGAATTTCATACAAGGAGCGGATGTTGTTGATTAAAGACTTCCAATCTCCGTTGTTCTCTGATCAAAACTCTCGAGTTGATGGTTCCTGGGCCGGAGGGGAACGAGAAAGGTGGGAGAATGTGACCGCGGGTTTTGGCCAATTTGATCTTTCTGAAGAAGCAGTTCCTGCGATGCGCGAGGCAATGAAATCGAACCCTGGCCTTCGCAGCAAAGATCAACAGGAAATCATTGAACGCTGTGAACAGGACGTGTTGACTTTCGACAGTGCGCGCTACGACTGTCCTGATGAGCCACAGATCGAGGTGCGTGTGCACGTGCCACCACTAACGAGGTCCAGTGTTGGAGGTTCATCACTACGTAAAGGCATTATCTATTTTCACGGGGGCGCGTTTATTTTGTGGAACGCCTCTGATTTTGATTACCAAGCAAGTTTGAAGGCAGTAACTTGCCATTCGGTTGTATTTAACGTGGATTATCGGAGCCCACCGGAAGCTCGGGCGCCGAAAGGAATATTGGACTGTTGTGCGGCTGTTCGCTTTATTTGTGAGGAATTGCTCGCTCAATATAATGTGGATCCGAAACGGTTATGTCTCAACGGCGACAGTAGCGGCGGTTATTTGGCTGTGGGGACTGCGATGGAATTGGCGAAGAAGGGAGAAGTCGATAGGATCAAACTGGTTGTTCCAGATGTGCCGGCAATTAGCGCACACTGGCTGCGGCCAGATGATGAGTCCGCCGATCATTGGTCACACAACGAAGTCATGAGAGCATCTGGAGACGGAGGGCATATAGAAACTTTGAAAATGCTCTGCACAGACTGGGAGCATCAATTTTCGATTTGCGATCCATACGTGTTTCCTGGAGAGATGTCCGATGATCTGCTGTCAAAATTTCCCGACTGCGTGGTGTTAACTAACGAACATTGTTTTCTTAGAAAAGATGCTGAGTTGTTTGCTTCGAGACTTCTGGCTCATGGCAAATTATTGGATTTTTGTATTCGTCCAGGGATCAGCCACTATAGCGAAATCCCGTCTGTCTACAGTGATGATTCGAGTATCCTGTCTAGGGTTGTGCAAACTTATCTCTAGCTTTGCTCCATGAGGGAGTAAGATGCTGAGATAGAATGATTACAAGAAAAAAGGGGAGAGAAATGGATATCGGCTTTTTATCGGCTAATGAGTTGGCGCTAAAAATCAAAAATAAAGATTTATCCTGTGTTGAGTTGCTGGAGCATTACTTGGCGCGGGTGGATCAGCATAATGAATCGTTGAACGCGATTATTGTCGATCTAAGAGATCGAGCGTTAGAAGAAGCTCGACGCCTGGATGAGATGGTCAGCAAAGGAGAAAGCCTCGGACCGTTGCACGGTATACCCATGACGATTAAAGAATCCTACAACTTATCGGGTACTCCCACGACCTTTGGCAATCCTGCCTTGAGAGATAATGTCACTGAAACGGATGCGGAGTCCGTTAAAAAACTTAAAGCGGCAGGCGCTAATATTTTTGGTAAGACAAATGTTCCTCTGGGTCTTGCCGATTTTCAGAGTTACAACGACATCTACGGTACAACAAATAACCCGTATAACCTTGAACGGATCCCCGGAGGATCTTCGGGGGGATCTGCTGCTGCTTTGGCAGCAGGCTTGACTGGGCTCGAAACAGGATCGGATATTGGAGGATCGATTCGTAATCCGGCTCATTTTTGTGGAGTATTTGGCCATAAACCTACTTATGACCTTCTTTGGGCCAAGGGACACACTCCCATTGAAGATAACCGTGCGTTTTCCGATATTTCCGTGA
>Ga0163108_10003301_pt1 | contig 11492 bp, 6 predicted proteins | sample Fk1155metaG_FD_109644 | JGI IMG/M metagenome (GOLD analysis project Ga0163108, IMG submission 109644) | Marine microbial communities from the Central Pacific Ocean - Fk160115 155m metaG | ecosystem: Environmental > Aquatic > Marine > Oceanic > Photic zone | place: The Central Pacific Ocean...
CGTCGGCGATGTCAAACGGCGTCACTCCCCCCGGAAATGCCGGCAGCTCGGTCTTGTGAAACGACACGTAGGACCCATCGGCCTGGCGATAGATGAAACAACTGTCGGCCGTGTTGAGCTTGATTGGTCCGACCGTCGGTTCCCAGCCGATGCCATCCTTCGACCGGAAGCGATACAGACCGTAGGGATGCTTGTCAGCTCCCTTGGGCAGAGCCAGCCCCTTGACCCGCCCGCTGGCACCGGGATAGCCGGGGTAACGAAAGACGAACATCTCGTAGGGGAACGCCCGCTTCGGGTCGATGTTGACCGAGGCGTAGGCACACCACAGCTCCATGATCAGGTTCGTCTTCGGGTGGCCCTTCCACGGGATCAGTCCCAGCTTGGGTCGGTGCCAACGAACGCCGTCGTCACTTTCGAGGTAGGTCAACCAGCGATCGTGATGCCAGGTTCCCGGCCCCAAGCGTTTCGAGAGCGGCGTGGAAACCTGCCAGGCCTTGAAACGACCGTCGATTGGATCCTTCAAGACGGTCCCGTGACTGAAGACCCCGCCCGCGTCCCAGGGCATTTCCGGCTCGAGCAGCGGGTTGGCCGGGTCGGGACGGCCCTGCTCGATCCGCCAGGCAACCAGTTCCATGTCGCGGAAGTCATCGGCCATCAGAAACGGCAACGGTTCTGCCGCCGCGACCATTCGCCATGAACCGATTCCCGTCCCGGCAAGGACCAACAGGCCGCACACTGCCGGCAGGATCAGTGAACGAAAACAACATCGATCGGTGACTGTCATCTCTGGGTTCCCTGGAAGAAGAGCGGCTCATTGTCACATGAGATCGCGGTCGATTGCTATACTGTGGAAAGTTCGAACGTGGAGCGGGAACCCACAGCGATGGTCCATCGACGCGACGCCATGATCCGCCTTGGCCAGGTTGGCCTTGGCGCCCTCACGCTGCCGCAGTTGCTTCGCCAGGAGCAGGCCCAGGCGGCCGGGCGAAAGCAACCGCACCTGGTTTCCACCTCCGGCAAGGCCAAGTCCTGCATCCTGATCTACCTCTGGGGCGGACCGCCGCAGATGGACATGTGGGACCCCAACCCGAAAGCGTCGTCAGGAATTCGCAGCCTGTTCCAGCCGATCGACACGGTGGTTCCCGGGATCCGCATCGCCGAGGAAATGCCGCTGTTCGCCCAGCACACCGACAAAACGGCGATCATTCGGTCCTACTCTCACGACAGCAACAACCACGAACCGTCGGTCTACCGCAGCCTGACCGGCAAGATCGACCGCACGCTGCGGGTGCCTCGCAACAACCGCACCCGCAAGTTCTTCCCCAACGTCCAGGGCGTGGTCTCGGCCTTCACGCCGATGCAGCCGATGCCCGCATCGGTCACGATTCCCCGGCCCATCGGCCACGACGGTTCGACCTACGCCGGCACCCACGCCGGCTGGCTGGGAACCCGTTACGACCCGATGGAAATCGCTGCGGCCGAGGAGACACGCGAGAAACCCACTCACTCGATGCAGTTGCCCAAGGATCTCAGCAACGCCCGGCTGCTTGCCCGCCGCGGCCTGCTTGATGTCATCGAGGAGCAGGACCGGCGTTACCAGTCGAACGTCGTCGCTGCCGGGATGGATGGCTTCCGCGAACAGGCCTTCAGCATGCTGTCGAGCTCACGGGCCAAGCAGGCGTTTGACATCGAGATGGTTGATGCCCGGACCCGGGATCGCTACGGACGCAACGAGTGGGGCGAGAGTATCCTGATGGCCAGGCGACTGGTCGAGGCCGGCGTGCGGCTGGTCACGATTTCCTGGATGTACATCCAGAAAAGCGGAAACGTCGCCAACGTCTGGGACAACCACGGCCCGTTCGAAGGCCGCAACGGTTACGAGATGCTCAAGGCCGACTACTGCCTGCCGTCGCTGGACCGTGGCTTCCACGCCCTGGTCGAGGATCTTTCCGGCAGTGGAATGCTCGACGAGACACTCGTGGCGATGTTCGGCGAGTTCGGCCGGACACCGAAGATCAACAAGAAGGGGGGCCGCGATCACTGGGGTGCGGTCCAGTCGACGGTGCTGTGCGGTGGCGGCATCCGCGGTGGCCAGGTTCACGGCAGTTCCGACAACGACTCGGCCTATCCGGTCACCAGCCCGGTCTCGCCCGAGGACATGCTGGCGACGATCCACCACAGCCTGGGAATCTCGCCCGACTCGGAAATCTACGATGCGGTGGACCGGCCGCACCGGGTTGTCGATGGCACACCGCTGCTTGGCCTGTTCTCATAGTCAGGACAGGCGTCAGAGACCCGGAAAATCCCCGGCCGAAGGTGACACCATGCCACAGCGCAGCAGTCGTCGTGAATTGTTGAAGATCGGAGCCGGTGTCGTCGCCGGCGGTTTGGCCGCGGCAACCCCCGCCACAGCCCGCGACGACGATCCGGCAAAGTGGCCGGACCTGAAGATCAGCAAGGTCACCAGCTACCTGTTGGAATGCAAGCTCAAACGAGCCTTCGGTGCCTCGGTCTCGGTACCGTTGTCCAAGACCCGCGATGCGTTGCTGGTCAAGATCGAGACCGATGCCGGGCTGGTCGGCTGGGGCGAGACATCACCGATTTCCGGCGCCCGCGGCACGATCGACAAGTTCCTGGCCCCCCGACTGATCGGCCGCAATCCGCTGGAATACCGCAAGCTGTGGCGATCGCTGTGGGGTCCGAACTTCGGCAACGGCCTGGCCGTGGGCGCGGTCGAAATGGCAATCAACGACATCCGCGGCAAGGCCCTGGGAATGCCGGTGGCCGAACTGTTCGGCGGACGGTTCCGCGAGAAGATTCCCGTCTATGTCTCGGCGCTGGATTACGTCGAGGGGATCGAGATCGAGAAGTGGTACCCGATGCGGGCCGAGAAGATGGTCAAGGCCGGGCACAGGGCCATCAAGATGCGACTGGGTCGCTACCCGGTCGAACGCGAGTTCAAGGTGGTCCAGTCGATCCGTAAGGCCGTCGGACCCGGCATCAAGCTGATGGCCGATGGCAACGGGGCCTACACGATGGGCAACGCGTTGAAGATGGCTCAACACCTGCGGGCACTCGACTTCGAGTTCCTCGAGGAGCCGATGCCGCAGCGATCGAACAACTACCCCGGCTACGACGTCCTGCGAGAGAAGATGCCCTTGCCGCTGGCCGGTGGCGAGGCCCTGGACTCGCGGGAAGCAGCCAAGGCGCTGATCGACCGGCGGGCCTTCGACATCATCCAGCCCGACGCCAGCCTGTGTGGCGGCATCGGCGAGGTGGTGTTCATCTCCGAATTGGCCAACCTCTCGGGAATCCGCTGCTACCCGCACTGCTGGGGCGCCGACATCGTGATCGCCGCCACCGTGCAGACACTGGCCCTGGTCCCCGACCCGCACTTCGGCCTGCCCACCGATACCCCCTACCTCGAACTCGACCAGTCCGAGAACCCGTGGCGGGAAGGCCTGGCCAAGGGACAGATCAAGGTCAAGGACGGTTACGTCACCGTCCCCAGGCGGCCCGGCCTGGGAATCGAGGTCGACGAGAAACTGGTACGAAAATACGCGGTCTGACACGACATGAAAAACACCGGACTCCTGGCACGACCGATTCTCTGGGCAGTTGTGAGCAGCCTGGTTGCCTTCTCAGTTCCCGCGTCGGGGGCCGAGCCGACAACAACTGTTGAATCTCTCTTGCAAGCCTCGTTCCGCCGGGTGGCTGGCACCGCTCATGGTGGCGCGGCCATTTTCCCGGACGCGCAATCGAAGTGGTCAGACCACTCGATGGGATCTCCAACCGTCGATTTCGACGGCTCGACCTACCGGATGTGGTTTGTCGGCATGAGCCGGACGGACAATCCCCGCATTCCCTACGGATTCGACGAACGGATCGGCCTGTTCACCAGTTCCGACGGCCTGCACTGGCAGATCGCCAACAAGGGCCGACCGGTCCTGGACTATGGCGACGAGGGCCGCTTCGACGACTGCGGAATCGCTCACCCCTTCGTACTGCGAGTCGATGGCCGGTTCCTGATGTGGTACGGCGGCATCGATGGCCGGGCAGGCAAGGACGTCGGTGATGGGCCGGCCCATGTAAGAGTCGAACAAATTGGTCTGGCGACCAGCCGTGACGGCATTCACTGGACCCGTGCCAACAAGGGACGACCGGTGATGAAAGTGGGCCGGAAGGGAGCGATCGATTCGGTCCAGGCCACCGGTTGTCACGTGATCCGCCGCGGCCGGGAATTCGTCATGTGGTACGGAGCCTACAACGGCAAACATACGATCGGCCTGGCAACCAGTCCCGACGGCATCCACTGGACCAGGCAAAACGGCGGCCGGTCACTACCCGGACTGGCAGGTCCGAAACAACTGGGTCCCTCGGTACACTTTGATGGCAAGAGGTACCTGATGTACTACAACACGATCGTCAAGGTCCCGTCCGGCGGATCACTGTGGACGATGTTCGCCGCGACCAGCGGGGACGGGATCCGCTGGAAACCAGCTCTGCGAGGACAACCGGTCCTGGGTCCAGCCCCGCCGGATAACTTTGGTTCGGCTGACGGCAAGAAGGGAAACAACCACTCGGTTCACCCGTCGAAGCTGATCGTGCTCGAGGACCGGATCCGCGTCTGGTACGGGGCCGAAGGCAACAGACCGTTGCCGGGAAAAACCTATGCTCCCAGTGCCGTTGGACTGATGGAAGCCGCGGCAAAAAGACCCTAGCGTGGGTCCAATTCCGGCGATCAGGGAATCGCCGGGAACAACTGCCGAATCGGTGTTCCGTTACGGACCAGCGTGATCGGTCGTCCCACGTTGGACTGAAACTCGAGCTTTGGATCGATGCCGGTGTTGCGGAAAAACGATGCCGCCAGGTCGTCGGGCGAGTATCCGTCGCCACGGGGCGCACTGGCCGTTGCGTCGGAAGCACCCACCACGCTGCCGGCCTGGATGTCTCCGCCGGCCAACAACGAACACATCGCCCGTGCCCAGTGATCGCGGCCACCACCACCGTTGACCCGCGGGGTCCGACCGAACTCGCCGGTGACCAACAGCGATGTCGAACCAAGCCGGCCCCGGTCGTCGAGTCGATCGAGCAGAGCCGAGAGGCCGCGGTCGAAGGGGGGTAACAGGGTGCGGAGCTTCGAGAAGTTGTTCGAGTGCGTGTCGAAGTCGAACTCGGCCGGACGCAGCCGAACCGTCACAAAGTGTACGCCCGCCTCGATCAACCGGCACGCCAACAGCAGCGACTGCCCGAATTCATGCTTGCCGAACCGGTCGCTCTCGGAGGTCTTCTCCTTCGAGAGATCAAACGCGGTGCGGGTCCGCGGGGAACTGATGATCTGGTAGGCCTGCTCGGAGAACCGGTCGAGCGAACGCACCTCGTCATCGAGTTTCTCGAAACCGCGGAAGGCGGTGTCGAGGTCATCGAGCAGCTGCTTCTGGCGGCTGTAGCGGGCCACCGTCAGGCCATCGTCGAGCGTCACGCCGCGCACACGGTAGGGGAAACCGTGCCGGGGCTTCTCGGCCGTCAGCGCACTGTACTGCGTGCCCAGGTAACCCGGTCCCACGAACGACTCGTCGATCGCCACGTAGGTCGGCAGGTCACGGGCCGAGGGATACTGGCGGGCCACCACGCTGCCGTACTCGGGATATTGCAGCACGGGCGTCGGCACATTTCCGGTCAGCACGTACTTCTTGCCGATCCCGTGGTCGGCCAGGTTGTGTGTCACTCCGCGCACGATCGCGTAGCGGCCAAAGTCCCTGGCCAGCATCGGCATTTGCTCGCAAATCTGCACTCCCGCCACCGACGTGCCGATCGGGGCAAACTCACCCCGGAACTCGACCGCGGCGTCGGGCTTGAGATCGAAGGTGTCCTGGTGAGACGGTCCGCCTTCAAGGAAGACAAAGATCGCCGACCGCAGGCCCGCGCCGGTCTTGCCGGCCGCCCGCAGCTTCAGGGCCTCGGCCAATGTCAGCCCGGCGCCCAGGGCACCGACCTGCAACAGGCTACGCCGCGAGATTCGTGAATCGTTGTGCAGGGTCATGGTCATTATCGTGCCGGGCAACCGAAACCGTCCGTCGTGTCGACGACGGCCGGATCAGTGATTGAGCACGAACTCCTTGGTGTTGATCAGTGCCCACATCAGGTCGCGCAATCCCTCGGAAATCGACTCCGATGTCACCAGGTAGCGTTGGGCCCGGGACACCTCAACCTCACTCGGCGGCCGACCCACCGTCCTGAGCCAGGCCAGCCGTATCCAGTTGGTCCGATCGGCGACCGTCGGCGGGGCCCCCGAGCCGGTCGCCACCTCGGCCACCTCGTCAATCCAGCCACTCTCGTCCAGCCGCATCCGGACCAGCGGATCGTTGTGCAGGAACACCGTCTGCAGCAACGACGGCTGGTTGACCCGTTCGCAATCGCAGTTGAGCGAGCGCGACGGTTTCCCGAACACGTTCATCGCGTAGGTCCCGGCCATCCGCATCGACAGGAATCCGGTCGCACGGCGTTGCAGGTTGTTGCGAACCGCCTGCAGTTTGTCGGTCGAGGCGGTGGCCTGCTTGACCGCATCGTAGATCACCTCGGCCGGCAGTCGACGCGGAATCGCACGGCTGAAGTTCCGTCGATCCTGGCGATTTGTCAGGTTGGGTTTCCAGCTTCGCTGGTACGCCCGGCTGCCGGTGATCTGCCGGTGAAGCCATTTCATGTTGAACTTGTTGTCGATGAAACCGGCCGTCAACCACTTCAACAATGCCGGATGGCTGGGCGGATTGGCCGGAGTGAACGCATCGGGAGGATCGACGAGACCGATGTGAAAATAACTGGCCCAGACCCGGTTGACGAAAGCCCGTCCAAACCACGGGTTCTTCGGATCCCGCATCCATTTCATGATCGGACGCCGCGGATCGGCACCCGCCTCGATCCGCACCTTGCCACTGCCAAGCAACTGCAACTCGCGGGTCTCCCCGTTCCGGGCCACCAGGTACGGCCAGCGGATAACTTCCCCGGCCCGCGCCGCGGCGAACTGGGGAAACCCCACGCGGCCACCGCGTGATCCCACGCCCTCGAAGAACCCGGTGAACTCGGTGAAGTCTTGCTGCGTCCAGCGATCAAACGGATGCTTGTGGCACTCGGCGCACTGCAACTGGACCCCCAGGAAGCTGTGAGCAAATGCCAACGCCTTGGACTTGGGCTTGGCGATGCTCTTGCGGGTCCAGTAATGGGGCATCGTCGGACGTCGCGAGAAGTCGACCGGCGCCTGGCGGCGGACGTAAGAGGACATCTCGGCCGAATACTCACCGACGGTCTGCTCGCCCTGTCGCCCTTCCGAAAGCACGATGCCCTCGACCAGCCTGTCGTACCCCACGTTGTCGGCGACGCGGCGATGCACCCAGCGGTACCACTGGATCGCCATCGCCTGGCCGACTTCCAGGACATCGGTCTGAGCCGTCGGGCTGCAGCCGGTGAAATCGCACAGCTTGTTGGTCCACCAGGCCGCGTAAGCGGGACGATCGAGCAATTCGTTGATTTTCCGCGACCGCTTGTCCGGGCGCTTCGAAGCAAGGAACGACTCGATCTCGTCCGGCGTCGGCAGCGAACCGGTGATGTCGATGTTCGCCCGCCGCAGGAACTCGGCATCGCTGCACACCGCCGACGGCTTCAGTCCAAGCTTGGCGAGCTTGGCGGCGACCAATCCATCGATCGGGTTGGCGAATGTCTCGCTGGACGGATCGAGCGATCGACCACCACGCGGCCGCATGACCGGAACCGCCGTCACGCCGTTGTCATAAAACACCACGATGTGCGTATCGCCGATGCCGGCTACATTCGAGTGGCCCAATGAATCAACGGTAACCACCGAATCGTCGTTGCTGCGAAACCGGCACAGGCCGGTCACGTCTTCGCTTGTTCCGTCTTTCCAGTTGGCGGTGACCTTCAGCGAGACCGCCGACCGCTTGCCGGCAAAGACGATCTCACGAGGCGACACGTCCAGCCGCGCCAGCACCCTGGACATTTTACTGCCCGCGGCACCCGCCTCGATCCATCGCAGCAGCAGCCGGTGTTCCCAGCTTCCCGCCTCGAGCAGCTTGCCACCCTCGTGGTCGGTCTTCAGCGTCGGCTTGCGAATCACCAGGCTGGCGGCCGCCGCCGATGGCTTGACCCGTGTCCCGTCCTCGGAAGTGGCCTCGGCCGACAGTGCCGCATGATCGCTGACGAAATCGAAACCGAACAGTGACAACCGAAAACCACCTTTTCCCTGGAACGACCCGTGGCACTTGGCCGAGTTGCAACCAAGCCGTCCCAGCAGCGGGATGACGTGCTTCTGGAAATCGGGCACCTCGCGGACATCCGGCCTGGAAAAACGCTCGGACACCGGGCGAACCGTTTCAGCCGCCTCGACAGGCACCGGGCAGACGATCGCCAACAGGAACCCGACCAGCCGGGAAACCGATCCACCGGAAATCCACCAGCCTGCTGTCCTGCTCATCGGCCCGGCTTTCCCTTGGCCCCGGCCGGCTTCGCCGACAGCTTCTCGAGTTCTTCAACCACGGTGAACGAATCGACGGTCGGATCGGTGTGTACCGCGCCCACCCGGATCCGATCGCCGATCTTCAGGTCACCGAACTTCTCACGAAACTGCTCGTTGAAGAAACCCCGCATGCTCATCAACCGGCCGACGCTTGCCTTGGCATCGCTTGCCCGGCTGTTCTTCTGCGATCGCTCGATCGAATTGATCTTCAGCGTCAGTTCGTAACCCTGCTCGGATTTCTCGCTGATCGTCCCCACCACCACGCCGCGGAACCCCCGGAACGACTCGGCCGGCACCGGGTAGGTCTCGGGATCGAACGGAATGGCCCGTTCGAGCACGGTGGCTTTGGGAGAAAGCGAGAAGGTGGTGCCTTCGAGCGTCCCCGAACGAAACTTCAGGGTTTCGCCTCGCTTGATCAGCAGCAACGTATCCAGCCAAGCTCCCGAGATCCCGACCACCTTGACCGTCTTGCCCAGGACCGTCCGCTTCAGGCTCCGGTCACCGTAGATCGCCGTGATGTAGTCGACATCCAGGGTGAATTCGCCCAACTCGACATCCTTGGATTTCAGGCGCCCGATGACAATCGAGTAGAACGTGTTGGCTCCACCCTTCCTGCCGCCCTTGCCCTTGCCTTTGCCTTTGCCCTTCATCGCCATGGCACCGCCGGCGCCACCGCCGACCCGGATCGACGTGACCGTACCCACCTTCGTCCCGGCGAATTGCTTCCGGAACCGCTCGCCGATGAACACGATTTTCGACTCCTCGTCACCATCCTTGGAGGGGACCTCGAAGGCAACGATGTAATCCCCGTCCTTTTCACCCTTGTAAGTCAGTTTGACGACCAACGGTGCCGGCGCTAATCGCTGAAGCCCGGTCCTGGGTTTCTTGCCGGCGGCGCCAGCAACCGCCTTCTTGTATGCAGCAATGGCCTCCTTCTCGGTCATCTTGCCGGCGGCCACGGCAGCTTTCAGCTTCGCGCCCAGTGCCTTGAGATCGACTCCGGACTCCCGCCCGGGCTTGGCACCCTTCTTGGGCTTGGCCGGGGACGTCGGCTTTGCGGCCACCCGGGTTTCTGCAACCCGCGTGAATCCGCGGGCCACGTGGTAGAGGTGTTCTTGCGATCGCAGGATCAACGCGTCACCGGCGACCGCCGGCGAGGCAACGAAGCTCGCATCCAGCCTGTTGCCGGCAACCAGTTGAAACTCTCGCCCGGCCGAGATCACCGACACCCGGCCTTCCTTGCTGAAGAAGTAGATATTGTCACCGGCAAACAGGGGAGACGCCCAGTGGCTACCGCCCACGCGTTTTCGCCAGACTTCCTTGCCCGTTCTTGCTTCCATGCACCGCGCGATGCCACCTTTCTCGGTCACCGTGAACAACAACTCGTCGACGATGATCGGCGACGGGATGTGCGGCGTGCCCCGCTTTGTACTCCAGGCAACGTGAGATTTCGTGACATCACCGGTTCCGGTGGGGCGAACGGCCAGGAAATGACCGGTCAGGCCGCTGGTGAACAGGTAAAGCAAGCCGTGGTCAAACAACGGGCGGCAGGCGACATTGAATCCACCGAAATGGTGCACTCGCCACAGTTCTTTTCCGGTGGCGGGTTCATAAGAGATCGTCGCTTCGGCGGCAGGAGCAATCAGTTGCCGTCGCCCGCCATGTTCAATCAACCTGGCCGTGGCGTAGGATTTCTTGTTGTCGCCGGGCTTTTCTTTTTTCACCTCCTGTGGATCGATCCCTGACGCTCTCAGCGTGGCGTCCCAGTCCGACTTGACGTTGCGATCTCGCACCCATCGCGTTTTTCCGGTCCTCTTGTCCAGGGCAACGAAGAACTGCCTGTCGACCCCGTCGAAGGCAACAAACAGCGAGTCGTCGTCAACGATCGGCGATGATCCCGGCCGCACGCGGTGATCGCAGCGAAAATCCCGGCGTTCCCAGAGCTTCTTTCCGCTGGTCGTATCCAGGCACGCCGTGCCGTAGCTGCCGAAATGCACGTAGATCCGCCCCTGCTCGACGACCGGAGTCGACGATGCGTGGCTGTTGAGATACGAGTACGCCGACTGCGGCCTGGCCACGTCGAACACCTTGATGTCGTGGATGATCTTGCCGCTTTGCAGGTCCACACAGATGGCAAACAGTGCACTGCCATCCTCGTGGGCGGTCGTCAACCAGACCTGGTTGCCCCACACGACCGGAGACGAATACCCCTTGCCGTGAATCGCCGTTTTCCAGCGGACGTTCTTGGTTTCGCTGAACGCGACGGGCAGGTTTCTTGCAGAACTCTTGCCGTCCCCGTTCGGGCCACGAAACTGGTTCCAGTAGGACACCTTTCCCGACGGCCTGGCGTTGGGTTTCTGCTTTCCTGCATCGGCGTTTGCGGCCAAGACCACCGCCAGCGACATAGCCATCAGCAGTGTTGACGGTTTCATTTATCACTTCTCCGGTCACTCTTGATTCACTCGGACAATCTCTGGCCGCTACGGATAGCCCGGTCAGCAGACGTTCGACCCGGCATCCTGCATAATGGTACCGAGCCACCAGATCGAACGGGAGCCTCAAACGGCCCGACCACGAGACCCGCCAGGAGAGACGAGTGTTTGCGCCAATTCCACGCCCCTTGACTTGCGGAGTCTTGCTGGCCGTTGCCTTGTCGATGACGTGTTGCCGACCGGCCGGTGCGCAGAGCCGTGTCGTGGCCCATCGTGGCCTTTTGCAGCACGCACCGGAAAACACGCTGGCCAATTTTGCCTCCTGCCTGCAATTGCAGATCGGCTTCGAGCTTGATGTGCAACGATCCCGGGATGGTCACCTCGTCTGCATCCACGACGACACGGTTGACCGGACCACCGATGGCAAGGGTCGAGTCGGCGACCTGTCGCTGGCCCAACTCCGAAAACTGGACGCCGGCAGCTGGTTCGACACGTCGTTTCGCGGTCAACGGATCCCCACGATCGACGAGGTC
>Ga0163108_10003302_pt1 | contig 11491 bp, 11 predicted proteins | sample Fk1155metaG_FD_109644 | JGI IMG/M metagenome (GOLD analysis project Ga0163108, IMG submission 109644) | Marine microbial communities from the Central Pacific Ocean - Fk160115 155m metaG | ecosystem: Environmental > Aquatic > Marine > Oceanic > Photic zone | place: The Central Pacific Ocean...
AATGTTTTTTAATTTATTCCAGTCCAGAATAAAAATTTGTTTCTTATTAAGCAACCTAATAACCCCAGTAGTTTTTAGTTGAGTTATGCATCTGCTTACAGTTTCTATAGTTAATCCTAAATAGTCTGCAATATCTTGCCTTGTCATAGGTAAGCTTATAGGGTTGTTTTGCCAGCCAATTCTTTCCCTTTGTTGGGATATATTGAGTATAAAAGTAGCCAATCTTTCTATAGATTCAAGTTTCCCTAAAACGCTAATTCTGTCTTGTGCCAATGTAAGTTCATGTGAAGTTTGATGCAACAAACCTTTAGCAAGCAGGATATTTTTTTCTAAAAATAAATCCAAATTGATAACATCAAAAACACATGTTTTTGCAGTTCCGATTGCTTCAGCTGAATAACTATACTTCTTATTTTTATAGGAACCAAAAAAGTCTCCTGGATATAGAAATCCAATAATTTGTATACGACCGTCACTCAGAAGTTTATAAATCTTAATATTTCCTTCAGTTATATTGTAAATATGATTGGCTTCATCTTCTTGTAGAAAAATGTTTTGTTTATTTGGGTAACTTTTCTCAATTGAAATGCATAAAAAATCTTCAATTTTTTCATCTGTTAACCCTCGGCAAAATGAGTGGGATCTGATTTTGCACTCTAGGCATCTATTATACTTTCGAGGCGATAGAGCCTCAGTTTCTTTTGCAAAGTTACTCTTAGTATCAAGCATAAACAAAACCCTATTATTAAATGTAAGTTGTGTAAACAATAGATGTTTAGGCAAAGGTATTTGTTGATTTATATCAATAATAATAAATTAATAGTAAATTATCATACATCAAAGTTCCTTTGATCTGTTTTGATATTGTAAAGAAATGAATAATAACAAATCACACAATTCAAAAATTAGAGTTGAATTATTCAATGGAGACAATGTTACGCCTTTAGTTCCAATTTTTTCTAACGAATTTCCAAATTGGTCAGGTGATAAAATAAAATGTCATATACATTCATTTTCAAATTCTTGCGCCAATGTGTCAGGGGTACTTTTAGCTAAAAATGAAGCACAATACATTATAGGTATATTACTTTATAGGTTTATTGAAAATAATGTTACGAAAACCAACCAAAAACAAATCCATTATAAAAAATACCTAAAAATCACTGAAATATTTACATTTAATAATTTATTTCAAAACGAAACATTTTTAGCATTATTTAACTATACTAAAGTCATTTGCTTAAAAAATTCTTGCAGTTATGTGGAGCTACCAAACAAGGACAATAAATACAACAAAATTAAAGACAAAAATAAAAATCAAATAGTAAGTAAAACAGATGCCTCAATATATTTTAACTTTGAATAGTTTATATTTTTGCATTTATGGATGTTCATCTAGGTCATCCCTTAAGATTCTTTGAGCATTACCTTCCGGGTCATCAAATTGATTATTTTTTACAGCCCAATAGAAAAGTAATAAACCAATAGCACCTAATAGTAACGACAATGGAAGCAATATTAAAATAATATTCATAGGCTAATAATAAAAAAAGTGTTCATCATTTTCTTAAAGCATTAAGAGAAACTGCAATTGAAGACGAAGACATTGCCAAAGCAGCAATCAGCGGTGTAACAAAACCAAGGGTTGCAATGGGAACGGCAATTAAATTGTAAATGCCTGCAATTAAAAAATTTTGAATGATGCGGGTTTTTGAAGTATGAGCTATTTTTAGTAATGTGGGTATCAAAGAAATTTTTCCATTTAAAATAATAATGTCAACAGATGCTTTTGCGGCATCTAGCGCTGTAGAAGGGCAAATAGAAACATGTGCCCTAGAAAGAGCTGCAGTGTCATTCAAACCATCTCCTACCATCAAAACCTTATGTCCTCTAGAATTAAGGTATTTAATGTATCGCATTTTATAATTTGGCGACACTCCCCCTCTGACCTTTTTAATTCCGATTGATTTTGCTAATTTATTTGTTGAAGAAGCGTTATCGCCTGAAAGTACAACAGTATCTAAATTTAAGTTTTGGAGTTTTTTTAACATTTGAGGAACTCCATCTCTTATTTCTTCTAAAAATTTAAATTCCCAAACTTTTTGATTATCAATTTTAAAAAAAGTTGCAATGCTATTATTCGCTAAAGATTTTTCATTTGGGCACACCCAATCCTTCTTTCCTAGGCAAAGTTTTTTCCCTTCATAAAAAGCCTCCAAACCTTTTCCTGGTAGCTCATTTACTTTGTCTAAAGTTTTAAATTTAACACCTTTACTTTTTGCAACCCTAGTAATTTCCTTAGCCAAAGGATGGAGAGAATAGGAAGAAATGCTCGCTGCCAATGATAAAATATTTTTTGGAATTTCACTGACATTAATTGATTTTAATTTTCCTGTAGTCAGTGTTCCAGTTTTATCAAATATTATAGTGTCAACTTCTGTTAACCTTTCTAAAGCTGTTGAAGTTTTGACAAGTATTCCTTTTTTAAACAATTTTCCACTAGTTGACGCTATAACAGTTGGGACAGCCAAACCCAAGGCACATGGGCACGTGATTATCAAAACGGCGATTGATATATTTAGTGAGTACCTGAAATCTAGAGTAAATAAAATCCAAAATATAAATGCAGACAGTGCCAAAATATGTACACCGGGAGCATAAATTTCTGCGGCTTTATCAGAAAGTGAAGTATATTTATTTCTTTCTGCTTCAGAAATTGACACTTGGTTAACAATTCTTTGAAGGTATGTATCATCTTGAGAATTAGTAACTTTTATATCCAGAGATCCATTTATGTTAAATTCTCCAGCATACACTTTATCTCCAGACCTTACACTGAAAGGTACGTTTTCGCCGCTTATAATTGAGCGATCAGTTTCACTTTCGCCATTAATTACAATGCCATCAGTTGGGATAATACTTCCTGATGATACTTTAACTCTGTCTCCAACCTTTAATTCAAAGACATTAACCAAATGAACATTTCCAGAAATATATTTTAATGCTTTATGAGATAACATTTTAGACAATTGCTGAGCAGCAGATTGGGATCTTTTTCTTGTTAAACATTCAAGATATCTTCCACAGAGTAAAAAAAATGTTAATGTTAAAGCTGCGTCAAAATAAGCATGTTTCCCATCTAAAATAATCTCATATAAAGAAATAACGCTAGAGAGAAATATTGCTAAAGATATTGGGACATCCATATTGAGTTTTAACTTTTTAAGTGATGAGAAAGCATTAATAAAAAATGGTTGAGATGAAAAAGCTAAAGATGGGAGAGCTATTAAAGCTGACAACCAATAAAAAAGCTGCCTTGTAGTATCTTCAGCTCCGGACCAAATTGCAATTGACATTAACATTACATTCATGCAAGCAAACCCTGATACAGCCAAACGCAAAAGAAGGTTTTTGCTTCTTTCATTAATCCTTTGCATATTGTGGACTGTCATATCTAAAGGCTCAGAGGTAAACCCCAAATCTTTTAAACGTAACACCAAGTGGTCATGTGTAATTTCCTGTGTAGCAGTTACCATTACTCGTTTAAGACCATAGTGAACTCGCGAGGAAATTATACCGTCAAGCTTCTCCAATCCTTTTTCAATAGTTGAAATGCATCCTGAGCAATGAATTTGAGGTACATGAAGAAATAAATCATGTTTAAAGGGATTTGTTGAAATGCCTTCAGTCTTGAAAAGAGTGGTTGACGGGGTTAGAGTTTTATAAAACTGAGACATTCTAGCTATCAACTATTAGATTAATACGTTGTTTATATATAGTTTGTTCGTGATTTACTGCTTCTATAAATACCAACCAATTACCAGGAATTAATTTATGATTAATAATGAAAGAGTCTTGTGATTTAATAGGAATCAATGACGTATCTTCACGGTCCGTAGTTGCCTTGCCCAGGCGAATGTTCAAATTTTTTGGAAATATAAAATTGTTGTTTTTATCTAAAATAACTAAAGTAATTTTTTCATCAGCGTAATGTATATTAGTTTTCCAACCAAGTTCCCTCTGCTTTTTCTCAATAGTATTAAATTGTTTGCTTGTGAGATAACTGTTTGTGGTTTCCAACCCTGGAAATGTTGTTACTGCAAAATATGCCAAGACTAAATTCACAGAAATTATCAAAGCAAAGCCACAGGAAGTTCCAATTAAAACGTGCTTACCAGTTAATATAAATCTGCCTTTACTCATTGATTAATACCATTGAAGTAACTTTTTGCGTAAATTCTTTTTTTTGATTTAATATTGTTGACCCAAAAAGTAATTTCAGTTTTGTCAATCTTGGCTGCAAGGCTATTTTTAGGGGCGGTCAGGAAAACCTTTTTGGTTTGAATGCTATCTGCTGGTACGGATATAATATTACTAAATTTACCAGAAGTATCAATTTCAATAGTGCTAATAGGGTTGGACACATTTAATTGAAAAGTTTGAGTTGTTGGAAGTTTATTAAATAGTTTTAGTTCATAAATATTTCTTACACTTCCATCTGACATTGTGACAAGTAGAGGATTACGAATAGGATATACTGACATTTCTAAATCAGGGCGAATAAATAATGCAAATAAAAGTGCAAACCCTATAAATCCCCAAATCAACATGTAAAGAACTATTCTAAATGTAAGAATATGATGCCAAACAGAATATGGAGTTTTTCCACTTCGTTCTCTTTTTTCATCATTCAAACCAAAGTAACCAATAAGGTTATAGGGCTTGCCGATTCTGTCCATTATATTATTGCAAGCGTCTATGCAGAGGGCGCACGATATGCATTCCATTTGATTTCCATCACGAATGTCTATCCCCATAGGGCAAACGTTTACACAAGCTGAGCAATCTATACAGTCTCCTAATGAACGAAAATTTTTTTTAAGTTTTCCCCTTGGTTCACCTCTCCAATACCTGTATCCAATAGTCAATGAATTTTCATCCATCATTGATGATTGAATCCGTGGCCATGGGCACATATAAATACATACTTGTTCACGCATGAAGCCACCAAAAATAAATGTTGTGAATGTCAAGGTTGCTATTGAAAAAAGTGCTATCGGTGGAACTGACAATGAAACTAAATCACTAGCTAATTTAGGTGCATCAGTGTAGTAAAATACCCACGCCCCACCAGTAAGTACAGAAATTATCAACCAGATTAACCACTTAGTTAATCTGAGGATAGCCTTATTCCAATCCAAAGCCTTTCGCCAAAGCTTTATTCTTGCATTGCGATCTCCTTCCACCCACCGTTCTACGAGAATAAATAGATCAACCCACACTGTTTGAGGACAAGAATAGCCGCACCAGGCCCTTCCAAATAAAGATGTAAAAAAAAATAATCCAATCCCAGCCATTATCAACAAACCTGCAACAAAGAAAAATTCATGCGGCCAGATTTCTATCCAAAACATATAAAATCTTCTTCCCGCCAAGTCGACTAATACAGCTTGATTGGGTAAATTTGGACCTCTATCAAACCTTATCCATGGTGTAAAATAATAAATGCTGAGGGTGAAAACCATTATACACCATTTCCAATTTCTAAATTGGCCATAAACTCTTTTTGGAAATATAGGTTGCCTTGAGGAATAAAGACTTGAAGAAAATGTATTTACCATTTCATCGCTACTGTTGAGCTTTGCTATAGTTTCCTCCGCCCAGTAGAAACACGTATATAGCTAGTTGCTTTATTTGAACATCATCAAGTCGCCCATCCCACGCAGGCATCATTCCAAAGTGGCTATAGTTGATTGTATTTTGGATGCTTTTTTTATTCCCACCATAAAGCCATATCTTGTCCGTTAAATTTGGAGCACCAAATTCACTGTTTCCCAAACCATTTTCTCCATGGCAACCAATGCAATTTTCCTGAAAAAGTTGTTGACCCTCTAAAGAAAAGTTGAGTTGATTGCTATCTTTTTGAGAAAGGAATAAAACGTATTCTGTTAAAGTTTGGATTTGGTTTTTTTCTAAGATATCTTTAAATTGAGGCATTTCAGAGTATCTGGTTTCATCATCTTTATCTGAGCGAATTCCATGGAGAATTGTTTGATAAATTGATTCAACATCTCCTCCCCAAAGCCAGTCATCATCGAGTAAATTTGGGTAACCTTTGCTTCCAGCTGCACCTGCGCCATGACACTGAGAACAAAAAGTCCTAAAAAGAGCAGCTCCTCCTGAATTGGCGAATTGGGTTAGGGTGTTATCGTTAAGGATATAATAAAGACTGTTATTTTTTATAGAATCGATTATCTCAGAGTTTATTTTATTGTGCTTATCTATCTCTTGCTCTAGTGATTTACGGGAATCATAACCAATCAACCCTTGCGAAGCCAAATTAATAAACGGTATCGATGGATAAATCACTATGTAAACTAAAGACCAGAATATTGTAATGTAGAACGTCCACAGCCACCATCGTGGGAGAGGGTTATTATATTCCTCTATACCATCCCAACTATGCTCTCTTTTATTTTTTTGATCAGAATTATTTTTCATAAAATTTCTTTGTTAGTAAATTTTCATTTTTTAGAGGGATTTTTGAAATTTCTTTATGTAGATTTTTGCTTCCAGGCCTATAAACAAAAACTATCACTGAAATAAATACTAAGAATAAAAATACTAAACCCCAGCTATCTGCTAATTGTCTCAGTATAGAATAAGTTTCCATTAATACCCCTTTAGCGTTTGTAATCAGGTGAAAAAGTTGTGAAGTCTACAAGCGTGCCCAGCATCTGCAAATAAGCCACTAGAGCATCCATTTCAGTTACTTCACTATTTCCATCAAAATTACGGATTGATGCACCCGGGTACCTATCTTCAAAATTTTCTGTTTCTGATTCTGGATCAGCTTGAACCAGTAAATCAATTTTTGCATTTGAGATCATTGCATCTGTATAAGGCACACCAACGAATTTATTTATTTTTAACAAAGCTGAAATGTTTTTTGTTTCTAGCGGTTGTGTAGCCAGAAAACTGTAGCCAGGCATAACACTTCCGGGCACTAAAGATTGCGGATTAATTAAATGATCCACGTGCCACTTATCTGAATATCGTTCGCCAATTCTAGCAAGGTCTGGTCCAGTTCGTTTAGACCCCCAAAGAAATGGATGATCATATTTTGATTCAGCTGCAAGAGAGTAATGACCATAACGTTCAACTTCATCTCTAAGTGGTCTAATCATTTGACTATGACAAGAGTTGCACCCCTCTCTGATATAAATATTTCTACCTGACAATTCTAAAGGCGTGTAAGGGCGCATGCCATTAACCTTTTCAATGGTATTTTCTATATAGAAGAGAGGTATTATTTCAATAATTCCACCTATTGTAACAACCAAGAAACAAAATACTAATAATAGAGTGGCGTTTTTTTCAATTAGTGAGTGTTTTTCTATCATACCCATAGCTCTCCCGGTTTATTTCATTTGAGAAAATTGTTTTCCAAATATTTATAACCATTAAAATACCTCCTATTAGATAAAGAATTCCTCCTAATCCTCTAACCAAATACATTGGAAACTTTGCTTTTACAGTATCTGCGAAGGAATTTACCAAAAAGCCTTGTGCATCTATTTCACGCCACATTAAGCCTTCCATAATTCCAGTTACCCACATTGAAGCTGCGTAAAAAACAATTCCAATTGTAGCTAACCAAAAATGCCAATTAACTAATGTAAATGAGTACAGGCTTTTCTTATTCCATAGTCTTGGTACAAGAAAATATATAGCTCCAAATGTTATCATTCCATTCCATCCGAGAGCTCCTGAGTGAACATGGCCTATTGTCCAGTCAGTATAATGGCTAAGAGAATTGACTGCTTTTATTGACATCATAGGACCCTCAAAAGTTGACATTCCATAAAAGCCAAGTGACACGGCCATAAACCTTAGAACCGGGTCAGTTCTTAATTTGTCCCAGGCTCCAGAAAGTGTCATCAAACCGTTAATCATCCCTCCCCAAGAAGGCATCCAGAGCATTACTGAAAAAACCATTCCTAAAGTCTGAGCCCAGTCAGGTAATGCAGTGTAGTGAAGGTGGTGAGGACCTGCCCAAATATAAAGAAAAATAAGTGCCCAAAAATGAATAATTGAAAGTTTATAACTGTAAATCGGTTGATTAACTTGCTTAGGAACAAAATAATACATCATTCCCAAGAAACCTGCAGTTAAGAAAAACCCAACAGCGTTATGCCCATACCACCATTGTATTAAAGCGTCTTGCACACCGGAGAATAACTGTACAGACTTCGAGCCATATATAGATATGGGTAAAGAAATATTATTAACCACATGTAACATGGCTACAGTAACTATAAAACTAAGCAAAAACCAATTTGCAACATATATATGGGGCTCACGTCTTCTAATTATTGTCCCCAAGAAAACTGCTAGATAGGCCACCCAAACGATTGTCAACCAAATGTCTGCATACCATTCCGGCTCAGCATATTCTTTTGATTGATTGGCTCCCAGAACATATCCAGTGGCAGCGATTAAAATGAATAACTGATAACCCCAAAACACAAACCAGGCCAACCCTCCACCCCAAAGTCTAACTCCAGATGTACGTTGCACTATATAAAATGAAGTAGAGATTAATGCATTGCCACAAAATGCAAAAATTACTGCTGATGTATGCAAGGGTCTAAGACGACCAAAGCTAGTATAGCTCAAGTTTAAATTCAATTCAGGAAAAGCTAATTGGAAAGCAATAAAAACACCCACACTAAAACCAACAATACCCCAAAAGATCGTTGCTAATACTCCGGCACGAATAACGTCATCCATATATCTCGTTTGGGCGCTAATTTTTTTATTTGAGCCAATTAGATTCAATAACCAAATGATACTTGCCAATAGAAAAATTAAACTAGCAATATAAAAAGGAAGATCTAACGCTGAGAACATTAGATAGGAAAAAAATAAAATTAAAATAATTACAATGGTTACTAAGATTGACTTCATCAAATTCTCAATTGTTTTGATTAAAATATTGATTTAAGTCATTAAAATGAGATTGATTTATATCAAAAAAACTTAGTCTTGATTTATATCAATTTCGATTACGAAACTGCATCAAAAATTGAAAATTCTGCTTGGGCTATATCTTTAATAAAATCGATGTTTTCTTCTTTACTCAAAGTCCAACCGACAGGAGACAAACTTGAAAGATTGGATCTCAATGAAAAGACGTATGATTTAAACATTTTAAGAGTTTCTTTCGCTCCATATAAACGATCCTTTTCACCATCAAAGATACACCCAAAAAGAGGGTTTCTATTTCTGGGCTTTCCATTATTAAAACTGATAACATTATAAATAAAGCCATCTACGAAACTCTCTGCCTCTTGGCCCGCTCCAATTTCATCTAATAAAAAAAGAATTTCTTTCGCGGCAGAAGCAATCTCAATACCGTCAATGGGTTTATATTTTTTAGAGAGTTCATCACCATATTTTTTTGAAGCAATTGAGTCAACATCAACCTCCGTTCTCAGAAAATCTTTAACTGTTAGAGCAACGCAAGTAGTAAAGATCCAGGGCGGACAAAATAATTTCATTTTCACCTCTATCAAGGTTATAATTTATCTTAAACCCCAATAATTAGATCAACAATCGTTCAATATAATTCCCTATTTGTAACTAAGCCAATGCCATTATTGGTTGGTTTTAATCAAGTTATTATTTATCATCGGACTTTCATTTATCTGTTGATTTAAATCAATTTCAAAAAAATCAACTTAGAATTTGTTTTATATCAATAGTGTAATCATTTGATTTAAAACAAGTATTTTACTTCTTAAGGAGGGGATAAAGCCAAAAAAGGAGAGGTAAAATGAAATTATCAAGATTAGAAAATAAGCACTATATGTTAAAATTTGTAATAGCAATAGAAATACTCATATTTGCTATTTCATACAGTTTACCGGTTAGTGCAGACATTGCAGATAAATTACCTGTAATAGTCCAAGAATTGGTTGCGCCCCCATTTTTACCAAAACATGACCAAGTAGCTAAGGGTGGACCTAAAGTTGTAAAAGTAAAAATGACCGTTGAAGAAAAAATTCTGGACATAGACAATGAAGGAATAGAATTCAGAGTTTTTGCTTTTAATGGATCTGTACCTGGTCCTATTATTGTAGTTCATGAAGGTGATTATGTTGAGTTTACACTAATAAACCCTGAAGATAATAACTTTTCGCATAATATAGATTTTCACGCCTCTACAGGTGCACTTGGAGCTGGTTCCTTAACACATGTTTCCCCAGGAGAAGAGGTTATTGTCAGGTTTAAAGCTATTAAGCCGGGTGTTTTTGTTTATCATTGTGCGCCTGGTGGTATGATGGTTCCCTGGCATGTTGTAAAAGGAATGAATGGAGCAATAATGGTGTTGCCAAGAGATGGTCTGAAAGATCGTAATGGAAATAACATTACTTACGATAAAGCATATTATATTGGTGAACAAGATTTTTATATTCCTAAAGATGAATTTGGAAATTACAAAATATTTAAAGAGCCCGGAGATGGATATAGCGATACTCTAGAAGTTATGAAAACGTTAACTCCCACACATATTGTGTTTAATGGATCAATAGATTCATTAACTGGTGACAATGCCATGACTGCTGAAGTTGGTGATACAGTATTATTCATTCATGCTCAGGCGAACAGGGATACACGTCCACATATAATTGGAGGACATGGAGATTTTGTTTGGCCTAATGGTTCATTTAATGATCCACCAAGAACAAATTTAGAAACATGGTTTATTCCTGGTGGGGCATCTGCGGCAGCAGTTTATACTTTCAGGCAACCAGGAACTTATGTATATTTAAACCACAATTTAATAGAGGCATTCATTCTGGGTGCTAAAGCAGAAATACAGGTATCTGGGGAATGGAACAATGACCTGATGAAGCAATTAAAAGAACCTGGTGACATTGAGTGACTAATCATTATGGATAATGGCATGTTGTTGAAAACATGCCATTATCTAAAAAGCTTTCAAATTCAACAATTGGAAAAATAACATTAAATAAAAGAATTATTTCTAAAGCCATAAGCAAAAAGAAATTATTTAAATTGCTGATTCAAGGAATTAAATATTTCATTCTTACGCAAACCATCATCACATTCAGCCTTTAGAACCAAACTCTTTTTTGCTGGATGCTCAATTCCATCATAAACAAAATCATTATATTTAGTATTTACATCTAATTTTATTTTCCAGTTTGGAAAAACTTTAAGCTTGGTTTCACCATTAGAAAAATATCCTCTCTTACTACTCGGAATAGTTACAACTGTAAAAACTTCATCACTAACCGTGCAATTGTTTTTGAGAGTTATATTAGATACAAAGGGTTCTTTATTTAGAGCTTTTTCCATTTGCAAATATGTAAAATAGGCAATAGCAAAGATTAGTGCTGTTATAAAAGCCCCACTCATTAACTCTCTAATTTTTGAATAAACACTAACTAAAGTATGCATG
>Ga0163108_10003303_pt1 | contig 11491 bp, 13 predicted proteins | sample Fk1155metaG_FD_109644 | JGI IMG/M metagenome (GOLD analysis project Ga0163108, IMG submission 109644) | Marine microbial communities from the Central Pacific Ocean - Fk160115 155m metaG | ecosystem: Environmental > Aquatic > Marine > Oceanic > Photic zone | place: The Central Pacific Ocean...
ATAGCCACACTCACCAATCCCAAACAGCTTGCTCCCGGCTTCGGGGCATGGAAACGATGGGCGATTGCACAGGGGGCTCCCCGCACCGCTGCCGCGATTACTACGGCGGCTGCATGGTTTTACTACAACGTGGAAACTGCCGGTTCCGGTTCCGGTTCCGCAGCTACTCCTGCATCTTTGGAGTCTTACACCCCTCCCGCTGCCGGTGGCGGTGGTCGCAGGCGTTCCGCAGCCGGTGACGCTGCCGCCGCAGACGCGAGAGAGCGCAGTCGATCTGGTGGACGTAGGCGACGTAGGCGTGGGCGTGGGCGTGCAAGTGGCGGTGGACAGCAGCAAAGGCGGGGCGGTGCTGCCGAAAAGGGCTTCTTTGAAAAATACTGGTGGGCTTTCGCCTTGGGAGGCGTAGCACTTCTCGGAGTCGGGCTTGTGGTTACCCAAAAGCCCAAACGCAAACGCGCAGCGGCTCCCCAACGCAAAGCGTTGCCTATGGCAGCAAACCGCAAACGTAGACGCCGTAGGCGTAGATAGGGGGGATGGTGAAAATGGAACCGATTACATGGATCGTGCTGGCGTTGGGGCTTCTCGTTGGAGGGGGCGCAGGCGCGGGCATTACCGCCAAACTCGTCAAGAACAACGAACCAACCGTCGTTATCGACAACTCCGCAGCTACCGTTCAAGCCGAAACTGCACAGGCGCTCTCGGACTTGGATCTTATTGAACCGCTTTGTGTGGCAGAGTACGTTAGTGAGAACGGAGACGGACTTTGCCGGGAGTTGTTTTGTTGGGCGCAGACCAACTCCACCACAGGCGAAGCAAACGGTGTAGCATGTGAGGCGATAAGCAACTTGAACAACACGCAAACCATCCTCGCTGTCTGTGAGATTGGGACCGCAACCTACGAGGATTGCCTCGATGCTTTTAGAGAGAGGAAATAATGGCTGACAAAGACGGACTCAACCCCATTCTGGCGATGCTTGCAGTTGCAGGCGTCCTGTACTGGATGCACAGGCGTCAACAGGACTTGATCGCTACTCTCCAATCTCAAGGTGGGGCTTCTCCCGGCTTGCTTCCCGGCCCCGCTCCGGTTCCGGGGGAAGCCAAACTCGCGGCTCCCGCTATCGTGGAAGTGACGGAAGATTCGGTTGCGATTGATGCAGGCCCTCCGGTGTCTGTCATCAGCTATGCTCCTCAACTAAAACAGTGTACTGACCTCTTGCCCAAGCACTTTTACTCGGAACGGGGAAAGGTGTATCGCAAAGAGATCATCCGCTTGAACAAAGCTATCCATCGCCTTCATAACATGGGAAGGCGAGTGAGATTCAACGCTGCGGGAGCCCAACGCCACCAAGCGAAACTCCGTGCCCTCCAAGAAAGGCGCAATCACCTTGTGAAGTGTGCTGCGCCCTTGCGAGTAGCCCCACCAAAGCGCGTGGTGTCCCGTGGGCGAATCCATCGCCAATACCACCCGCCTCCGGGCGTGCCCCGATGGAAGTGGGAGCAGATTATGGAACAAAGCGGCAATGCCTAAGAAAACGGAAGAATCAATGGCTGGTTGGGGCGTCTTGGGCGTCGTAGTTGGCTTGGTGGGTATTGGCTATCTTCTCACTCGCAAAGAGAAGCTGGCTGTGCAAACCCGGAAAGCTGGTTTTCCGACCCCGCCAACACGTCTTCCCTCTCCTCCCCCCGCACCCACTCCTCCCTCTACGGCACAAGCGATGACCGGAGAAGTGGTAGAAGTAGTGAAGCTGCGGGAAACTTTGGGCGCGAAGCGCACCCCCGCGCCAGCAGCCCAACTTGCAGAAGAACAGGACGTGGCAGGATGGTCAACCGGCTTTGCCGGGGAGGGTGGCGACCTCGCTGGACTGTGGGGCGACGCATAATGCGTTCAAAGGTCGATCATGTCAGCGAAACACGTAAGTGCCCGGAATCATTGGGTTTTTCAATGCAACGATAAGGGACACTTATCGTCGGGCGGGACGATCTGGCTCTGAACGGATAGGATAGAAATATGGCAATCAGCACAAATCTCATTGACTACGCAACGGTTACTACCTCTACGACTTCCGCAGACGTAGCTACGCAACCTGCGGATAACTGCCACACAATCATCATGCTCAATACGGACGGCACCAACTCTGTATTGGTGGGGATCGTGGATGATGGCACCAATCTCACCGCTTCCAACTCGGCAACAATCATCGCAGGAGCCAGCTTGTCTCTCAAGATTGGCACCTCACAGTTTCGCCCATGCGGTTCTCTCAACTCGGGAGCAGGCCCCCAAATCTTGCGCGTCGAAGCGCTCGCGGCTACTCCAGTGATTAGTTTTCAGTTTCTCAATGCAACTTTGCCGGTGGCTCCGTAGTGCTGTGGTGGCTTCTTACCTTTTTTCCCGTCGCGTTTGCTCAAGACGTAAGCGAGTCGGGCGACTTCTCATCCGAGGCTGGGTGGGTAGGGATGGTAGTATCGATCATAGTAGGGAGCGCCGTCGCAGCGGAAAGGCTACGGGGCGTGTTTCGATCATCCGACAAGAAGGGGAAAGAGGAAGACGTGGACCTTGAGCCCATCACCAACCGATTGACCTCCGTAGAGACACGTCTTGGGCTGATCGAAACCACAGTGACCTCTATCGACACGCGGAATCGGGACGAAAGTGCGTCCGTGGCTCGCTTGGAAGGGCGAATGGGCGATTGGGGAGAGCGTTTGGCGCGTATAGAGACGCTGATTCAAGGGATCGCTGCCCGAAACCAAGGCTAATCCTTTCGCAGAACGTCAGGATACTGGATGGTGAACGACGGCGGCTGTCCTTTGGGCTGAAAGACGCGCCCTCCGTCACGATCCACACATTCCCACTCGGTTTGCGGTTCGCGCTTCGCCAACTCGGTCAAAAAAGCGGCGGGACTAACCCAACAGGGCCAAAGGTGGATTCGGGCTTGGAGGAGCACAGTCGGCCATATTTCGGCGTAAGCATCCTCTTGGAGAAAGACTTTTCCCCCGCTCTTGTCATTGTAGGGACAGCCATCGCGCAGAAAACCGCTGTCCTTCACTTCGCGGGCACTATGACACCACGGAGCCCTCTTGAATCGCTCCGCATACACCGAACAGGTGGTGGTTCCGTCAGTCTCCGCAACCATAAACTTACAGTGCAGACCCTTGACCACCACACTCCGACCGTTTCCATCGGACACGGTGGAGTGACACGCCACCCCACATCGTTCGCATTGGTTTTCAGCCATCTTGGGACGCCGCAGGCTTGCAACCGTAGTTGTCTCTGGCCCAGCCGTCACCTTTGAGAGCGAAACTCGTCACCGAGATCATCTTCTTCATAGTGCGAGCGCAGGGATCGCAAGTGGGAGGAGAGGCAGTCCGGTGTTGCAACACCTCGACTTTGCACTCGCATTTCTCACATAGATATTCAAAAAGTGGCATCTTTATTCCTCAATAGCCCGAAGCCCGAAAAGCTGCGGCTAACTCGTTTCCAATCTTAGTCCCTACCAAACGGGCGTATTCATCCAAGCTACCCCCCGTCATTTCAGCCGCTTCATAGGCTGACTCAATGGGGAGACTCACTTTGATGTGAACCGTGCGGCTGTTGCTGTCGATCTCCAAATCAATCACATCGTTTACCAACTCCGAGAGTGCAAACCCCAGCGTCACTTCATCCAATGCCCCACGTACAAACGCGCCCAACTTTGACGCCCATCCACTACGCCCCGCCGCAGCGTGGGCTGCTTGTTGAGCCGCTGCGAAAGCTGCGTTTTGTGCTTGTGCGCGAGCGGAATACACGCCCCCAAACGACCCGCTGTCGTAGGAACCTCCGGGCGCGTGAAGATCCGAGGCGCTTCCATTAGCCAGCTTCGATGCTTCGGCTTCGATCCCCGGATGTTTCGCTTCCATGGCCCTGCGAATCCGACCCGCCATGTTCCGTTCATTCTCTGCCGCGCTCGGGGCTTCTTCCATAGCTTTGAGTGAGAGATAACGCTGCGTGAGTTTGTCCCTTTCGCTTTTCTCGCTCACAACCCCTCCACGGAATCCACCGCCCGCGCCAAGTCATCCACGCCGGGATGGAGATAACGCTGCGTGGTGGTGAGGCTTTCGTGCCCCAACAACGCCTTCAATGATGCCAAGTCTACACCAGCCCCCACCATCCGGGTCGCGTAAGTGTGGCGCAGGACATGGGGAGTGAGCCCTTCCAGTTGAGGATACACTTCACGAATCCGACGACACGCATCGCGCACTGTGCCGGGACGTAATGGACCGCCCCGGCCCGGAAACATCGACCCTTCCTCCGCTCCGCGCTTCTCAATCCATGTAGTAAGGACTTCAAGCCCCTGTGTCCCAAGAGGTACGTTACGTGGTTTGTCTCCCTTTCCGCGAAACGCAAGGTAAGTCACTTCATCCCGCTCTTGCACGGCACTCATTTCAAGGGAACACAACTCCGAGATCCGCAAGCCAGTGAGAGGTAAGAGAAGAAGAACCGCCCGAATCGCGCCGTTGCGCTCTTTTTGGGCCGCTTCAAAGAAGATCGCCAAGGCATCGGCGCTCAATCCATCACGCTGCGCGGCCTTTCGCCCACGCCCCGGAGGAAGCTGGGACTTTATTTCAGCGTCATCGACGCCTTGAAAGCGAAGCAGATGCACAATGGCGGCTCGTGCTTGCTGCACCGTTCCGACCGGAGGACGGGAAGCCACCAACTCTTTGAGCCACTGCACGGGCTCATCCCCCGCACGAGTCACGACGCCCCGGTAAGCGCGGCGCGTGCGTGGCAGAAGCCCCCGTTGGGAAAGGTAGGTGTCAAACTCGGCAATCATGGTCGTGCCGGATTGGGCACCGTAGAGGATGCCGTTACAATCTCATCGCTCCATTCGTCAGCCTGCTCGCCTAACCACGCCACCACTTCTTCTACGGTCGCACCAGATGGGTCGATAGAGTGGTCTGCTTCTACTCGATCCCCTCGGTAGAAGCTGCCGCCGGGTGGCTGCGGGTGGTCGCTCACTCGGATCGTTCCGATATACTCGCCAATGTCGCGGGTATTGCGCGGAGTCCAAGGCTTGCCTATCCAAACGTCTATGTAGGCGCTCCCTTTGCCCCATTTCGTGTCGCCCTTTTTCACGGAGGGCGTGAAACCAGCTTCTTCTACGCGCTTTGCCACCATCTTGGTAAGGCGAGGGATTCCAAGGCGTTGCAGCCTTTGTCGCGCTTCCGTCTTCCCTTCCCACTCCGCAACATCAAAGCCACACCGTTCATCAAATCTGCTCTTGCTGCGTGGGTTGGGGCGCGGATTGGGCAAGTAAGACGGGCGCAATCGGGTGGTTGCTTTTCGCTTGTCGAGCGTCTGCACATCGTCTTTGTCGTAGTAGATGGGATCTCCCCACACTTCTTCGGCCAGCGCGTCGGTTTCGCGCTCGGTGTGCTCTTTTTCCTCGCTCATCATCAGCGCATGGGCCAACTCGTGACGAATCAACGCATCAGCACGCGCTTTGGAGGCTTTCAGAATCTTCGGAGAGAAGACAATGCGTACTTCTGAACCATCCCACGAGCAGTAAGCGTAGTTTCGTTTCTCGGGAAACTCGTCATTGTGGGGAGCAACAAGGGCATAGATGGGCAAGTCACTTTCAGAAATAGCTGCAAAGCGCAGAAGATCGTCTACCCGTTCGTTGAACAAGGATGTAAGGCGAGCGGGAGTCATGCTCCTATCATACGCTGTTTGCCGCGATAAGGCTCGTCAGGATCACACTCTTTGGGTCGCCTGTGTGCGTTGGTGTGAACACGAGGACTGCTGATCCCTTGGGAGCGGCGTTTGCTCGCTCTCCGGTGGCTGCGGTGAGGAAACGCACTCGTCCCTTCACAAACCGGACTTCTTCTGCCTTCCATGCCCAATCAGACCACCAACGAGTGTCGGTGCAAGCCATCACAAGAACAACAACGGTTGCTCCACACATCCGGCTTTGTTCGTAAGCGCGGCGCACCCACTTGCCGACTTCGCGTCCATAAGGCGGGTTGAGCCACACAGATTTTCCCCGGAGGGACACGTTGCGGTCCCACGGAGTCACCAAAGCATCCGTTTCGGGAGGAATCCACAACGGACACAGGGCACTCTCACGAGTCGCGCAAGCATCCAAGACAAACCCAAACTCGGCATGTAGAGGGTCGAAAACCTCGGGCGGCGTGCGCCACCCAAGGTCATCGCTACTATGGATTACAGCCCAAGCTGCGTCGCTCATGCTTCTGCTTTCGGCTGTGGATCGGCCAAGAACGCGGCAATATCGCTACCGTTAGTGGGTGTCTCACTCACTTGGGAAGCCTTCTTAGTCGCCTTCTTCTTCAACTTGGGCTTCTTCTTGGGTGCAGGCTCGGGATCGGGATCGGCTACTGGAGCCGCCGTAGCGATTTCTTCCACGTCAATCACAGTCCAGCCCTTCGGTGTGCGGCCACGAGGCTTCACAGGACTGGTAATCACGACTTGACCCGGCGCTTCCGAGAGCGCTCGCATCACAGCGGAAAGAGTCTGCCCGTCATAGGCCCGTTCTTCGGGCGTCAAGACTGCCAGCACATTGTCACCGGCAGGGATTGTCGCTGCGCCCAAGGCGAGGGTCAAACGTGCCCACTCCGCGCCCGAGAGGGCGGTATGGAGCATCCCATCGCGACGCAGCCCAAAGGAGCACACTTCACGGGCTCCAGCTTGGAGGACAAGATCAAACTCGTCACCCTCGGGAAGAAACTCGTTCACTGACATGACAAACTGTGAGCGTCCATCCTCCGTGAGAGAGTCAATCACTTCTCCACAAGCATTGGCAAGGCTCTTGCCCTCTACCGCTTCCCGCTCCGCATCAGCGAGGAGATCGCGGGCTTGCTGCACCTTATCCCATGTCACTTGGGCTTCCGTGAGACGCAAGACCTTGTTCTCCGCTTCCGTGAGATTGGCATAAGCCGCTGCTATCGCGGCTTGCCGCTCCCCTGCGGCGTTCGCATCTGCGAGTTGAGGGCCAGTATTGGCTGCTTGGAACAGCGCTACTGCATCCTCCGCTGTGCGCTGGGCCGTTTCAAGGGCGTGTTCTGCATGACCCAACTGACGTTGAGCGGTGATAGCCTCTTGCGCGTTGAGGAGTGTGCCGCGCAAAGCAGACGCACGATCTCGCAACTGTGCGGGATCAACGCGCATTTGCGATCCACACATAAGGCAGTCTTCGACTCCCCCGCTTGAGTGCGTAGCGTGGGCTTCCAACAGCGTCACAAGGGCTGTGCGAAGCTGAACGACGTTAGCCGCGCCCCCGTTTGCCGCCGCCGCTCGCAGGGCCGTGACTTTGGCTTCCCACTCGCGCAGGCTTTCAATAGCCCCCGCCGCTGCAATACGCAGACTCTCCACATCGGGAGCCTCGGGCACATTCACCGCGTCATTGTAAACTCCCGTAGCGAGGCGAGCGCCCTGTTGGGCTTCCGCAATCTGGGCATCCGTAGGCTTCAAGGCAGGAACATCGGCACCAAACGCATTGAGAATGGTGGTGTTCGCCTTCGCTGACGCGACCGCTGCGCGAGAAGATGCTGCTGCATCATCCCGAATCACCAACAAACGCTCAATAGCATTGGGCGCATCCGTGTGTGCAGCGGCAAAAGTGCCGTAAAGGTCGCGGTAGGTCGCAGGCAATCGCTCTACGATGGCTTCATCGGTAACGTCAAGACCGCTATGGCGAAGAACGAACGCTCTCGCTGTGGAAACGGTGCCGCGAAGGGCTTTGAGCACATCCCGAATCGGATACACCACTTCAAGATCCGCTGGCGGCGTATGAATCGGTCGCCCCGTGGCTCCTTTTTTCTTGCGGTCAATCCGGTAGACACCCATAGACTTGTCATCCGACATGGTGACTTCTGCATAGAGGTGATCGTCTTGGGGAGCCAACGCGATCAAGTCTGCACCTTGGCGCAACTCGGAACGCCCTACAATGTCAGAAGCAAACCCCGACAGGGCCAACTCCAGCGTGTTGACAATGCGCGACTTGCCGCTGCCATTGGGTCCAGTGATAAGAGTGCGCGGGCCGATCTCCAGATCGCACCCGCCCTTCAAGTTGCCGACTACGCGGCGCACAAAAATGCTCACGATATTCTCCGTTGTTGTGTGTGTGTTTCTCGATGAGACAACCAACCTTATCGTGGTAGGGGGTGTCTCGTCAACCTTAGAAGACGGGAGCCGGTGCGATTTCTCCAACCGCACCGAGAGAAAGCGCCAACTGGTATAGATCGCGGTGATCCCCTACCTTCAACGGGCGTGTTTCCCCGCGCTCCCATCGGTAAAGTGTGCGCGTGCAAACTGACGAACCAAGCAAACGCGAGATTCGCGCTGGATGGTAGCCTGCGTGCCGCAAAGAGCGCATGATCTCGCGCACTCCAACTGGAGGGCGAGTGATTGGCGTAGGTGTCTCCACAACTCTACCCTATTCCTCTGACGTGTCAGGTGTCAAGTCACGCAACGTCGGAAGGGGAGGCTCCGTGCTCCCGCTCGTCTTCTGTGCGTCTTCCTTTTGCTTCACCAACACCTCGCGCTGCACTTTGATGGTGCGAACGAGAGAGCAAAGCAAACCAATCTCCACAGCACTCGGGGTGTTGAGGGGCGTTCCTTGAGCAATCGAGCCTTCCAGACGGCTGATCAAGTCGAGCAGTACGGGATGGGGAATCATGGGCACGTCATCCAAACACGGCACTCCGTTCCCCGTATGAAGGGTCGGGTCTTTCATTTCATCTTCGGGTGTGAGGGGCTTTCCGTCAGGTCCAAGCAAAGGCATTATTTCTCTCCTGTTGTGCGGGCGTGAGAAACGACCAAGCGCCATCCCGCAACCCACGATTGTGAATCTTCTTCTATAATCGAAACGACGGAGGAAAAGTCTCCCCCGGTTCCAAAAATAACCTTTCTCCCTACCGCAAGCGCCGCTTCTACGATCTGGGCTGTGGCTTTACCCACGTATTCGCGTGGGCAAACGTAAACGTCGTAGGTGGGCTGACCATTCACGTCGCGCCCTGACCCCACTTGTTGCGCCCAAGGTGCCCATCCTCCCGCTGACGCAAAGGTGCGCTTCCACTCCTCGCTCGCTTTCACTACTTCCGCACCGGGCGATGCTTCGTGTGCATCACGCACCAACTCATCGACAGCATCGGGATCTTCCCCCTTGGCGTGGGCAATAAAAATACGCATTATCCTACTTCCTTCCACGTCATTCCTACTTCGGCGCTGGCTGTGAAGCGCACACCGGGCAAAGCAGGATGTTCCATGTTCATGTGGTGTTCCAGCACTTCTTTCACGTAGTTGGCTTCGCTCTCTGGGCACTCAATGACCAATGAATCATGGGTTTGAGTGAGTAAGCCCGTTCCCGGCCCCCACTTATGTAGGGGAATCTCTTGGTGAATCGCAATCATCGCTGTGTTGATCAAGCCCGCAGCGCTTCCTTGAATGGGATGGTTGACGATCTTGTTGGGTTCCTCTCCGTCCAGACAAGCACGACGGCGCAGATGCACGGGCTCCTCGACATAGCGATTGTCTCGGTAGCTTTGGATCTCGGCCTGCCATCCCGCTTCAATCTCGGGAACCCCCTTGAGCCAAGATTGACGCATCTGGCGAACCTTGCGAACGCTCAAAGAGAGATAAGGAAGGGAACCATCGGCCAACTCGGTGCTTTGGATGATCCGCGCTCCAGTCTCGACCGAGGCCATGTATTGAAACGCATACTGGATGGTCTTGGCAAGCTGACGCATTTCGTTGGCGTCACCGGTAAACTTGTGGCCGTTCTTCCATGGACCTTTGACGCCTGCGGCCTTTTCAAACGCTTCCCCAAAGACTGCGTGGGCCGTCACGCTGCTGTGGGGGTCCAAGCCCTGCTCAAACGCATCGAGATAGCGCGTCATCCCCCAACGAGCGGCAGCGATTCGCAACTCCAACTGGTCAGCATCGGCCCCAACAAGGACGTTCCCCGGTTGTGCGACAATGAGAGAACGCAAGTGCTTGGGAAAGTTTTGAGCGTTGATGGGAGAAGACGAGGACAAACGCCCCGAAACTGTAACGTGCGAGTTGTAGCCGGGACGCATCCGGCCATCCGGCCAAACGATCCCCCGCTTCTCATAGCCGCGCTTCTCTTTTTCCATGTCCATGCGAGCGAGCAAGTCAGGGTCTTGTTGGGCTTGCCAGTCGGCTTCTCGCTCGTCATCGTCCCAACCGACGTTGGAGATAATGTCATCTTGCGGGCGCAACTTGACCACATAAGTGCCCAACTGCTTCATGGTTCCCCGGTATTCGCGGATTGCTCGGATGCAACGCTTCTGGTGAGGTTGTAGATCCTCTAAAGTAAGAAGGGAGCGCAAGACCACATCGCCCGTGCTCGGATCGCCCGTTGCCGTGAATCGAATCTGCTCATCCAGCGGTGGAGTGAGGTTCCAGTCTCGGAAAAGCAAGCGACGTAGTTGGTGAGTCGAACCGGGATTGAGATCGGAAACTCCAGACAACGCCTTTGTCTCGTCTTTGAGCATCAGCGCATCTTTGAGCAACGTGCGCTCGGCATCGGCGCGTGCAGTCTGATCAACAAACATTCCTACGGTGTGCATGTCGGCACAAACTCGCTGGACGGCGTGATCGGTGGGAATGAGAGAAAGCTGCTCCCCTGCCTTCACATCGGCCACGAGAGGATCAACAACACGAGCGGTGACAGCCACATCCAAGCCGCAGTAGTGGTGCAACTCTCGGTCTGTCTCGGACTGCGTAGCCAGCTTGCGTCCCTGACGGTCAGCTTTCCACGCATGTACGTCAGTGTATTTACTCCCAACGAAGCCCAAACTGTGAGGTAACTCCGACTCCACAAGCCGGTGAAGCAACATTGTGTCGAGCGTTGGTTCTACGTCTACGCCAAGCCATTGACGAATCACGAGCCGATCATAGTAGCCCGCGTTGTGTCCGATCTTGACAATGTTGGTGTTAGCGAAAAACTCCCGAAGAATCTGCTTTATCTCTCGCATGTCTTCCGGGGTGTAGAAGCCACACTCGCCCGGTTGATCGGAGGGAACGGCGATAGGACGGGTGCCCACAATCGCTACTACATCGCCCGTTCCGATCCCCACACAACGCACGTTGCAAGACAAGGCTTCGATGCCGTCAGTTTCCACATCGTAAGTGAAACTCTTTTCCGACGCCAAGAAAGTGCGAAGGTCATCGGGAGTGGGATGAAAGACCATCGCTGGCTCGCGCCAAGTGAGGTTATCGCCCATCCAACGCACCATTCGATCCACATCACGGGTGAAGGTGTCGGTCCAGCGAGGAGCGCGAAGCACGTAAGCGGGGTGCAGCGTAGGGACGATCCGCGTCGCTGCGGTAACAAGCTGGGTGCCCTCTCCGGTGTTCGTAGGGGCGTCAGGGTCGAGAACGCGCAAAGCGTTGCGGTTCTCGTTGTAAATCAAGTGCCCGTCGATAAGAGAGCCACGAATGGCTTGAATGGACGGGGTGCCGCCAAGGATAGTGCCA
>Ga0163108_10003308_pt1 | contig 11477 bp, 13 predicted proteins | sample Fk1155metaG_FD_109644 | JGI IMG/M metagenome (GOLD analysis project Ga0163108, IMG submission 109644) | Marine microbial communities from the Central Pacific Ocean - Fk160115 155m metaG | ecosystem: Environmental > Aquatic > Marine > Oceanic > Photic zone | place: The Central Pacific Ocean...
ATAAGTATAAACTTCTGTTAATAAATATATAAATTTTACTTTTAAAAAATGAATAATAAAATCTCATTAATTATACCTACTAAAAATGAAGTAGAATCTCTCAACGAAGTACTGTCTGAGGTTTCAAATTACAAAATTATCGATGAAATAATAATAGTTGTTGACGATAAAGAAGACAATTCTATCCCAGTAGCAAATAAACACAATTGTAAAATTATAATTCAAAAAAATAAAGGATATGGGTCTGCTATTATAGAAGGTTTTAAAAATTGTAAAAATTACTTTGGCTGTATTTTTAATGCAGATATGTCTTTTGATCCAAAGTATTTAGAACATATGATTAAATTATCAAAAAATTATAATTTTATATTTGGTACAAGATATAAAGATGATGGAGGGAGTGATGACGATGATATAGTTACTTACACTGGAAATCATATTTTTTCTTTTATATCAAATAAAATTTTAAGAATTAAATTAAGTGACATTTTATATACTTACGTTTTGTGTGAAGTTAAAAAATTTAATGCTTTAGGATTAACTAACTCAGATTTTAGATTGTGTGTTGAGCTACCTGTAAAAGTAAAATTTAAAAATTATTCATATTCTGAAATACCGATGTTTGAAAGAAAAAGATTTGGTGGTAAGAAAAAAGTTAATGCAATTAGAGATGGTTCGCTAATACTCATTGAAATATTAAAGAGTTTTAAATTTTTTTTTTAAAAATTATGGTTAAGTATATAAAACTTTAAAAACACTCATTCCAAAAAAAACAAAGTAAAATAAATATAAATATATAAAGCTACTGTACTTGAAATAATTTTTTGATAAATCGTAATTAAAAACCGTAAGTATCAATATTAAAAGAAGTGGATCATAATACTTATGATAAATGGTTAATTGTGGATTTGATATAAAAAGAATAAAAATAATAAATAAATTGTTAAAGTTACCATATCTATAAAATACCAAATATATAGAAAAAAATGAGATTAGATAAAATAAATAATTATTAGAAAATAAATAATTTGAGATTTTATAAAAAATACCTCCTCCAGTATAATTAATTTGATAATCGAAAAAAATTGATGATATCATAAAACATGTTGCTAGTATTATATAAATAAAAATATCTTTTTTATTAATAATGAAAATTTTATTTATTTTTTTTGTAATTAAAAAAGGAATTAAATAAAAAAATATTATAGAGCTAATTATTAAAAACTTATTTGCTAAATTACTTATACTTAAATACGTATATGTCTCTGAACCAGGTGTGACAGCTGAGGATAAAAAGAAAACATCAAACACTAATAAATACATTAACATTGGTATGGATAATATTAAGTTAATCAAAATATAAATAAAAATTTCTTTACTAAATTTATAAAAAGCAAAAAAATTGTAAAAGAAATATAGTGAAAAAACTGAAAAATTTGGACTAAAATATGATGAAACGACCAAAAAGAAAGCATTTAATATTATATTTTTTTGCTCCTTATTTTTAAATTTAAATTTTAAAAAAAAATATAAACTAATTATAAAAAATAATAATCCATGTATCCTACTATCTGGCCAAATACTTAGAGCTCTAAAAGTTGGTGAGATTAAAATGGCAATTGATATTATTTGTAAATAAAATTTATTTATATTGGAAAAACTAATTCTTAAACATTTATAAAAGTAAAATATTATTATCAGACAAACATTTAAATTTAGAAATCTTATGAAATGATCTGGAATATCTAATTTAATTAATTGTGATAAAATTATTATTGATAATGGTGAGTGTCTATTCCCATATTTGTCATAATTTAAAAAAGTGTTGGCAAAATTATTTTCAAAATCGCTAGCTATTTTGATGTAGCCTTTATAATCACTAATTGCACCTCCATTTAAATCCTCACTAAGTAAGAAGCCTGCTACTAATGAAATATAAAGTATAATAAATAGATAGATTGGAAAATAATCTTTTTTCATAAACATTATGTAATTTAATTATTTTTTTTTAGAAGTGTAGCTTAATTTTAATGAAAGCCTGGCAACGACTTACTCTCCCGTGTCTTAAGACAAAGTACCATCAGCGCACAAGGGCTTGACTTCCGAGTTCGAAATGGGATCGGGTATTACACCTTCGCTATAATCACCAGGCATGGGTTTTATACATAATTAACAAGTTTTGTAAACAATGAAATAGACTTTATTTTTCTATAAGATTTTTTATATAATCAGATAGATTTATTTTACCATATTTTCTGTAAACCTTATTTGATAAATTCATAGTCGTCATGGCTGAGGCAAATCTTTCTCCTTTTCTTGATGAAAGATATCTGATTCTAGTTTTAAACATTTTCGCTACTTTTATTATGCTCAGATTTTTTTTATTAGAAATGCTATAGTGACGAGATTTATTTTTTTTCCAAGCATAATAACATACATCAATGGTATCATTGATATGCGTGAATTTTCTTGTTTGTGTTCCTGGTTTCACAACTGTCAAAGGTTTATTATTTTTATAACAGTTTTCAAAAATTCCTATAACCGTAGCCATATCGCCTTTGCAAATTTGTCTATTTCCATAAACATTGTAGAAATAAATAATTTCAAATTTAAAATTAAACCATTTCTTTAAATTATTTAATAATTCCAAATTTTTAGCTTTTGTAAAAGCGTAAGGAGATAGATTTTTATCATTACCATAATTACCCAAGTTAGCTGATGTCGCAGAATAAACTAATTTTATTTTATTTTTTAAACAAAAATTAAAAACTGCGTTTGACCCTATAGTGTTTGAATTTATACATTGATCCATTTTTGAAAAACTTTGATATATTCTAGAAAATTCCCCAAAATGAAATATCGTATGTATTTTTTTTTCTATTACTTTAAGTAGTTTAGAAATATTTTTTGTATCAGATCTTATATATTTAACATTAGTATTTTTAAAATGATTTTTTTTAAATCCAGAGGAATAATTATCAATACTTATAATTTTATATTTTGTTTTTTTTAATAACAACTCTATCAAATGTGATCCAACAAAGCCTGCACCACCTGTTACTATTAAAATTTTTTTCATTCTAATTTTTTTACAAAATCTGAATATACAATATCAAAAGCACGATCTAAGGAAGTTTTTGACTTCCATCCATATTTTTTTGAAATAGTTAAATCTAGTATCTTTCTTTTCATTCCATTTGGTTTTGATTTGTCATATTTTATTTTTAATTTAGCATCTAATTTTTTAATTATATATTTAGTATATCCGAAGATAGTTTTTTCAATTCCACTTCCAATATTTAAAAATGACTCCTTTGTTTTTTTTTTCATAAAAAAAATGCAAGCATCAGCAAAATCATCAACGTATAAAAGCTCTCGCATAGGTTTTCCATTTCCCCAGATTGTAACAAATTTATTTTTTCTAAGCTTTGCATGGTGTATTTTATTGATTAGTGCTGGAAAGAAGTGAGAACTTTTTAAATCGTAATTGTCATTGCAACCAAACATATTTGCTGGCATTAAAGTTTTATAATTCAATTTATACTGATTACTATATTCCATACACATTTTTGCTCCTGCAATCTTGGCTATTGAATATGCATCATTTGTTTCTTCAAGTTTACCGGTCATAAAATAATTTTCTTTAATTGGTTGTTTAACATTCTTTGGGTAGATACAACTTGAACCTAAAAAAATTAGATTTTTTACTCCTCCTAAAAATGAAGAGTGAATTAAATTTGTTTGTATCATTAAATTTTCATAAATAAAATTTGCCTTATAATTGTTATTAGCCAAAATTCCTCCCACTCTCGCGGCTGCTATAATTACTATTTCTGGTTTCTTTGCTATAATAAATTTTTCAACTTTTTTTTGATTTAAAAGATTTAGTTTTTTTTTTGAAATTACAATAATATTTTTAAAACCGTTCTGTTTAAGTTTCTTATGAATAGCAGACCCTACCATCCCCTTGTGACCTGCCAAGAATATCTTACTTTTTTTGTATATCATTAATTAAATAAATTTTCTAATTCCTTATTAACCATATCTTTTATTAAAAAATTAATATTTCTCTTGGGATTCCATTTTAAAATTTTTTTGGCTTTAGAAGGATTTCCTAAAAGTGTATTAACATCTAGTGGTCTAAAATAATTTTTATCACATTCAATTATAGATATATTTTTTTCATTATACCCTTTTTCCTTTATACCTTTGCCTTTCCAAGTAACTTTCATTTTTAATTCTCTGGCAACTAAGTTTATAAATTGTTTTATTGAATATTGTTTGCCAGTTGCAATTATAAAATCTTCTGGCTTTTTATGCTGAAGTATCAGCCACATAGCATAACAATAATCTTCGGCATGTCCCCAATCCCTCTTTGAATATAAATTTCCTAAAAATAATTTTTTTTGTTTGCCATGTTTTATTTTGCACATTGCTGATACAATTTTTTTTGTAACAAATGTTTCGCCTCTTCTTGAACTTTCATGGTTAAACAATATTCCGTTTGATGCAAAAATATTGTAAGCTTCTCTGTAATTTTTAGTTATCCAATGAGCATAAACCTTTGCAACACCGTATGGACTCTGAGGATAAAAAGGAGTTTTTTCATTTTGTGGTACTTCCTGTACCTTTCCAAACATTTCTGAAGTTCCGGCTTGGTAGAACTTTGTTTTTTTCTGTAGATTGTGAAATTTGATTGCTTCTAAAATCCTTAAGACTCCAATTGCATCAGCATTAGCAGTATATTCAGGAACTTCAAAAGAGACGGCAACATGTGATTGCGCTGCCAAATTATAGATTTCATCAGGTTTAATTTTTTTGATTATTTGAGAAACGGAAGTTGAATCAGTAACATCTCCATAATGTAAAATAAAATTTCTATTCTTTTGGTGGGGATCTTGATAAATATGATCAATCCTATTAGTGTTAATAGAAGAAGATCTTCTTATTATACCATGCACTTCATACTTTTTCTTTAGCAATAACTCAGAAAGATATGATCCATCTTGACCTGTAACACCAAAAATTAAAGCTTTTTTTTTCATTATTTATTTATAAAATACATTCTGCTGATTGCTTTACAGTATTTCTTTAAATCGACAATTCTATTTTTAATTTTGATATGTCTCATCAACTTACTACTATTTAAAGTAAAATTATCATTATTAAAGTTTTTATTTGGTTTTAAGAAGACGACTTTTTTTTTATTGTAATAATTTAGCCATTTCACTAGATTATTTAGATAGATTTTTTTACCTATTGATAAATTGTAAACTCCATTAAGTTTTTTCTTAATACATAAATAAACAACTTCTGAAAATTTATCAACTGAAACAAAATCTTTAAAAGATTTTCCGTTATCATATATGATGCCTTTTTTTACACTATCAAAAAAAAAATCAATAAACGTATAATGAACTTTATTTTTGTTTTTTGTAATTGGAAGTCCTACCAAATTTGAAATTCTAAAAATCAATATATTTTGTTGTTTCATAATATTTTTTAATTTAATTTCAGTTTTTAACTTATTTCTGGAATAATGACATAGAGGTTCTAACTTACTAGATTCTTTTATATTTACTTTTGGCTTATATACTTTTCTACTACTTAAAAAGATTAATTTAATATTTGTTTTTCTAATTTTTGAAGCAATTTTTAAGTCATAATCTTTAAGATAATTGTACTTTTTATTTATATAATGTTTGCTGATTGAACAGTTTATTATATGAGAATATTCATTTATTTTGAAAATTTCTTTTGTTTCAAAATCTAAATAGTTGATTAATTTAACCCTAATTTTTTTTTTTAAATAATTATAAAGGCAAGTTCCTACAAAACTTTTTTTACCAATTATTAAAATATTATTTTGCGCCACTAAATTTAATTTAAAATGTTATTAATAGTTTTTGTTAGAAAAAAATCATAGTTCTTGTTATGCTTTATTTTATTTATTTTAAAAAAAGAAATTACAAATTTATGTGCTTGGAATCTCCTTTGCCACCATGATGTGCCCAAATATTTAAAATTTGATGAAACATTTCCATATATTTTGCGATAAAAAGTTAAATTTTTATTAAAAATACAAAAATCTTTTAAAATATATTTCGAAAATATAGCAATTCTAAAATCCAACCATATATCTGGAAAGCCTTTTATTTGAATTTTAGATAAAAGTTTTGGAAAAATTTTTCTTTCGATTGAAATACAGCTTTGAGGAGGTATGTAGGGCCAATATGTTTTAAAAAAAAAAAAATTATTAGAAACTTTTCTTTTTTTATTTTTTTTGATAATTATTGGTAAGTCAAAAATTATTTTTTTCTTTTTGTTTTTATTAAAATAATTAATTACAGTTTCGATTTTATTTTTTACAAAAAAATCATCACTGTCTAAAAAAAAAATAATATCACCGCTGCTTTTTTCAAATGCTTTTTTATATGCGTTGATCTGATTGTAACATCCGTGGATAGATTTTTTTTTATTGTTTGTTAATAAAATTATATTTTTTACTTTTTTTAATTTTTTTACAGAATTATCTGATGAACCATCATCAAAAACTATTACTTCAATATTTTTATATGTTTGATTAAAAATTGAATTTAGGCATTGTTTTAAAAATCTTTCATTATTATAATTGGCTATTAAAACAGAGGCTTTAATTTTTTTTTTTATTTTAATCATTTTAAATTATTTTCATAAATATATTCAAAACTTTTTCTTAAAGGCATCTTAATTTTAAAAATTCTTTTAAAATTATTTTTAACCAATAAATTATGTATATCTCTAAACTTGTAATTTTTAATTATCATATTGTCATAATGATTTTCAAAAAAAATTATTTTTACATTTTTTATTTTATTTTTAAGACCCAAAAGAACTTCATATTCATATCCTTCGGTGTCAATTTTAAGAAAATCTATACTACTTAAATTATTATCGTCTATATAATCATCTAGTGAAGTCATAATTACTTCCAATTTATAATAATGATTTCCTTCTACTTTTTTATTCAAAAACATAAATTTTTTTTTAAAATATTCAGAATTTTCATTAACATTTTTTATACCGATATTTCTAGATTCTCCTACTCCAAGATTTAATGAATTAGTAATAATTTTTATTCTTGAGTCTTTATTCCTTAAGTTATTAATGAAATCTAAATCTGTTTTTGTTTCATCATCATATACAATTATTATTTCCAAATATTCATAAGTTTGTCTTAATACCGATCCTATAGTTTCAGTAATATATATTTTTTTTTTAAAATAAGGTATAATTACACTAACTAATTCCATTTAAATTGTGATATCAAATATTACATTATCACAATCTTATAAACAAATATGAAAAAAAAAAATTTATTTTTCATGCCATCTTTTGAGGGAGGAGGAGTTGAAAAAAATTTGATATTAGTTGCCAATTTTTTTGCTAAGAAGCAAATTGAATTAAAACTCATAACAGTCTCAAAAAAGTACAAAAAAAATTTCAATAACAAGGTAAGTTTTATTTATCCTAATTCTCATATATGGGATAAATTTGGCAGAATTCCAAAATATTTAATATCTCTATATTTGCTTTTTTTAGAATATTTAAAAGATAAAAATTTCATAGTTTTTTGTTTTCAAGGCAATATCTTTTGCATTTTATTTTGCAAATTTTTTAAAATAAAAATAGTGATAAGACCAAATTCATTTCCTACTGGATGGTCAAACAATATTATTAAAAAAAAAATTTCTCAAAAATTCTTAGTCTTGCAGATAAAATTATTGTTAATAGTTATGATTTTAAAAAAGAACTAAAAAAAAAATTAAATATAAAATCTACAACTATATATAATCCATTAAATTCTAAAGATATTATTAAACTTTCAAAATCTAAAATTAAAAAAAATTCTTTTAAAAAAAATTCTTTAAAAATTATTTCAATTGGAAGACTTGTCGATCAAAAAGATCATATGACTTTATTAAAAGCTATTAATGAAATTAAAAAAAAATAACGATAAGCTTATTAATTATAGGTGAAGGAAAAAATAAAAAAATTATTAAGGAGTTTATTATTAACAACAATTTAGAAAAAATTGTAAAACTGAAGGATTATACTAAAAATCCTTTTCCATATATTAAGCAAGCTGATTTATTAATTTTAACTTCTAAATTTGAAGGTCTTCCGAATGTTTTGTTAGAAGCAATAACGTTAAAAAAATTTGTTATTTCAAGTAATTGTAAAACTGGTCCAAAAGAAATTCTAGACAATGGGAAAGGTGGTTTATTATTTAAAACTGGAAATTATAAAGACTTATCAAATAAAATATTATTTTATAATAAAAACAAAAATATTTGTAATCATAAATTAAAATTTTCAAAAAGTAGATTAAAAAGATTTAGTTATAAAAAAAATCTAAATAAATATTACAAAATCATAAAAAACATGATGTAAAATCTTTTAAATTTATTTAATTTTTATTTAAGTTTCCAAATTTTTTCTACTTTATACCATTTAATTATTTTTTCAATCTCGTTAAAAATATTTTTGAATTTTTTAATATTTAAATATTTTTTTATTTTTCGATTGTCTCCATTGGTATTCAAAACTTCTATATTGTTTTTTGCAATTTTTTTTATTTTTGTTTTAATTTTGATTGTATTGTCAATTTTGTTTATCAATTGATTAATATTTATAGGATTATTTGAACAAATATTAAATATATTATAATTTTTTTTAATTTTTTTCTTAATCAATTTATCTATAATATTTGAAGCATCATCAATGTGGGTAAAATCTCTTAAATGATTGCCAAAGTTATTTAAGTAAAAAGTTTTGTTATTAAATGACTTATTTAAATATTTAAATATTAGCATATCAGGCCTACCCCATGTTCCGTAAATCGTAAAAAATCTCAATCCAATAAATTTCATCTTTGATACTTTTGATAAATCATATGCAAATACTTCATTTAAATTCTTGGAAGCAGAATAGATATTTTTTGGGAAGATTTTAAAATTTTCTTTTAATGGATAATTATCGCTATCACCATAAACAGAGCTGGATGAAGCAAAAATAAATTTTTTAACTTTATATTTATTAGATAATTCAATTATATTAAAAAAACCAACGATATTACTATCATAATAAGATTTGGGATTTTTAATTGAGTATCTTACACCAGCTTGTGCTGCTAGATGAATTACAATGTCAATTTTATTATTTTTAAATAGTTTTTTTAATTTGTTTTTATCTTTTAAGTCAACTTTAAGAAATTTAAATTTTTTACTTTCTTTTAATATTTTTAATCTTTTTTTTTTTAATAATACTGAATAATAATTATTAAGATTATCAATCCCTATTAATTTAAAATTTTTATAATTTTTGATAATTAAATTTGATATATGAAAACCAATAAATCCTGCACATCCAGAAATTAAAATATTCATTATATTAATTTTTTTCTTGATATATTTGTTTAATTCTTTTGATATATCTTAAAAAATAAATTATTTTTACAATAATTTTATTCTGACCATTATTTAATCTAATTTGAGTATTTTCATTTAAAAAATCTATGTACTTTATTTTAGAAGACAATCCGCCAGGTCTAAAATATCCTAAAACCTCATTTTTTTTAGTAGCCATCCCTTTCATTTTTAATTTGACTATCATTCTGTAGAATAAATCATAATCTGATGAGTACTTGTAATTCAAATTATATAGACCAACTTTCAATTGTGAATTTTTTTTAATAAAAAATCCTACTGAATGTGTTGTATAAAATCCAAAAGTCCATTTAATTTTCCAAGGTTTGTATCCATGCAAAATTTTATCTTTAAAAACAGATCCAAATAGGAAGTCGATATTGGTAAAAGACTCAAAATAATTTCTTACAATATTTAAAGCATCTTTGTAAAAATAATCATCAGAATTTAATATTCCAATAATATCTCCTGATGCATTTTTAATTCCTTTATTCATTGCATCGTAAAGACCATTGTCTTTTTGTGAAATTACTTTATGAATTTTATTTTTATGTCTTTTAATAATATCCATTGTTTTATCAGTAGATAGTCCATCGACAATAATATGTTCATAATTTTTATAAGTTTGATTTATCAAACTATTAATATTTTCCTCCAAAAATTTTTCGTTGTTTTTTACAACTGTAATAATTGTGATCTTTGGGTTTTTTTTTGAATTTAAATTCATATTTTAATTAGATAAAAAATTATTATATAGTAATATTTTTAATTATTATGCATATAAACTTTTGGTGTCCATACTTAACTAACATAGCAACAATAAAATCAGTAATTCGATCAGCTAAATCTTTACAGAAATATAGTAAAAAAACATCAAAAGAGAAAGTAATAATTCTTAACAGTTGCGGAGAATGGAATTTTTTTAAAAATAATTTGTCTCAAATAAAAATAAAAAATCTTCTGCCTTTCAATTTTTTTAATTTTATTCCTAAGGAAGGGTTAATTCAAAGTAGACTATCGTTTCTTATAATTTTTTTTACAAATTTTTTTCCATTATTGTTTCATATAAAAAGAAGCAAACCTAAATTTTTAGTTGTTCACTTGCTAACTCTGTTGCCAATGATATTAAGTCCTTTTTTATCAAATCATACTAAAATTATTTTAAGAATCTCTGGACTTCCTGAACTTAATTTTTTTAGAAAATTTATATGGAAAAGTTTTTCAAAATATATTCATATTGTAACTGCTCCCACAAAAATTACTCATGATACTCTAATAAACTCAGGTATTTTTGATAAAAAAAAAGTGAAATTATTAAGAGATCCAGTAATTGAATGTAAAGAAATAAATGAGAAAAAAAAATACGAATTAGATACTGAAATTAAGGAAAATACATTTTATTTGTCTATAGGTAGACTAACTAAGCAAAAAAATTTTGATTTTTTAATTAAAGTATTTGCAAAATACGTGAATGATTTAAAAATAAATAAACTTTTAATTATTGGGAATGGAGAAGAAGAAGAAAATTTGCGAAATTTAATAAAAAAATACAAAATGGAAGATAATATTTTTTTGTTGGGATTCAAAAAGAATGTTTATAATTATATAAATAAATCTACAGCAATTATCTCTGTAGCTGAATATGAAGACCCTGGATTTGTTTTAATTGAGTCTGCCTATTTAAAAAAAAAAATTATAACATCGTTAGTAAAAAATGGTCCACTTGAAATGAAAAATCACGGTAATATTTGTTATTTCTTTAAACACAATAGTGAAGAAGGATTTTTTAAAGCAATTAAAGAATCGGAAAAAACAAACAAGTATATAATTTTAGAGGCAATGAAATATTCAAAAAAATTTTCAATGTTCTGCCATTTTAGAAGTTTTGAGAAAATATTATACGAGACTCTGAATTAACTGAATAAATAATTTTGTATGTTTTTTAACAGAAAATTTATTTAAATTTCTTCTACAATTTTTTTTTAATAAAAATTCAGACAAATAAGAACC
>Ga0163108_10003309_pt1 | contig 11475 bp, 8 predicted proteins | sample Fk1155metaG_FD_109644 | JGI IMG/M metagenome (GOLD analysis project Ga0163108, IMG submission 109644) | Marine microbial communities from the Central Pacific Ocean - Fk160115 155m metaG | ecosystem: Environmental > Aquatic > Marine > Oceanic > Photic zone | place: The Central Pacific Ocean...
AGGAAGATTTTCTCCGCCTGCCACTTGGCCAAGCGCAGTGTGTTACGCTTGACTCGAATGCCATTGTAGCGACACATTGTTCGTTCGCTGTTTATTTCTGGAGCGAACTCCAGCACAAACTCTCGCCATCATCGGGTTTATTTGGCTCGAGTTGGGGATTGTCGTATCTCTCTGGCACAACAGATGGTTGAACTCAAATCTATTAAGCTTTTTATTGTGAAGGCCGGCCTGGTTGGTGTGTTTTTGTTGGCTGGCGGCAGTGCGCTTGGCCAGGCGGCCACGGGGTTGCAGCAGCTCCATTACGGCAACCCCGGCTTGGACGTGGACTTGGCAGTTGGGCTTTGGGCTTGGCCCATGCCGATGGATTATGATGGCGACGGCGATCTCGATTTGCTGGTGTCCTGCCCGGATCTGCCGTCCAATGGCACCTACTTTTTCGAGAATCCCGGCGGCGGCGTGATGCCGGTGTTCAAGCCGGGGGTGCGGCTGGGCAAAGGGCATCGCAGCATCAGCGTCTCCCGCGTTGGCGGCAGGGATCGGATACTGATCCCAGGTCGTGAGTTTGGGGGTTTCCGCAAAAAGGGGTTTGTCGAGTCGGTGTCGATGTTCCCAAGGGAGAACATTCACTCGAACAACGTTCGCAATAACCAGTGGAGCCTCTTGGATTACGATGGGGATGGCCTGATCGACCTCGTTGTCGGCGTGGGCGACTGGACCGAGTACGGCTGGGACAATGCCTACAATGCGAGGGGCGAGTGGCTCAACGGCCCGTTGCACGGTTATGTTTACTGGTTGCGCAACACTGGCTCGAATGCCAGGCCGGTTTACGCGACCAAGCAGTTTGTCGAGGCGGGTGGCATGGCGGTCGATGTTTACGGATTGCCCACTCCGAGCTTTGCGGACTTCGATGGCGATGGCGATCTGGATCTTATCTGTGGCGAGTTTCTCGACGGACTGACGTACTTTGAAAACGCCGGTTCACGGACGCAGCCCCGCTACCTTGCCGGCCAACAGCTCCGGCAGGTAAACGGCGGCGAGCTGATAATGGACCTGCAAATGATCGTGCCGGCCGCGATCGATTGGGATGGCGACGGCGACGTGGATCTGATCGTTGGACAGGAGGACGGCCGCGTGGCGTTTGTCGAGCATACTGGCCGTCTGGCTGGTGGCGCTCCGGTTTTTGTCGCGCCGCGTTTTTTTCGGCAGCAGGCGGCTGGCGTGAAGTTCGGTGCTCTCTCCACGCCGGTGGCGGTGGACTGGGACGGCGACGGTGACGATGACATCGTGAGCGGCAACACCGCCGGTTACATCGGTTTTTTTGAGAACCTCAGTGGCGGGGCCAAGCCGCGCTGGGCGGCGGGTCAGAGGCTGAAGGCTGATGGCCGGGTCATCCGCATTCAAGCCGGTGAGAACGGTAGCATCCAGGGACCGTGCGAGGCGAAGTGGGGTTATACGACACTGTCCGTGGCGGATTGGGATCACGACGGATTACCCGACTTGCTGGTGAACTCGATCTGGGGCGAGGTGCTGTGGTATCGCAACACTGGCAGCCGCACGAAGCCGCGCCTGGCTGCTGCCCGACCGGTCGAGATCGCTTGGCCAAGCACGGCGCCCAAGCCAAAGTGGTTTTGGTGGAATCCAAGGGGCGACCAACTCGTTACCCAATGGCGCACGACGCCGGTGGCGGTGGACTTTACCGGCGACGGGCTGAACGACTTGGTGATGCTCGATCATGAGGGCTACCTTGCGTTGTTCAAGCGGCAGCGTACCGACGGAAAACTTGAGTTGTTGCCGCCTCGCCGCATATTCGTGGACGAGGACAACCGGCCGATTCAGTTGAATCCCGGCACCGCAGGCAGCAGTGGTCGACGAAAGATTGCGGTCGCCGATTGGGACGGCGATGGGCGGCTCGATGTGCTGGTCGATTCCGTCAACGCCGACTGGTGGCGCAACTGCGAAACCCGCGACGGCAACATTGTCCTCAAGCGCGTGGGGCCGCTTGGTCAACGGCAGTTGGCATCGCACAGCACCAGCCCGTGCGTTGCGGACTGGGACGGCGATGGCAAGCCGGACCTGCTGCTCGGCGCGGAGGACGGTTTTTTCTATCATCTGCCGCACGGTCAGGCTCGCGCGTACCCGGCCAAGGCCAAGGCCGCCCGGGCCATCCGCAAGCCCAAGCAGGCTGGATTGATAGCGCAACCGGGTGTGGTGAGGGAGGAGTTCATTTTCAAAAACGCGCTGTTCAAGTCGTGCCATGCCTCGACGATCGCGCAGACCCGGCGCGGACTTGTGGCGGCGTGGTTCGGCGGTTCGCGGGAGTCGAATGTCGACGTCAGCATATGGCTCAGTTGGCATAACGGCAAAGGCTGGAGCGGTCCGAAAGAGGTGGCCAACGGCATTCAGCATGCGGCCAAGCGATATGCCTGCTGGAACCCGGTCCTGTTCCAGCCAAGCACCGGGCCGCTGATGCTCTTTTACAAAATCGGTCCAGATGAACCGGTCTGGTGGGGCGAAATGATGACCTCGCACGATGGCGGCCGGACGTGGGGGCAGCCAAGGCGGTTGCCGGAGGACATTCTCGGGCCAATCAAAAACAAGCCGATCCAGTTGCCCAACGGCGACATCCTCGCCGGCAGCAGCACCGAGCAGGACTTGGGCGATCGCGAAATCTGGAAGGTGCACCTCGAGTTGACTCGTGACATGGGTCGCACTTGGATGCGCATCGGGCCGATCAACGACGGCACCAAGTTTAACGCCATTCAGCCGAGCGTCCTCACTCATGCTGACGGCCGACTGCAAATGCTCTGCCGCAGCCTTGAGGATCGCGTCACCACAGCATGGTCGAGTGACATGGGCCGGACATGGGGGCCGATGACTGCGACGACCCTGCCAAATCCCGATGCCGGCACCGACGCCGTCACACTGGCCGACGGCCGGCAGTTGCTCGTCTACAACCATACTGCCGAGGAGGAGCCGTACGACAGGCAGATGCTCAACGTGTCGTTGAGCAGCGACGGTGTTCGTTGGCAGGCGGCGCTCATGCTGGAGAATCAGTCGGGCGAGTATTCCTACCCGTCGGTGATCCAGTCCGACGACGGCCTCGTGCACATCACCTACACATGGCGGCGCGAACGCATCAAGCACGTCGTCATCGATCCCGCCAAGCTGGTGCTGCGCGATCTGTCCAACGGCAACTGGCCCGACTTGCCTCCCCGAAAATGACAACTGCAGCGCCACCCCCACAACCCGACTGGGACACCGTCGAGCGGCTCGAGGAAAACCTATCGCCGATTGCGCTGGAGCGGATCGATTCTGCCGTCGCCGGGATCGTCGAGGCCAAGCAGCGCGGCGGCAAAGTCGTCGTCGTCACTGGCAGTGGCCCCAATATTCATGAAGGCGTGACCACGCTGGTGGCCGAGTTGATGCGCGCCGGGATTGTGGATGGCGTGACCACCAGCTCGGCCGTCATTGCGCATGAGATGGCCGGCGTGCTGGATCGTGTCAAGCGAGTGGACGGACGCAAGGTCGGCGTGGACGAGGCGTTGCTACCGCACGGCGACGCGTTCGAGTTGACGGAGTTGACCGGGCCGACCTTGGTCAAGCTTCGGGAGGAAATGGCGCTGGATGAGGGGCTCATCGAGCGACTTCGCCAAGCGCCGGGCAGATCGGTCATCAAGGCAGCGGGTAACTTGGGGTATCCGATGGGTCTACACATGGAGCGAATGGCAGCCGTGGTGCTGCGCCTGGCCAGGGAGCACGGCGAGAGCTTTGAGTCGATGGCTGGCATGGGTGCGGACGAGCGGACGATGCTCGGTGCGGGCGCGCGAGCGGGGTTGCCGGTGTTGGTGACGATACCGCAGCTTGTGGGCGGCGGCGCGGTTGGATTGGCCATCGGCGATAGCATCCCGATCAGCGAGCGGTCGGAGCGCTTGGCCGGGATGCTTGGGGAGGCTGATGTGATCATTGAGTCGGCCGTGGCGCTGACACAGGAGATTCACGACGGGCCGTTCGAGACGCATACTGGCCACGGCTTGTGGGCTGCATGGGACGGGCAGTCGACGTGGTCGCTCAAGGGCAAGACGCTGGTGCGGATTGACCTCGACCCGGTGCTGGAGAAAGTCTGGCAGGCCGAGCGGGACGACAAGGGGGTGCAGGAGGCGATCAACAGCGGCAAGCCCAAGGCGAAGCTGTTTGAGGTGCCGTTCCGGATGGAGATGTCCGGCTTTGCGCGGCTGGCTGGGAGCGTGGTTGTCACAGGAGACATCGGTGCGGTATGGCCAGTGATGGCGCGGCGGCTGGCCAAGGCGCTCGGTGTGGAGCTGTCGTTTGTCTCGCACCCACAGGACACCGCACCTGGCCAGGCGATGCGAGAATGGATTGTGAACGAGATTCAGCCACTCGACCGCGAGCGATTGCTCTCGGCGGTGGCATTCGAGGTTGCCCAGTCGGAGTTGGAAAGAGACACTCTTTGAGTAACACCGGCCTGATGAGAAGAATGGCTCACTTCATCCGCCTCAGGGGAGCACTTGGCCAGGTGCTGATTGTGTTGGTGCTGGCTCAAGTGTGTCTGCCGGCGCACGGCCAAACGCTGGAAGGCAACGGGTGGTTGATGTCGTCATTACCGACGGTGAAAGCCGGGGCGCGCGCATCGCTTGGCTTGAGGCACCGCCAAATCCCCGGCTTGGCCCATGGCAAACGCATCCTCTCCCACGCGGTGACAACGATGCTCGTGGCGCCTTCCAGACACTCGCCGTTGCGGATTTCAATTTTGATGGCCATCTCGACATCTTTACCGTGGAGATGGAATCGGTGGCCGGTAATCGGCCTCCGCGCTGGTTTATTTGGAAGGGGGACGGGCGGGGTGGATTTGCCGAGCAGGTCATTCTCGATGCCAACCTCGGTGGCTACGAGGCAGTCGTCGGTGATGTGGACGGAGACGGCGACCTCGACATCTGCTCTAAACTTTTCGCAACAACGCCAACAAGGGACGCAACCATTTTGTTCTGTGCGGCAAATGGAGTTGAGTCGAAAGACAATGCCAACGAGTGGCGGGTGAAGGATATTTACAATTACCCCAATGCCGCTGGGGAAGACTTGTCGGGCGAGGCGATCAACAAGTACTGCACGTTTATCCAAAACTGTCAGCAGCCGGAGAGCGGTGGGTTTGAGGATCAGTTCGGTACTTTCGTTTACTCCGTCAAGGCGGCTCCGCTTCTGAAGCGGTTCGGTTTCAAGTCCAAATACCCGCTGGGCGTCTGCGAGTTGCCGTACCGCAATTTCACCAGTGAGGAGGTGACTGACCATATGAGCATCGAGGGCTTCCGTGAGTAGCTTGATTACTTCTACAAAACTATGACGCCTACGGTGCCGGTTCGTTGCGCGGTCATTTCATTGCGCCCCATGTCATCAACTTGAAACGAGCCAACAAGCCTGTCGATAAGTCACCCTACGTTCGCGAGTTCCGCCGATGGCTCCACGCCAACCAGAAGGCGAACGGATTCTGGAACCACCCCAACGACTCGGACTACAACAGCTGGAACGGGATGATGAAGATGGATCAGTCGTTTGGCCTGGTGGGACTGCCACTCCTGCATCCCGAGCGCATGATTCGTACCGTGCTGAAGCATCAGGATCACAAGGGCGGCACCTTCACCTCTGCTGCCGACTGCACCAACCCCAACGCCTTGCACACACTGAGCCACTGCTCCAAGGACAACGGACTGATCCTGTAGGAGGAGATCTTTCGTGCTATGGAGAAACGGTACGACCTTGGCACTGGCATGTTTCGCCCACCGCCAAGGTACAGTCGCGACGTCGCTAAGTTTGACACCTCCGTCGCCGCCAGCGAGGTTGGCAACATCACCGCCTACTGCCAAAAGCTGCTTGACCCGAAAAACGCCCAACTTTTGGCGATCGAAATCCAAACTTCCGGAGCCGGACAGTATCCGATCACCCGAGACCGCATTCGCTCACTACTCGTGCAGGCCACCGGTTTGGCCAAGCTCTCGCACCATAAAACCAAGGAAATCGAGAAAGCAAAGCATGCTGAACGGTACGGAGCATCCAGCAGCAGCCCCAATTCTTTACGATGGAGAGACAGAGAGCCCAACCTCCCGAACCTCAAGGGCTGTTTTGGCTTTTGTTTGGCGGCGGCTCCGCTACAACCAGCGGAGTTTTTTCGAGCCAATGTCGTTCATTCGCTTCATCAGCAGAATCCTCGCTCGCATCCTGTTTCGCCTTCGCATTCATGGTGCCGCCGTGCTGGACACCCCTGGTCCGGTGCTGCTTGTGCCCAACCATGTGTCGTGGTTTGACTGGTGGTTGGTGGGACTGTGCGTGGGGGAGGACTGGCGATTTGTCACCTCGGCCTCGAGGGCAAACAGCCACTGGATGTTCCACTTCATGATGGTCAACCGCTACACGTTCCCGGTGGATCATGCCTCGCCGTTTGCCGTGAAGGAGATGGCCAACTTCCTGCAGGGTGGCGGCCGGATGGTTTTGTTCGCCGAGGGGCGTATCTCGGAGACTGGCTGCCTGATGAAGCTCTTTGAGGGGACAGGGTTTTTGCTGCACAAAACAAAAGCCAAGGTGATCACTTGCCATTTGCGCAACGCGCTGCGCCTGCCGTGGTCACGGCAACCGGGCTGGAAGCGACTCTTCCCAGCCTTGAGTATCCACTTCAGTGATGTGCTGGAGTCACCGATTGAAAAGTTCAGCGGCTCGACCGATGTGCGCGAAGCACTGACACAGTGGCTTCGCGAGCGGATGATCGAGCATCATTTTCATGTGGAGATGGAGCACGGCCACGGCGACGTGCTCACGGAGATCTCCTCCAAGGCCCGGCAGCGTCCCGGCACGGTTGTGCTTGAGGATACCACCGGCCAGGCGCTCAAGCACCGGATGGTGATGGTGGGCGCGGAGGTGCTGGGCGAGCGGTTCCGGCGGTTGCTTGACGGCAACCAAGAGCGGGTTGGCGTGCTGTTGCCGAACGTCAACGCCACGGCGGTTTCTCTGCTGGGTTTGTGGCGCATCGGCAAGATCCCGGCGGTGCTCAACTACTCTACCGGTGTGCCGATGATGATCACCTGCGCGGAGCTGGCCGGGGTGAGGCAGGTCATTACTTCGCGCGTGTTTTTGGTCAAGGCCAGCCTGGACGTGACGCCGATGGAGGCGGTCGGCATCGAGTTCATTTATCTCGAGGACATCCGAAAAAACATCCCCAGCTTGGCCAAGCTGGGCGTGCTGCTCAAGCATCGGCTGGCACTTGGCCAGGCGCGGTTCAATATCCCGACCGACCGGACGGCGGTCATCCTGTTCACCAGCGGATCGGAGGGCGTGCCCAAGGGCGTCGAGTTGACGCATCGTAACATCCTCGCCAACCTGCGGCAGTTGTACGCGATCGTGGATCTGGTGGACGACGACAGCCTGTTCAACTGCCTGCCGATGTTTCACAGCTTCGGCTTGATCGTGGGCACCATACTACCGCTATGCCGCGGTATTCGCTCCTATCTGTTTCCATCGCCGCTGCAGTACCGGCAGATTCCGACTGCGGTATACAACTCCAACGCAACGCTCTTCCTCAGCACAAACACGTTCCTCAACGGTTACGCCCGCAAGGCACACCCGTATGATTTTCGCAACGTGCGCTACCTGCTCGCCGGCGCGGAGAAGGTGCAGCAGGCGACGTTCGACACGTGGGCGCGCAAGTTCGGCATTCGCATCAACGAAGCATACGGCGTGACAGAGTGTGCCCCTGCAATCAGCGCCAACACGAAAGCCGACAACCGGTTCGGATCCGTGGGGCGGTTGCTGCCTGGTATCGAGTACAAGCTCGAACCGATCGATGGAGTGAAGGAGGGTGGCCGTCTGTTCGTTCGCGGTCCGAACATCATGAAGGGCTACCTCAATGCCGATGCCAACACGGTGTTCCAGACGCTCGACGGCTGGTACGACACCGGCGACATCATTCACGTTGATGTTGACGGCTACTTTTGGGTCAAGGGCCGAGCCAAGCGCTTTGCCAAGGTCAGCGGCGAGATGGTCAGTCTCACGGCAGTGGAGGATGCCTTGGCCGGAGTGTTTCCGCAGTACGGTGAGGAGTGCGAGGTAGCGGTGGTGGCTTTGCCGGACGCTGACAAGGGGGAGAAACTCGTCGCCGTGACTAACGAGCCGGGGCTGGAACTGGGAGAGATTCGCAAGGCCATCGCCTCAGTGGGTATGACGAATCTCTGCGTGCCGCGAGAACTGCGGGTGATGGATGAGTTGCCCAAGCTCGGCACTGGCAAGCTCAATCATCGTGAGGTGCTCCAGTTCGTCGAGTCCGATCCTGCTTGAGCCGTATTTCGCGTTGTCATTCGGGCCGGCTTTTGGTAAGCCCGCGTATGCGGTTTTTGTTCCGCTGGGCGTTTCGCCTGCTCATCCTGTTGCTGGTCGTGGCAATCGGGCTGTTCCTCACCCAGGATGCCCTGGCCAAGTGGTGGATCGTCAGCGAGTTTCGCGAGCAGGGGATGGACGCCAAGATCGGCCAGCTCGAGATCGGGTTTCCACTCAATTCCACCATCTCGGCTTCCGCCGTCACGATTTTCAATCTGCCCGAGTACGGCGGTTCGGCAATGCTCAAGATGGACGATCTGTTCATTGACTGCGACTTCTCGGAGTTGATGAACGTGCGTCGCAAACTCAAGCCGCACTTTCGACAGGTGCGCATCGGCATCACCGAGTTCAACCTTGTGGAAACCCACGGGGGCTCGCGCAACCTCATCTCGCTGCCGGATGCCGTGGCCAAGTCGTCGGCCCAGCACGCGCTCGGCGAGTCGCCGCTCTACTTCACCATCGGCAACCTGAACTTTTCGTGGGAGCGACTGAAGTTCACTAACCTCGCCGACGCCGGGAAATCCCGTGACGTTAATATCAACATCGAGGGCTACACCGTGCAGGACGTCGGGAAACTCAGCGACCTGCGCCCGCTCTTCGACCGTATCGCCACCAAGGTCACCTGGAAAATCCTTCTCAACAAACTCTTCGGCCGCCTTTTCGCCGACTGACCACCGCACTTGGCCGATCGACGGCTCACTTCATTCTCGTGAGGGAGCCCTGGTCGACCTGCCAGCGGTGGAGGTTGCCGGAGAGTTCCCTGGGCCAGTTTTCCTCGGTGCACGTCATGAAAACCTGGCCAAGCGCCTGGCCGGTGCGGCTGATCAGCGGCATCAGGCCGGCCCGGCGACCGGCGTCGAGTTCGCCCATCACGTCGTCGATCAGTAGGATTGGCGGCGAGCCGTGAATGCCCCCGAGGTAGTCGGCCTGCGCCATTTTCAGTGCGATGGCGAAGGTGCGTTTTTGCCCCTCGCTGGCGTACTGCGCCGCCGGCTGACCGTCGAGCGTCAGCTTGAGTTCGTCCCGGTGCGGCCCGATGAGTGTCGTTCGGTATCGCTGCTCGCGGCTTCTCGACTTGGCCAGGTCCACCGCAAAATCCTCTCGCACGCTTGGCGCGTAGTCGATGCGGGCGTCCTCCGGCTTGGCGGCGATTTTCCGGTAGCCCAAGCGGATGAGCGGCGAGAGTTTTTTGACGAGTTGACGTCGGGCGACGATGAGTTTCTCGCCGGTGGCGACAAGCTCGCAGGTAAAGCTGTCGAGCAGCACCAGATCGGGTGAATCGCGCTTGAGCAGCGCGTTGCGCGAGCGCAGCGCCTCGGTGTAGCGGTGCAGCAGATCGAGGTAGCCGGGACGGGTCTGCGTGAGCAGCAGGTCGAGAAAGCGGCGGCGTGACTTGGCCGGCCCGTTGACCAGCAGTGAATCCTCCGTGCAAAAGATCACGGTGCGAAGCGCACCCAAATAATCGGCGACACGCCGGATTGGCTTTTCGTTGACGGTGAGTTTGCGTTGGGCCGCCGACCAGTAATAGCGGATGTCGTTCTCCGCCTTGCCAATCGCGAGTCCGCCGGCGAAAAAGGCCTTCCGCTCGTGCCGGATGATCTGCGCGTTGCCGATGCCACGGAACGAGCGCAGCGTGGCCAGCAGATAGACGGCCTCGAGCAGGTTGGTTTTGCCCTGCGCGTTGCGGCCGAGCAGCACGTGAAAACCTGGCTCGAACTCGACGTCGAGCCGTCGAATATTCCGGAAGTCACGCAGTTTGAGCCGGGCCAAGTGCACGCCGCATTGTGGGTGGTGGTGGCGCGTGGTTCGAGCGCAAAGCCGCTAAAAACGAAACAGCGCCCCGATCTTGGCCACGACTTCGAAGTCTTTCATCACGAGGCCGGTCATCTCGTCGAGGTAGCCCTGGTTGACCACGAAGAATATCTTCGCGCCCGGCTTGTACTCCCACTGAAGGCGGCTGTTGACACCGATCGAGTTCGAGATGTTGTCGTATTGGGCGAGGTTGAACCAAACCAGATCGGGGGTGAAACTATACCGTAGCGTGCCGGAAATTTGCCTGATGGTGGACTCGTCGAGGGCGTCCCAGTCGATCAGGTTCACCGAGTACTCGCCGCCGACGAGTAGTTTGCGCCATGGGCGATAGAAGGTCTCGAGCGAGATTTGTTGCCGTGTGCCATCGTAAAAACCGCCGACACGATACATCGGTCGCAGAAACAACGACCGATGCATACCAAAATAACCATACGCCCGGGCTTCCCACCACTCGTAGTTGCCTGCGGGGACAATCGAGCCATCCGAGATGGCAAAATCTTCATTAGGTCGGTCGGTCAGGTGGGAAATATCGAACTTGATGACATCCTGGCTTTCGAGGTAGAGCGACACGAGGTTTAACTGCTGCTTGGTATTCACGACATCGTTGCCGAGGTCGGTGTAGAGTTCCGCCTCGTAGCCGTGCCGGGTGTTTCGTAGCCAGTCGATGTCGTCGTGGTAGGGCACATAGTCCGCCGCAATTTTATAGACTCGAGTGCCTTGTCGCTGGACGAATCCCATCGCCGGGTTGAAGTCGTCTCCGATCTCAATGGCGCTGGCAGCCAACTCGATGTTACGGTCATAAAGTCGGGCGTTGGCGCTCCACGCGGGTTCAAGTCCGCCGATTTCCTCCGAGTATGTGCCGAGCGCGTACAGGTTGACCTCGAGAGTGTGTCCGCCGATGAAGTTGTTATTCCGATACTGGAAGTCTGTGCCCACCACGGAGTTCATTTCATCTGAGTTTGGATCACCCACGGTGGTTAGGAAACCGATCGACGACTGCTCAAGCACATTGCGGCTGATCCGGCCGACGAAGGCGTTGCGCGGGCCGTCCTCTCCGTCGAGCACGGCATTGAGCAGGCCTACATTATAATCTTTAACACGGCCAGTTATTTTACCGGCAAACTGGATTGGCATAATCTCCCCGTTACTATTCAGGCCGATTCGACGACTGAAAAACGGCATGAGCAGCGTGTCTGACGAGTCGCGGGAACTCCGTCGGGATGACCCTACTCCGCCAAAGCCGAAGATGCCGGAGTCCTCCAGAAAAAATTGTCGTTTCTCGGGGAAAAA
>Ga0163108_10003312_pt1 | contig 11471 bp, 9 predicted proteins | sample Fk1155metaG_FD_109644 | JGI IMG/M metagenome (GOLD analysis project Ga0163108, IMG submission 109644) | Marine microbial communities from the Central Pacific Ocean - Fk160115 155m metaG | ecosystem: Environmental > Aquatic > Marine > Oceanic > Photic zone | place: The Central Pacific Ocean...
GTTTGAGAGGAGTTATTATACATACTATTAGGGAAAGCAAAGAGGAACTCATAATTAATTTCTCCTCCTTCTTCTATTCCAAAAGAGTTCAACTGGACATATTGCCTCCACGTAGTCAGAGAGTTATTTTTAGCATGACCACAGTTAGAAGTTCGTCCATCTGTCCCAGTAGCAGGGAAACCACTAGCCGAATCGGTACATGCTCCATGAGAATAAATACTTCCTGCTCCTCCCCAGTCACTATCAGCATCCCCTTCATATTTACTGGAGACAATTCCTGTATCTCCATCTAACACATCTCCTGTATCAATGTGTTCAACTGTAGTAGTAGTTTCTGTTACTTCTTCTACACCACCTTGTGATTCTACTTCCGTAGTAGTGGTAGTGCCTTCGTCTAAAAGCTGAGCATTAGATAAAGAGTAGCATAAGAAGTACACTAAAAATACCAAGAGCACCTTCGTCACTTACTATCTCCTCATCTTTATTAAAATCTGGATTTTCTTTTAACCACTTATCATAGTCAGGTCTTTTCTCAGGATTCTCTGCCCATTCTTTTGCAGCTTCGATACCAATCTTACCATAATATGGGCAAGGGGTTCCTGCCATTTCCATCGCTTGAAAAATTCTGGGATCTTGACAGAGCATAGCAACAGCACCAACCTTCATACCCATTCTAAATAAAGCTCTGGATAATTTTAATCTTTCACAGTTCATATCTCTAACAGTAATACCACCTGCTATTCCTAAGATCTGAGATTGGATGGCAGCAGATGCAGCTGTAGAGCAAACGTCTTGATTATTAATTACTACACTGGGAGCTGATGCAGTACTAGGAGTACGATCAACAGTGGTAGTACCTGATACAGTAGATGATGTAGATGTTACTGTGTTAGTTTGTGCTTTAACACTACATATTGTTAAAGTTCCTAAAAATAATGTAACAATAAGAATAGCAATTAATTTATTCAAACTATTCTCCTGTTTACATCATTCCTGTTGATTAGTATCAGTATCTTTTTCATGGCACTCACAATCACATTGATTAGTTTCTATACATAGACAAGGATCACCATTACAATCTGGGTTATTACATTTGCATTCTACTGACATAATCTTTCCCACATTTCATTATGAATTAAAATTTGTCTGGCTGTACTATCAGTAAGTATATCATCCTCTGATACAAGGATTGGTTCAATCAAAGGACAGGAATTACTTACCTCTTGTCCACTTCCCAAGCAACTTGTTAACAACATCACTAGAGGAAGAACGATTAATATCTTTTTTAATCTTATCTTTTTTAGTTCTAAGTTGAGCACTTTTCTCTAGTCCCTTTTTAATCGCTGAATCAGCTCCTGCTTTCCTCATGAGTATCATGGGAATAATTTTAGTTACAAAATTTGCAAGAGCTGATATGAAAGAAAACATGTACTAAATTTCTGCACATGCATAGCAATTAATCTCTAGACTAACAGCTACTTCTTTTATGTATGGTGTTTTCCACATAGAATTATTCCTTTCCTGTATTTTTAGCTTTTCCGACATTAGCACCAACAAAGTTAACGATGTCTAGTAACCATTGTACGATTCTATCGTCAGACTTATTAGGTGTGAGTGTAGCAATTACAGCTGCAGAACCTACTACACTTGTAGCTGCTGCTAACCATGCTTGCCAGTTAGTCATTATATACGTTAGTATTCCTACATCTTCAGTCATATCTTTCCTCCATCTTCATTAAAGAATCTGAGTGAATTTTATGTAACATAGTCTGTAAAGTAAAAGACAAGTCATTCACTCTAACTGATCCTGCTAAAAAATCTTGAGGAGCAGTATCTTTTTCAAATAATAATACCACAGCTCCTTCTAATTTACCAGTATCAATTTTTTCTTGTATCATACTAACACATTTTTGTAACATACCCAATGCTTCACGCTTACCAACTTCAGTCAGATCACCCTTATTATCAAGTAACTTTTTGTTTTTACTATTAAATTTTAATATATTATCCATATAACATTTCCTTATATGTTGGGGATATTTTCATTATCCCTTGAGTTTCCCATAATTCTTTTCCAATTCCCCCTGAATGCATCTTAAGTGTGATATCCTCAGGTTTCTGGTCAAAGAACTTTTCCAAATCTTGAGCACCTGCCAGTAATTCTCCTGTTGTCCAGAATTGTTTCTCATTTACAGTTATATATAAGTACTCTGGATTACCATCTTTATTTAATTTTTTATAATCTTTAGGTTTTTCTTTTAAGTGATAATCAAAACCATGTAGAATAAAATCTCTGAATCCTAATGTATGCATGATACCCACGCTACGCATAGCAGCATTTGTACCCCCGGTAATAAACATTGTAGATTTAGGAATACCTTTTACTCCCTTTTTAACAGCTTCACTATAAGCGTGCCAGCCTATCATCTGAGCTTTCTTTTTTTGTAAAAATTTAGTTACAGATACATCTGTCATAGATGCCATTAAGAATAATGTAGAGGGATCGACAGTTTTAAATAAATCTTTTCTTTTAATACCATGTGTACTGATCCCAGTAATAGGACGAGGATCTAATATTGTACATGCCCAAGGTTTAATTCCAGCTTTTAATAATGTTGGATAAGAATGTTTAACACAAACAAGTTTAGCATTTGGATACTCACTTAATTGTCTTCTTATTAATTCTACATCTAGAGAAGATCCTGCACTAGCAATGATACATTTCTCTGTAGTAGTAGAACATGTCTTTGTCATCCATTTATTAATAAGTTTAATATTATCAGTTACATTTTTATGGATATGATCTTTTGATGCACTGTCTACAGGACGTATTACAATAGGAACTTTAGCTTCAAATAAATCTTTTTTCTTCTGTGCTACTAAACCTAATCCAATAATTCCTCCTGATATAACTGGATCTCTTGTCTTTAAAATTTTCTTTGGTAATGTAATTTCTTCAAAGAGTTTATTCACTCCACAATGTTCTTCACTTGGTTTCTTTCCATCCCCATCCTCTAAAAAGAAATCATCAAGAACAACTTGAGGATTATGTTTTAACATTTCAAAATCATGTTTAACTGTTTCATAAGAATGTCCACCATCAATAAAGACAAAATCCACATCAACTTTTTCTTTTAGTGTATCCTTTGTATCACCTTCATTAAGAACATACTCAAATACTTTTCCCTGTTTTTTCTTTTCCTTGGCATATTTATTTAATCTATCACTAACTTCTTTCAATGTATGATGTTTCTTAGTATTAAATTCTTTCTTATCTAATTCTGTATTAGCTAATCCAAACAAATCATAGCCAATATACTGTACTGTATCTGTATGGGTGAAGGCAGCTTCTGCCATTTTAATTGCTCGTCCACCATTCCATGTACCAGTCTCTAATATTCTTTTTGCTTTAAAGTGTTTTACCATATCATAAAGAAATTTATATCTACTGGCATTTACATCTCCAAACTTTTTATTTCCTTTGAAGTGATGTAGATAAGTAGTTAAAGGTGATTGATGAAATGCATCTAGTCCTTTTACAGCTGGAGTTAAATTATCTGCTATTAACCCATGAGCCATATGAATTTTCAGAAGACGATCAAATATAAAACCATCATGCCATTCTCTATATGCAGTTGTTTCACCCATATTATAACATCCACGCATATCTTCTAGAAATTCTCTTGCCATCATAGAAAGTAAATTAAATCCTAAGAAAGAAGTTTCACTATAGTCTATATCTGTTCTACCTAAATGAAGTATATCTACTTCTTTTTTACATAACTCATTAAGAAATTTTTCTGGTACTGGTTTATAGGTAACTGTATCAGCATCCAACCATATCAACCACTTACTACTACCCATTCTATTACGTGCTGCCTCAGTCATAGCATAGACTTTGTGACACCATTTAATAGAATCTCTTCGCCAATCGTACTTAACTGTACCACCATGAGTACCATCATGCTTACTCATTTTTTCTCTATAATTAAGCATATCTTTAACATTATTTAAATTTTTATAGGTAATGTTAGAAGCTTTAGGTGCATCTTTAGGTAACTTACAATCATGATACCACGCTTCTAATTCTATATCTTTCTTCCAAAACTTTTTAAAACTTTTAAGCATATCTTTTGCATAAAGGTTATAACCCTCTTCATTAAAAGAGGTAATAATTACATAGCTCATATGATAAATTTATTCCTTATACTGTTTAGGTGTTCTAATTCTTGATGCCATTCTTTGGCATATTCAGTTTCTCTATAGTCCGGGAACCAAGGTCCACCAAGACTGAAGTGTACTGCCTTAACCACGTTAGCAGTTGGGCTGACATTAGGAACATAGTTCCAACTATGAGGTAGAGAACCAATGTCACTATCATCCAACCAGTTAAACTGATGAAGATAAGAACCATCAGAATGATTGACTTTAATTTTATCCACAGTTTGATTTTTTGGGTGTCCAATATTCCAGAGTACAAGCGATGACCATAATTTTTTAGGATAATTTTGTTGAACCATTCCATCCATCTTTACTCCATCTTTAGGATTGTAGTCATGCTTAATACACATAACTGCATACTGATCATTTATATGATCAAACAGTTCAGCCACATCTGTAAGGAAAAGAAAGTCACAATCAACAAACATTGCCCAACCTTCTGACATACCATTACGTCTACATATTTCTGGTACTAAAAATCTTGTATGAGAAAATTCTGTGGAGAAAGGTTTACCATCAGTTGTATCATGATATTGTCCATTACCTTGTATTGACCAAGGTCTATTAAACAATCCTTTTCTACGTAAGTCTCTGTGTTCTAATTTAATTATATCTATAGGGGAAGAAGCATGTCTTCTTATAGAATGTTTACACACTTCATAAGGTACATGCTCACGAGAATCATAGCCAATAAAAATACGTAACATATTATTTCCTTTCATGTCAGTATTTTAATATGGAATGCTACTCCTCACAAGGAAAAGTTATTTAATAAGTTTTTTAATTCTTCTACGTACAGCTTTCTTAGGAGCTGCTATATCATAAGATCGTGGGCTAAGTTCTTGTCTCATTCTACTAAGAACACTTGTCCATATACTTCCAGTAGGATCTATCTTATCTTCCATTTCCTTACCTTGATCATGTTCTCTGATATATCTTAATATCTCTAAGCTCTGCTCTCTAAATTTTGCTTTATCTGCTGAGTTATCTGACTGAACCATTCTCATTTGAAGTTTCGTTAATTGATCAGTTAATCTATCTCTTATACCAGACATTCGACTATCTAAATATTTAGCTAATCTAATCTCTCCTCTATCACGAGAAAGTTCTTGAGTAGTAAATCCTAACATTTGAAATACAATTTCTGATCCTTCTAACCCATCATTAATTTGTCTACCAGTACCTGTATATATACCTTCTGTAGCTGAAAAATAAGCTTTTGAAAGATTAGTTGTTATAGCAGTTGGAGGGAGATACATTAAAGCTTTACCCCAATCACCATCTCTAGCAGCTTTCCCTACTCTCTCTCCCCATCCTTCTAAGAAAGATGCAGCAGGACCACCAATCATTAATAATGGATTTTCAGTAGCTCTTAAGAAATTTTGGAAAGGAGATAAGGCAATACGTCTACCAATACTTATAGCACCATATCCTTCCATAGGACCACGCATTAAAGCTGTTGCAGCATCTGCATCTAATCCCATATCATCTATTAAAGTTTCATAGAATACTTGATATACTGACGTTGTTTCCATTCCTAAATTCTTACTTAATAGTTTAACAACTTCATCAAGATCATCCATAAATGGTATTGCAAACAATCCACCTAGTGCCATTTGTTGTGCAACCAATCCAATAAGAGCTCTGTTTGCCTGTCTATTAGTCATGACAGGAATCTTTACACCAGCAATAGTTCTTGGATTATTTCTATCAGTTGAACCATATCTACCAAAGAATGCATTACCATAAACTTCAATCATCATGGTAACAAAAGGCATGAACTGAATAGGAACACCACCTAATTGTCTAGCCAACCAAGGTCGATTTGCAGGATCAAGATTAAATTGCGTAGCATCAGAGAGCATTTGAGCAGCTCCTCTGTATCCTTCTTCATCATTTAATAATGCACCTGCTAGACGTTTTTGTCCCTCAACTCCTTCATGAAAATTATTAAATGCATCAACACCAAACTTCTTAGCAGCTCTGTATCCTGCAAGAGATGCAGCCACACGATTTAACATTTCTCCTGAAGAATATATAGTTGTTAGTGCACCTCCGACCATTCCTATTCCTTGTGCAACTTTAACTGGTACCCTTAACTTTTGTCTCATAAAGTCTCCAGTTACATCAGCATTTTCAGCAATAGCTTCTGTATTAATACGTCCTAATACTCCCTCTTGTTGAAGATCATATAGCATTTGATATTCTTCTCTACTAAGAAATCTACTAAATTTTTTATATAGTGCTTGTCCTCTGTTAACTAAATCACGTTCTCCTACATTTAATTGATCGTTAGTTTTACCTGCTATTTCCAGAGGAAGAATCATAAACTCTCCACCTGTGCCGAAAACATTCAAATCTTTAACCATACGTGTAGCATCAGTCACAGCTTTTAAAGTAGTTCCTCTTGCTTTTATTCCATAAATACCATGAAGATATGCACCAGTAACAAAGTTTTGTGTAAGGTTTACTAAGAGAGAAGAAATATTTCCACCAAGAAAACCAAAGAAAGCAATACTCTTAAAGAAAGATGAAGCTCCTTGAGGAGACAATGTAAAGTCTCTTGCTTCTCTAGCAACCTTTCTAAGACTCGGTGTAAATCTTCCTCCTAATCTTCCATGTTCTGCTGATACTTGTTTATCTAATTCAGTAATAGAATCATTAATAGCATTTTCATTTAACTGACGTGCAATATAACGTGATGCTTGAGAAGAGTATAATTGAAATGCTTTGTCATGATAATAACCTATATTTTGAGGAGTTATATATCCACTCACTCCTTTTCTTTGGAGCATATGAGATCGTATTCCTTTACTTAACTGTTCTTTTTGATACTGTTGTGCAGCCATGTCTAATGACTTTTCAAAAGCGTCTCGATCTTTCTTAGTAGCACCAGTTCTTTCATAAACACTTTTTAATAGCTGTTCAACCATAGGTATATTAGGTGCTAGTTGATCACTACTGGTATCCATATCTTTTGCATGATAGGTAATTACAAATGCACCATCGTCATATGTTTTATTATCATATTTTTTTGAATCATATTCTTCTATTACACCATAATGTTCTTTAATATGTGGTAAATTTTTATCTACATATTCTTTAGCATATTCTTCAAAAGTTGTTTTTCTTAACCTAATAATTGGTACTACAATATCAGTTCTAAATACAGTAATGGGACGATATTCTCCCTTCTCATTTTTAACAAGTCTGGATATAGAAATAGCTCCATCACCTTCTCTAACATTAGGAAAATATCCATCTCTTTTATTTTCTTCTAATCCTGCTAAGAGATTAGCGTTTCTTATCATCTTCGTTTTCGTTATCTCATTACCTCTTGAATCATAATATGGTGTTTCTTTATCCATAGCATCTGCTATAGCTCTTACTCGTTCACTTAAAGCTATACTTGGATCTTTTTTATATTCTTCGAATACATTATTAAGACCCATTCTTACTGTCATACCTTGTATTAATCCATTATATAAAAAATCAAGAGCATTCACTCTTCCTGCATAAGCAATACCTTCAGCTGATGCTACTTCTAAACTTATTTGTTCCTTAACTTTAAACTTATACATTCTTTCATTTTCACCAAAAGTTTCCCAGTTAATAGCATCTTGTCCTTTAAGTTCTATTCCTCCTTTTCCTTCGGCTGTAAAATCTTCATCAAAAATGTATACCATTCTTTTAGTTCCATTTTCATCTACTATAATCTCAGGTGCTTTTCCTAATAAGTTACCAGCTTCAGTAAATTTATTAACTAGCTCTCGTTTTTCTTTACTTAAAGTTCTCATACCAGAACTCATAACAATAGATGTAGATAAGTAATGCCTAAAATTCTCACTATATTTTTGTAAGTTTTTTGCGAATGGAGCAAAGACAGGATATTGACTTCCTAAATTTCTCATGGAACCTAAGAAATAATTATAAAGAGATAGAGTTGTTAAACGTCCTTTAGCATTCCCTTCTTCTACATCCTTTGCAGCTTTATCAGCAGCAATTTTACTACTACCATTATTACTTCCATGTATTATGGAAAATTTTACAGTATTTAATAGATTTTTTTTAGCAGCTTTTAGATCATCTTCTTTTTGTTTTGTTCTACTGCTTATTATTCTCGCTTCTTTTTCTTTTCCTGCTTTCCTTAATTCTATTACTTTTTTCTTTGCAGCTTCTATCCATAATAAGTCTTCTTCTGGAATAAGTATCTCTTTAACTTTAGGTTTTGTCCAACCAACTTTAGATTCCTTTTTAGCTTCAGGAAATGCATATTCAAAATCTAATTGTTGTTTCTGTTCTCTTACATTCTCCTGATCTTCTTCTACTGTTTCTGTAACTTCTACTTCTATTGCTCCAAGATGTTTTGGAATAGGTGGAGTTGGTGTTGATATAGGAATAGCAATATCTTCTCTTCCTCGAATAGCTAAAGATTCTTCAGTATTAAGAGCTTCAATCATACTATCTACTTCTTTTTGTAATTGAAGAATTTTCTTTTTTCTTTCTGCTATATCTTTTCTTAATTCTGGATCTTTTAATTTATCCTTTTCACTTCTTACTCGTGTATCTAATGTTGCTTGCTCACTATCATTCGCTTTAGAAAGCTCTTTAATTTCAGTTCTTAATGTTTCTATATCATTTATAAAATCTTTAACAGCATTTTCACCATAAGTTTCACCATTACTTCTAAAGAAATTTCTTCCAGCTAGGTATGCTGCAAATGCCATATTACCAGCATAACCTAAAGGAAAGTTCTTCTTTTGTAAACGCCAACGTGCAGCAGGATCAGACTCAGTTATAATTCTTCTAGCAACTATTTGTGCTTCTCTAACAGTTTCTATATCAAACGGAAAATTTGTACTAATATCTTCTCCCTCTACTTCTACTCTCCAAGATCCATCTTCTTGCTGTTCTATATCTACAGCTTTACCTAAAATTTCTCCTGAATATTGTTGTCCTCTAGTCTTTCTTTGTTCTTGTAATTTAGCAATTCTTTTTGCATCAGTATCAGAAAATAAAACTCCAACTTCTTCATCAAATATAGCACCTGTATTATAGTATTCATCAACTAGATTCTTTGCTTCTTTAAGACTATTTGCTGCATCATGGTATTCAGGATTTTGACCATATTCCGTAATAGTATCTGCTCCAATTTGCCAAACTATAGGACCTTCAGGATTTTTTATAATTCGAAAACCTCTATAATTATGTAACCCTGCTCTATTAGGTATTGAAGGAGACCATTTCTTTTTAGGTTTAATTACTTTTCTCTTACGTTTAAATTCACCTATACCTTCACGATCTCCTTCTTTTAAGAAAGCTCGTGATTCTTTTGAGTGTTTAATAACAGTACCATCTTTATTAATATATCCTGCTTTTTGTAACTCTTCTTTAATTATATCAATCTGTCCTATAGATATTTCACTTGTTTGGTTATTCTTTTTTCTAAGTGCTCCAAAAGTTTTGCTAATAACATCATCTGTTATTGTAAAAATTTTAGGATTACCTTCTGCATCTAACAGTGGAGAGGAGTTCATTACAAACATACCTAATAAATTACCTAATCTATTTTTTTGGGGATCTTTATTCCCTCCTTTTAACCATGATCTGAAGAGAGGACTATCTAACTTTAAAGCTTTATCCTGTTCATCTATCCATATATTATATACATTCTCTGGCATGTCTATTTGTTTTTCACCTAGAGGACCTTCTAAACCTAGTTCTAATTGTTCTCCTGCAGTTACTGGTATAGAACCATCATCTTTATCAACTATAATCTCATCATTAGATCCTGTCTTTGTAATAGCACCAGCTACACCACCAAATACACCACCACCTAGAAGACCCATTAATGTAGCTTCTAATAATCTTTCTGCTCTTCCTACAACTTCTTCACCAGTTGCACCTTCAGCTACTTCTATAGCTGTTAATTCTTGCAGACGTTCTGTAAGTCCTTCTATTGGAGAGGAGATAACACCTACTTTTAAAGCTTCAGATAATCGAGGAAAGCGAGATGCTGATTTGGCAATAGCATTACTTGCTGTATCTATAGCTCCTGCAGCAATCTTTGGATCAACATCTGTTTTAGACATAAGCTGTTTTGTTTTACCTATACCAACTTTTCCTATTACTTTTGTCAAAGGAATTGCTAATCCTAAAACATCAAGTGAACCAATAATAGCACCACCTCCAAGAGCTTCCCAAGGAGCTTCCATATCTGGATCTAATTCTTTTATAGTAGATTGTACTTCACCAGTACCCATAAGAGCTGAAGGAAGAAAAGCACCTAGTCCTGCACCTGCAGTTGCTCCTATAGCAGCAGGAGCTAATGCACTTCCTACAATACCACCACCTATAGCTGTTAACATAGAAGGAAGTAATTCACCTAGTCCTTGTTGAATCCAATCAATAGCACCTTGATCATTTCCCCATACACCTTTAACATCCCCTAAGCTTAAACGAGGATGTGTTCTATCCCATTCTTCAATTTCTTTTTGATTAGCTTCAGCAACTCGTTCTCCATATTTTTCTAAACCTTCCCAACCTGAAGCTTCACCAATTGCATCCAGACCAGAACCTATCATACCTTCCATCATATCCCAACCTCTTACAAGACTAGGAAAAAATTCTCCTTTAGGTTTTAATTCTTTGGGAACATAAGTAGATTCGGTTTTAGGAAAATATTGATCACCATAATTCCAAGCTAATGCTCTATTCATTTCTGGAATAGTAGCATCATCTGGAAATTCTACTTCTTTAGCATCAGGGAGTACAACAGTTTTAGTCATAGTAAATCCTATTTAGGTGTTGCTATGATTTTACCATCTCTCTCTACAAAATCAAAGCTTCTTATTGGGGGAGTTCCACCCTTTTTTAATTTAACACGTCCACCAGTTTTTTTAGTCTTTAGAAATGCTTTTAATTCTTCTAACTGCTCACCCTCTAAACCCTTTAATACCTCTACAAGTTTATTTCCAGCTACATCAGGATCAGGATCAGGAGCAGTTAATAAGCCCGGAGTAATATTACCTATTATTTGTTCAAGCATAAGTGTTTGATGTCCACTAGATGTTTGTAATAACTCTTGAGCTTTATTTTGCAAAAACAATCCTTGTTCTTCTGTTAAGTATGGACTTTGTGAGAGTGTAGCCATAGCAGTAAGCTGTTCTTGACCAGATGTATTTTGTATAATCTTAGATAATGTTTCAGCATCTGCTAAAGCAGCTGATCTTATACCAGCTCTACGTGCA
>Ga0163108_10003313_pt1 | contig 11467 bp, 8 predicted proteins | sample Fk1155metaG_FD_109644 | JGI IMG/M metagenome (GOLD analysis project Ga0163108, IMG submission 109644) | Marine microbial communities from the Central Pacific Ocean - Fk160115 155m metaG | ecosystem: Environmental > Aquatic > Marine > Oceanic > Photic zone | place: The Central Pacific Ocean...
CGCTGAAGAAACCGCTGAAGAAACCGCTGAAGAAACCGCTGAAGAAACCGCTGAAGAAACCGCTGAAGAAACGGCTGAAGAAACCGCCCGACCGAAATCGATCTACAAACCCGCCTCACTGGAATCGGCAATTCGTGACGCCTCCGACCAGGCAGAATCGTCGACAATTCCCGCGGACCGATCCGACCCGAGTCCACCGGTGGCGACGACAACACCCGAGGAGCCGCCACCGGCAACTCCCAGTGTCTCGCTCGCCGAGTGGGTCGACTCCGATCAGCCAATTCCCAGTGCCCGGATCATCGAGGCACTCGCCGCGCAGCACGGCGTCAGTTTCGACCAGGCTGCCGGCGTCATCGACAGATTCTGGGACCACCTGCTTGATGCCGAGCGTTACAACCAGGGAAACCGCAAGTTCAGCCTGCCGCACTTCGGCACATTTTCTCTGGGACGTGGTCACGAGCAACAAACCGAATTGCGGTTCGTCTCGCGTCCGATTGCCGATCTGCAGTCTCGTCGCAACCGTTCCGGCTCGCAGCGCCCCAGCACAGCGTGGATCGATCACTGGGAGCGGCACGAGGGTTCAACACCGGCACGTCTTTCGGGCCTTTCACTCAAACGGCGGCTGGCTGTCCTGATCGCCGGGGACACCGGGCTGGATCTTCGAACGACTTTTGGCCTGCTCTGGGACCTGGTCGAGGCGGTCACCGACATCATGGCCGGAGGCAAGGCATCGATCCGCTGGGCCCGCCGTGGAGAGATGAGCCTCGACTCCGATTCCAACTGTTACACTTTCCGCACGTACAAGCGACTCAGCGATCAGCTTCCAGAACTTCCCGCCCCAAGCCGCGGTCGGCAAAAGAGAGCATCCCGCGGAATAAATCCCTTTACCGGCGAGGTCACTGGTCGTTCCGGTCGCAAGGGGAACGCCGAGAGTCTCAGGCTTGAGATCGAGGGCAAGAAGCTCTCCTTCAAGATCATGATCGGCTGCGCATTGCTTGGCCTGGTATTTTTTGTTCTCCCCATCGTGATCGCCATCGTCGCCGCGGTCCTTGCGACCGACGACGAGATGGGTGAAACCTCCTCATCCGAAGTCACGGCCGATGCGAGCCTGAAAGTCGATGAGGACGCGGGTCCACCTCGAGACGGCCCCGGGCGAAGATCCCGGCAGGGCCAAGAGTCGACCCGACCGACATCACCGCATGGTCAAGAGTCGAGCCACAAGAGAACCACAAGATCGTCGGATTCCTCGAGTTCCGGTGACTCGAGGAAAAAGGCCTCCAGCAGCACCGACAGGATTGCCGGCTACTTCTTCAAGCGGTTGGACAAGGACGAGGACGGCAAGTTGTCGGCCAGGGAGTGGAAGGCAGGCGGCCGGTTACGAGCGGAATTCAAGAAGAAGAAAATCAAGCTCACAATTCCGGCCGGCGTCGTCAAGTTTGCCAAGGCCTTCGCAGCGTCACGCGGTTTTCCGGATCAGAGAAAAGAACCAAAGTCGCCGAGATGACCCGGGCGGCTCCAGGTTCTCTACAGCAATGTCAGCAACAGCAACCACGACGCTCCCCGAGGCGCTGCAATCACTCGCCCTCGAGGCCGAGCGACGATACCACGTCTTTCCGTTGGTAACGGGGAAGAAAAAACGCTGGATCGAGGCACCCGACAGCGAGTTGAAAGCCGCGCAACGGTGGTTGCTGGACCACTGGTTGTACCGGTTGCCACCAACAGGGCTGGCCCATGGTTTTGTTCCCGGTCGGTCGATCCTCAGCAACGCCGCCCACCACGTCGGTCGGGAATGGGTGGTCACCGCTGACATTCGCGATTTTTTCCCGTCGATCACATTGCCGCGTGTCACCGAATGCCTGGCCCCGCTGGAACTCGACGACGAAACCGCGTGGGCGGTCGTGCAACTGGTAACCCGTCGCGGCCGACTGCCCCAGGGGGCCCCAACCAGTCCGCACCTGGCCAACCTGGTGGCCCGTCCGCTTGATCGCCGCCTGGCCGGACTGGGCCGGGAACAGGGTTGGACCTACACCCGTTACGCCGACGACCTGACATTCTCCTCCAACGAAGCCCCGGCTCACTCAACCACTCCCCGCGAGTTGATCGGGAACATCGGCCGTATCGTGACTGACGAGGGATTTCGGCTGGCCGACCACAAGACGCACGTCATGTCGCGGCACCAGCGCCAACTGGTCACCGGGCTGGTGGTCAACCAGCGGCTCGCACTGCCCAAGCCCAAGCGGCGACTACTGCGTGCCATGCTTCACCGGCTGCAAACTTCCGGATTGGAGTCCCTGGACCTGCACCAGGTGCAGGTCGTCCACGGCCACCTGGCCATGGCCCGGCTGGTCGATCCCGACGGTTTTACACAAACCTGTCGCGAACTCTCCGGCCTGCTCCACGAGGTCAACACAAATCGGCCTCGATAATCGCAGCGAAAACTGGAACACGCCCCGGAACTTCGCTAGACTGGCGGGCACAATGCTGGAAATTGGCCAGGGGTTCCCCCGGAACCTTAGCTCTTTTGGTTTCGTTTGTTGAGCTTCTCGACACGACGAAGCCTCCTTGGGTGTTTCGCCCCGGGATAAGGCTTGCCGTCCTTCGTCGCAGGCCGGTCCGCTACTCCGGAATCCGGAACGTAGGGCTTTCGGGGATCCCCGGACCTCTTTCCTGCTGTTCGCCACCGAGACCCGTGGTGTAGAATCGGGATTGGTGACAGCATGATTTCGTTTGATTCGCTTCCTACGACCCTCGGCGACGGCTCGACAAGCACCCGTCGCCGCGCGCTGCTGGAGTTGGGCAGTTGTGGGGTGCTGGGCCTGTCCTGGCCGACACTGCTGGCTGCAGCCGACACGCGCGAGACCAGCGACGCGGCCGGGTTCGGCCAGGCAAAAAGTTGCGTGGTGATCTTCCTCTGGGGTGGTCCGGCTCAGCAGGACACCTGGGACATGAAACCCGAGGCGTCGTCGTCGCTGCGAAGCGACTTTCGCCCGATCGCAACCCGCGTGCCCGGGATCGAGATCGGCGATCAACTGCCGCAGATGGCGCAAGTCACCGATCGCCTGGCAATCGTCCGCAGCATGACGCATCGTGACTTCGAACACGGCACGGCGGCCTACACGGCCCTGACCGGTCACCCGCACCCGGTTCCCGGCACCAACACCACCGCCCGCCCGGAAGACTTTCCCACCTACGGATCGATCGTCTCGCGAGTGGGGCACAACCCGCACCCCGTCCCCGACTCGATCGTGCTGGGTCCGGTCATGCACCAGGGCAATCGTCCACCGATCGCCGGTCAGAATTCGGGATTCCTCGGTCTGGCCTACGAGCCTTTCCGGATTGCCGACGATCCGAACCGGGCGGACTTCCGGGTCGACAGCCTGAAGTCAGTCGCCGGTTTGCCGGCTGACCGCCTGCGAAAAAGACACCGACTGCTGCAGTCGTTCGACACCAGCGGGCCACGCGTCGAGCCCGTTCGCCAGGTCAGTGGCCTTGACGACCTCTACCAGCGAGCCTTCGGGCTGCTGGGATCCCGCGAGACCCGGGGAGCCTTTCGACTGGATTCAGAGCCGGCGGCATTGCGCGACCGTTACGGGCGTCACCGCTTTGGCCAGACATTGCTGCTTTGTCGTCGACTGGTAAAAGTCGGCGTACCTCTGATCACGGTCAACTGGTCCAAACAAAATCGCGACCAGTGGGACACGCACGCCAAGAATTCCTCGCGGCTGAAGAATCTCCTGCCCCCGTTTGACCGGGGCCTGGCCACTTTCCTGGCCGATCTCCAGGACCACGGGCTACTCGACTCGACCCTGGTTGTCTGCCTGGGGGAGTTCGGCCGCACCCCGTGGATCAACAAGGACGCCGGCCGCGACCACTGGCCCGACTGTTACTCGGTCGTGTTGGCCGGTGGTGGCATCCAGTCCGGAACCGTCTTCGGAGCCTCGAGCCGCCACGCTTCCTACCCCACCGTCTACCCGGTCGGACCCTGGGACCTGTCGGCCACGATGTTTCACTGCCTGGGCATTCCCCCCCACCAGCAGATCCGGAACCGCCGTGGCCAACCGATCCCGCTGTCGGTCGGACAGGTCATCGACGGGCTGTTGGTATAGATTAACTCCGGGGCCGTGCCACCATCACCGGGCGACGATTCGGCCACCGTTTCATTTTTCCGTTCCCCTCATCGAAACACGCGATTTTCATGACGAGCTACCAGGATCTCGGCCTCACCCCCATCATCAATGCCTCGGGAGCCGTCACCCGCCTGGGTGGTGCCCCGATGCCCCCCGAGGTACTCGATGCCTTCCGTGACGGCGCGCAGGCGTGGGTCCCGCTGGAACAACTCCAGGCCGCCGCCGGGAGACGGATCGCCGAGTTGACCGGGACCGATGCCGGGCTGGTAACGGCCGGGTCGGCCGCGGCACTGACCCTGGGCACCGCCGCCATCCTCTGCGGTTACGACCTTGGTCGTATCGAGCGATTGCCTCACTGCGAGGGGTTCCCTCACGAGTTCATAATCGCCAGGGAACAGCGCAGTGGCTACGACCATGCCGTTCGCGCGGCGGGGGCCCGGTTTGTCGAAGTCGGGTTCAACGAAATCGTCTCCAACGCCGGTGTGCGGCGAACCGAGGCCTGGGAATTCGAGGCGGCGTTCACCGAAAACACAGCCGGCGTTTTCTACGGTTTTGGCCGTGACAGCCAGCCCCCGCTGGCCGAGGTGATCGAGCGGGCACACCGTCACGGGCTGCCGGTGCTCGTCGATGCGGCCGGCGAACTGCCGCCAAAACGCAACCTCTCGGAAATCGCGGCCCTGGGGGCCGACCTGGTCGCTTTCAGCGGGGGCAAGGCAATCCGGGGCCCTCAATCAACCGGCATCCTCTGTGGCCGCAAGGATCTCGTCGCCTCCGCCGCCCTGCAGATGCTCGACATGGACGATCACCTCCAACTCTGGAACCCTCCTGCCGATCTCGTCGATTCCTCGAAACTCGATGGCCTGCCTCGCCACGGAATCGGTCGGCCGTTGAAAGTCTCCAAGGAAGAAGTCCTGGCATTGATGACCGCGTTGGAACTGTTTGCCTCGGGTGGTTACGACGCCGACTGGGACCGCCAGCACACCCTGCTCGCGTCGATCGCCACGCAACTGGCCGATCAACCCGTTACCTGCACGATCGAAGGAACCCGTGAAGCCGAACGCTCACCGCTGCTCTCGATCGAAATCGACGAGGCCGGTGTTGGTCGCTCGGCTTTCGACATCTGCCGCGGACTCCGCGACGGATCTCCGGCAGTCTACGTCAGCCACGGTCGCCTGGCCGCGGCCACACTGACGATCAACCCGCTCTGCCTCGACGACACCCAGGCCCCGGAACTGGCTCGACGCATCCGCGAAGAACTCGCCGGCTAGACCGGCTCAAGGTTTCAACGCTCCGCGGATACTGGTGGCCACCTGGCCGGCCAGCACACGGGATCCTTCCGGGGAAAAATGCACGTTCCGCGGCCGCTGGATCTTCTTCAATCGTGGCAGGGCAAACTTGTAGAGGTCGTTGACCAACAGGCCCTGGCCGACGGCGATCTTCCCGGCCACGGTGTTGTATTCCACGACATCGGAATCCTTGCGCCGCGGACTGACCCCTTCGGGCACCGGGGTCGTGCTACACCAGATGACCTTTGCCCCGGTCTTTTTCAGACGCGAGAGCAGCTTGCCCAGGTTCTGCTCGTACTCGTCCAGCGGCACCTGGTGCTTTTCCTTGATGTACTTCAGGTCGTGCAGCCCCCAGTTGACGTGAATCACATCCCAGCGACTCTTGCCCAGCCACTTCTCGATGCTGGCCAGCCCCCTGGTCGTCGGGCCACCGTTGACGGGAATCCGGTGAACGTTGGCAACCCCTTTCAGCAGTTTGCGTGTCGCTGTGGTGTAGCCGATCGATATCGAGTCTCCGATCAACAGGACCCGGGGCAGTTTGGGGTCGTCGGTCACCGGAGCGAAGGCGGGGTTGACCCGTCGTTTCTTCTTCCGTGATTTTTTCTTCTGCGGCACAGTCGGTTTCTTCGATTTCGCCGGCACCTCCTGCCGGGCAAGAAGCGGGCTCGTGACAATAACCAGCCCAACCAGGACTGGCAGGAACCGAAGACGAGGTGACCGGATCATCGTTGGACTGCCTGTGAGAGAAGACGAGAGATACCCTGACGATTGCAGGATGGTAACCAGCGGATCGAATCATTTCACGTCGAGACGTTGGCTCCACGCCCAACGGTACAGGTTCCGCGCGTCGGTGTACCGGGCGGCCGAGGCGGCCGACCCCAGCACAACAACGAACAATCGGTCGTCACCGCGGCGACCGGTGGAGACCAGGCAGGCCCCGGCGGCCGAGGTCGTTCCCGTCTTGACACCATCAAAACCGCTGATCGGCAACAGCCGGTTCGTGTTTCGCCAGACGACGTTTCGCTGCCGTCCCCCGGGACCAGTCAACCGACACCCGTGCTGGCGAGTACCGACATAGGTCCGGAAACGTTTGATTTTCCAACCGGCCTGGGCCAGCCGCAGCAGGTCCCCAGCAGACGAGAGATGGTTCTTGGCGGTCAGTCCATGCGTGTTCCCGTAATGAGTCGCGGACATCCCCAGGTGCTGCGCGGTCCGATTCATCTCGGCCACGAACCGCCACAGGGGATCGGCAGCCCGCTTTTCGTCGTCGCCGGGGGCCGGTTTGAATCGCTTCCCGAAATGTTCGCCCAGCGCCACCGACGCGTCGTTGCCCGACGGTAACATCAGACCGTACAGCAGTTCGCCGACCGAGAGTCGCTCGCCGGCATGGATCCGGGCCGATGACCCGCCGGTTGCATCAGCCCGCTGGCTGAAGATCACCTGCTGGTCCAGTACCGAGGAGTCGTGGGCGGCAAGTTGCAGCACGATGTAGGCCGTCATGATCTTGGTGGTACTGGCAATGTCGAGCCGGCGGTCTCCGTCGTGTTGCCAGAGCAGTTTCCCCGTCCGTCCATCGGCAATCGCCCAGGCACGGCAGGTCACGTGAGGCGGCCCATCTAGACCGTCGGCCGGCCGGCGGGCCAGTTGCTCGTTGTTGATCACCGCCGGCTCGGGAACCGGGGGATCGCTGGTCACCAGCGTGCCCAGGGCTTTCCAGGTCGACGGTCCCACGCTGCCGGTGGCCGCCAGTTTTCTGCTTTTCTGGAAGGCCAGCACCGCACCTCGCGTGCCCTGTCCAAACTGACCGTCGACCGAGAGACGTGGCGAGGGTTTCAGCCGGGCGTTGAGTGTTCGCTGCAACGCCTCGACCAGCCAGCCACCAGCCCCCAGATCAAGCGTCACCGGCTCTCGTGACAGGACCCGCGGATTGAAATGCAGCCAGGCCGCGCGAGCCACGTTGGCAATCAGCCGGCCGGCAGCATTCTCGGGCCCCCAGCGACGATCTTCGTTCTCGGCTGTCAGGACACAGATCGCGATCGGACCGGCCGGCGAATCAATGATTCCCGCGTCGGTGCGGACCCGTGCCACCGAACCGGTCTTGTGGGCCACCTTCGTCCCGGTGGGAAGATACCGCGGAATCCGATCGGTGCTCTCACAGGCTCCTAGATGCGCGAGCATCTCGACACAGGCCTCCGCAGAGACCAGGTCGCCGGAGTGCAGCGCCTCGAGCAACGCGACCATCTCCGTCGCCGAGGTACTGCCCAGTCCGAAACGACGGCTGCGTTCCGGATCAATCGACGTCTCGCGACGGAAGACCTTGGCGTGGATCCGCGTGTGAGGATGCCCCAGCCGCTGCATCGTTGTGTTGGTCGCCTTCAGCCCGATGTGGTCCAGGACCAGGTTGGTGGCCGTGTTGTCGGAAACAGCCATCATCAGTCGTACGGCGTCACGCAGCGGCAGGCGAGTCCCCTTGCTGAAATAAAGCCTCAGGACCCCCGAACCGGGCACCTTGTCCTTCTCATCCAACCGCAGCCGATCGTCCAGGTCGATCCGCTTCTTTTCGACCTGCCGGTACACTTCGACCATCACGGCCAGCTTGATCAGGCTCGCTGTCGGCATCGGCTCGTCGGCGCGCCACGTGAACGATTCGCCCGTGCGGAGATTCTTGATCGCCGCACCGACTTGTCCCTTGTGTCGTTGGATCAGCGGTTTCAGTCTGCGTTCCAGCTTCGACTCGGCGCCGATCGCATTCAGAGGAACCAACAGAATGCCCACAACCGTCCAATACCCGACCCGTGTCATCATAATCCCGTGCCCCGTTTTCAGACTGTCGTCAGAATGCCTCGTCCAGATTCCGGATCTTCTCTAGTGCCTCGTCGAGTTCGGGCACCGCGGCACCGGGAACCCGGCCCGCCCGGTCGCATTCGCACAGCAGATCCAGCTCCTCCCAACTCTCGTGTCGCTGCAGCCGCCGGGCCGCCCGGAATCCCAACGTGCCCTCGCGACGCTGCCGTGCCTGGAGATGATGTTCAATCAACCAGGCGGTTCGTTCACTGACGAGTCCCTCGAGCAGCGCCAGGCCGGCGGCGACGTGATCGGCCGGATCGATTCCCTTGCCAATGTCATGCAACAGGGCCGCCAGCTGCAGTTCCTCGTCGTAGGGACGCCGCTGGCGGATGAGTTCATACACCTGCAGGCTGTGGTACAACACGTCGCCTTCCGGATGGTCCCCGGTTCGCTGTTGAACCGACTCGAGCGGTTCCAGCAGGGCCCGGAACACGGCAAACCGGTCCAACGGTTCAGCCGCGGACGACTCGACTGTCGACAGTCGCTGCAAGGCTTCGCGAATCTCGAGATCCGTCGGCAGGTCGGCGGAACGGGCCCAACCACCACAGACGGCCCGGGCGGCAACCCGCTTCGCACGAAAAAAGTCGCTCTCGCGTCGCGACGACATCAGTCGCGCGGCCTCGCAGGCAATCCGAAGACGCAGGGACGGCGTGTCCATGTTCCTACAAGCCCAGCAATCAGACGACCAGGATGCCACTGAGACTCAAGATGACCACGTAGACCACCGCGATGATGATCTGCACGAGTGCAAACAGTGCGGCAATCTTCACGAAACCGACAAAGGTCAACGGCAACTTGTGCTTGTGGATGATCGTCATCGCCACGACGGTCGAGGCCGACCCGATCGGCGTGATGTTCCCCCCGAGATTCGCACCGAAGATCACGCTCCACCAGTAAGGGGCCATCGCAGCGTAGTTGGCAGGATCGTTCTCGAGAATCTTCGCCAGCATCGCGGCCAGCGGGATGTTGTCGGTCACCGAACTGGCGATTGCCGACGCGACCAGCAACAGGCCGGCCCCGAGGTTTGGTCCCAGGCCGATCACCAGTTTGATTCCCTGCCCGATCATCGCCAGCACCTGGGCGTGCTCCATCGTGTTGATCACGACAAACAACCCGGCAAAAAATGCCAGCAGGTCCCAATCGACAGCCTCGTAGAACTTGTCGACCTCGTGCTTGTATGCCATCAGCACGATGCCGGCAAACGTCAGGGCCACGAACCCCATGCCCAGCTTGTCGAGCCCGGCCGGCAACAGGCTCTGGCCGGCCAGGCAGGCCACAAACAGCACCAGCACGGCGATCGAAAACCAGAAGAATCGCGAGCTCGGCACACTCTCGTTCTCGTCGAAGGCCGACACCATGCTCGCCGCTGCCAACTTCTCCTGCTCGTCGGACAGGCCCCGGATCCCGAATCGCCATCGTCCCATCAGCAACGTCGCCGCCGTGGCAAACACGACGTAGGGAACCGCCACCAGGAAGAACTGCACGAAACCAATCCCGGCAATGCCACCGACGATGATGTTCGGAACACTCGAGATCAGCGTCAACAGGCCACCGACGTTGGTCAACAGCCCCTCGACGACCAGGAAACCCAGCAGCAGGTCGGTCCGCTGCAACTTCGTCAGCGACACGCCGGTCAGGCTGCCGATGATGATCATCGCGGTGACGTTGTTGAGCATTGCCGAGAAGACAACCGTCAGGATGCCGTAGGACAGCAGCAACTTCCACGGATCACCACCGGATTTCTTCGTCAGCGTGATCGCCATCCAGGTGAAGACACCCGAACGGCTGGTGACCTCCACGAACAGGCTCGCACCCAGGATGATCGTGATCACGCCCCAGTCGATTGCCGGGATGTAGACAGGCATCTTGACCGTGTGCCCTCCCGGCAGCGTCACATCCCCGAAAGGCAACAGGTCCAGCACGGTGGCCAGCACCAGGCACGCGCCGGCAAACACGCCGACGATTGCCGACTTCTTCGCGTGGATCGTCTCTTCCAGGGCCAGCGCCGCAATCATCGCGACCAGCAGAATCGCGAACAGTGCCGTCACACCAGCGGGAACCGCGTGGACCGCCTCGGTCGTTGCCAACAACAGTCCAGACATCGACGCCATCCCCGTTCCTTACAGCAGCAGCATCGGGACATCGGTCAGTTCGACCGACAGTGAATAGGCCATCCCGTGCATGGCCATCTGGCCATCGTCCTTGGTGTTGGCCACCAGCAACCCGATCGTGTGCTCGTCAATCAACCGTCGGTACTCGGTCAGGTGATGCCCCATACCAACTTCACTCTCCAGGACCACGTCGGGACCGGTTTCCTTGAGCGTCTGGAAACACGACTCGATGAAATCCCCGGCCTCCTTCAACAACTGCGACGACAACAACTCCTCGGCCGGTTCGGTCGCAATTTCGGGAATCCGCTCGATCGCCGAAACATATCGCCGAAACACATCGTCGTCCTCGATGTGACACAGCCAGACGCTGCCACCCTCGCTGCACATCCGCACACCGTAGTTGATCAACCGATGGTCACCGCTGATGTGATCGGCAACCACCATCACCCGACGGCACGGTTCGGTCGGCAACGGCACCGGCGTTCCCGCCGTCCCCGGCAGCACCAGGACAGGAACCAACGTCCGTTGAGTCAGTTCATCGAGATAGACTCCCAGGCTGTGCTGGGGCGAGAGAAACTCCTCCTGCAAATGACGACGCGTCACCAGCAGGTCGACCGGATCGGAGCCGATTCGCTCGAGCAACTCGGCAACACTGCTGTAGTCGTCGCTGCCGATCGCCCGCCAATCAACGACGTCTCCGATTCGTGGCAGAAACCGCTTCAGGGCAGCCTGCACCGACTCGTTGGATTCATCACCGGTTACCACCGCAACCGACCGGATCGGAAGATCGGCGAACACGAACGGTTCCCGCTCGGAACGCCGAAACATCGATTCGAATTCGTCAATCTGCTCGCGACGATCCACCACAACCTCACATCACGATTGCCCCGAGACCCCGGCACAGCCGCCAGGCCTCGACAGTTCCGCGGCACTATACCACGCCCTACCCGACCGCTCCACGCGCTTGCATCGCCCCGGTCAACATGGTGGAGTGCCGTCACGGATGCCCTTTCTGCGGAGACCATCATGTTACGCCCGTCCGCGACCATTCTGCTTGTCCTGCTCGCTCCACTCCTCGCCCTGCCCGCAGCCGACA
>Ga0163108_10003315_pt1 | contig 11454 bp, 8 predicted proteins | sample Fk1155metaG_FD_109644 | JGI IMG/M metagenome (GOLD analysis project Ga0163108, IMG submission 109644) | Marine microbial communities from the Central Pacific Ocean - Fk160115 155m metaG | ecosystem: Environmental > Aquatic > Marine > Oceanic > Photic zone | place: The Central Pacific Ocean...
TACTAGAAACAAACACTCAACCAGGAATGACAAATTTATCCTTGGTTCCAGAAATAGCAAACCACGCAGGAATGAAATTTATTGATTTAATTGAATGGATTTTAAAAGATGCTTCAACAAATAGATAAAAAAAAAAAATATCAATATACATTTTATTATTATTTTTATTAAGCACAGTTAACAATTTATCGTTAAATAATTCTGAATATTTAAAATTAAAAATTAAAAATATATATGTAACTGGACTTAGTGGGAAAGAAAATTTAAAAATTTCTGAAGATCTTAAAGAATTAATTTTTAAAAATATTTTTTTTATTGATAAAAACTTTTTTGAAAATTTTTTTGAAAAAAATAATATGATTCATTCATTTAATATTAAAAAGATATATCCAAATTCAATTGAAATACAAATTGAAAAAACAAAATTATTAGGAATAACTTATTATGATGAGAAAAAATTTTTCATAGGTGCTAATGGAAAATTAATTAACTTTCAGTCAATCAGTCAGAATTTACCTTGGGTATATGGAAAGGTGAAAATTAAAAATTTTATTAATTTTAAAAAAATTATTGATAAATCTCGATTAAATTTTAAGGAAATATCAGAAATATATTTTTTCCCTTCTGGGAGGTGGGATATTAAATTAAAAAATGAAATTTTATTTAAACTTCCAGATAAAAATTTGTTAGAAGCATTAAATCTTGCAATTAAAATTGTTAATAATGAAAAATTTAAAAATGATAAGATTATTGATTTAAGAATAGCAAATCATGTTATTTCAAAAAAATGAAAGAAAAAAAATTTAATATTTATTTGTATATTAGTTCTATAAAATTAAGTGTAGCTATATTTGAAAAATCTGATCTTATTAAGTCTGTTTTTTTTAAAGAATTTTATTGCGAAACAAATTTAAATGAAAAACAACTAAATTTTAAAGAAACAGAAAAAACTATCGAAAAAAACATTTTTGAAATTGAAAAATTTACAGGAAATTTTTTAAATGACATATATCTCATAGTTGATACTCCAGAGTCTTTAAAAATTGGCATATCATCATCAAAAAACAATGAAGATAAAAAAATTCAGGAAAAAGATGTTAAATATTTGATTCAAGATTGTAGGCAACAAATTTTAAGATCAAATTTTAATGAAGATATTGTTCATATTATTATTAGCAATTATGTGATTGATGATATCGAATATAAGTATTTGCCTTTAGATAAAAATTGTAAAAAATTTTCCGTTAATATTGAATTTATTTGTTTTCCAAAAGTTTTAATTAAGAAATTAAAAGAATTATTTAATAAGTATCAAATTTCTATAAATAAAATTATTTGTGGTAATTATGTTAAATCATTTAATACTGGAGATTCTAAATTTAATATATGTGAAGCAGGATTGAGTTTAGCAGAAGGCGCCAACAAACAAGAAGTTGTAGTAATACCTAAAAAATTCGAAAAAAAAGGTTTTTTTGAGAGACTTTTTCATCTTTTTAGTTAGAACGGTATTTTATTGTAACATTTGTTGTTTTTAAAAACTTTCTTAAAAATTTTATAAGTCTTTTATGTCAGTTTTAAACCAAAAGACAGTTAAACAAAGAATAGAAATTAAAGGTGTTGGTTTACATAGTGGTGAAAAAGTAAACATGAAAATTAAACCAGCAGAACCTAATACTGGCATAATTTTTAAGAGAACTGATTTAAAAAGAAATAATCATGTAGTTCCTGGGGTTTATAATGTTACTAGTGCAGCTTTTTGCACAACTATTTCAAATGAAAATGGAGTTAGTGTTTCTACAATTGAGCATTTGATGGCAGCCTTATATGGTAAAGGTATAGATAATGCGTTAATTGAAATTGACAATCTAGAAGTGCCAATTTTAGATGGTTCGTCAAAATTTTTTGTTGAAGAAATAAATAGAGTTGGAATTACAATTAGCGAAACTCCTATTAAAATAATAAAAATAGAAAAGACAATTGTTTTAGCAGATGGATCAAAAACTATTTCAATTGAACCAAGCAAGGTTAGTTTAGATATAGATTTTGAAATTAAGTATGAAAATTCACTTATAGGAACACAAAGAAATTTAGTTAAAGTTTATGAAACAGATTTAAATGACATATATAACTCTAGAACTTTTTGTTTGTTTGAAGATATTGAAAAATTGAAAAAAATGAATCTTGCAAAAGGTGGAAGCTTGGATAATGCGGTAGTTGTTAAAGGTAACAAAATTTTAAACAAAGAAGGACTTAGAAATAAAAAAGAGTTTGTAAATCATAAAATCTTAGATTGTATAGGAGATCTATATTTATCAGGGTATAAAGTTATTGGTAAAATAAAATGCTCACAAGGTGGTCATAAACTTACTAATCAATTATTAAGAAAGGTTTTTCAAGATAATAACAATTTTTCGATAGTTGAAATTAAAGAGAAAAACATTCCACATTCATTTATTAATAAAAACTTCTTAAAATCAATAGCATAAAAGTTAGAATTTTTAAGATAATCTGTTAGTAATTCTAAATGGAACTTCTGAAAAAAGTTTTACTGTTAACATTAATTTTTGTTTTATCTTCATGCGGAGGAGATAAGGAAAAAGTTTCAATACTTAAAGAAAAAGATATTGAGCTTCAAATGATAGAAGCATTTAAAGAGGGACATGAAGCTCTTAAAGATGGTGATGTTTTTTTCGCTACCAAAAAATTTAATGAGGCAGAACTTTTATATCCACAGTCTATATGGGCACCCAAAGCTTCCCTAATGGCAGCTTATGCTTGGTACTCGCAAAATTACTATTACGATGCAGTCTATGAACTTAAAAGATTTATTAAAACTTATCCAAACCATAAAAATATTAGTTATGCACATTTTCTTTTGGGCATGTGTTATTATGAAAATATTATTGATGAAAGAAAAGATTTAGAACCATTAATAAGGGCAAAAAAAAAATTTGAATTTATTATTAAAGAATATCCAGATTCTGATTTTGCACTTGATGCCAGATTTAAAATGGGTTTAATAAAAGATCTTATGGCTGCCAAAGAAATGTATATAGGCAGACATTATATAAAAAAAGAAAAATGGATTCCTGCAATTAATAGATTCAAAACTGTGGTAAACGACTTTGGTACTACAATTTTTGTTGAAGAAGCGCTCCACAGGCTAGTTGAAATTCATTATAAAATTGGTTTAATAGAAGAAGCTAACAAATATGCTAGTTTATTAGGATATAATTATCTTTCTAGCAAGTGGTACGCAGAATCATATCGTGTGCTTAATAAAAATTATGAAATAAAAATTAAAAATAAAAAAAAGAAAAGCAAAAATTTTATAATTAGAAAATTTAAGTCACTTTTTGATTGATATGAAAGATAGTTTAATTAGGAAAAAATACTCTAAAAAAATTAAATTATTTCAAAAGTATAGTAAATCATATTATAATAACGACACTTCGCTTATTAGTGATCAAGAGTTTGATATATTAAAAAATGATATTTTAGACTTAGAAAAAAAATATAGTTTTTTAAAAAATAAAAAATCTCCTTCTTTATCAGTAGGATCTATTCCTTCAAAAAATTTTAAAAAAGTTAAACATAAAGTTCCAATGCTTTCTTTAGGAAACGCTTTTAACGAAGACGATTTAATAAATTTCGAAAAAAAAATTTTAAACTTTCTTAGCTTTAAAAAATCCGAAAAAATTGAATATATAGCAGAACCAAAAATAGATGGTATCTCAGCGTCATTGATTTATAAAAATGGAGAATTTTTTCAGGGTCTTTCCAGAGGTAACGGTGTAGAAGGCGAAGATATAACTAATAATTTAAAAACTATATCTGATATTCCTCAAAAAATTTCTATAAAAAGTTTTCCAAACACAATTGATATTCGTGGAGAGGTATTTATCAAAAATAGTGATTTTAAGTTGATGAAAGATAAATTTTCCAATCCTAGAAATGCAGCTTCAGGATCACTAAGACAAAAAGATCCAAATATTACAAAAAAAATTCCTTTAAAATTTATAGCTTATACTTTTGGATATGGTGAAAATTTTAATATCAATTCCCAATCAGAGTTTTTAAAAAATCTAAAATCTTGGGGTTTTGAAACAAATAAATTTAATAAAACTATTATGGGTATTAAAAATTTAGTTTTATATCATAAAGAATTAGAGGAAAAGCGTAGAGAACTTGATTTTGATATTGATGGTTTAGTTTACAAAGTAAACAATTTTGATTTACAACAAAGATTGGGTTTTGCTGCAAATGCCCCAAGATGGGCTGTGGCACATAAATTTTCTGCAAATAGTTCTATTTCAGAAATTATAAGCATTGAAATCCAAATTGGCAGAACAGGCGCGCTTACGCCAGTTGCTAAAATTAAACCAGTAAATATTGGAGGAGTTATCGTTTCAAATGCTACATTGCATAACGAAGACGAAATAAATAGAAAAGACATTAGAGTTGGTGATACGGCAACTATTGAAAGAGCAGGCGATGTTATACCACATGTTATTTCAGTAGATTTAAAAAAAAGAAAAAAAAATTCAAAAAAATTTATTTTTCCCAAAAATTGTCCTTCGTGTGGTTCTCAAACAGTTAAAGATTTTAATGAACAGACAAAGAAATTTGATGCAGTAAGAAGATGCACTAGTGAAGGATATCAATGCGAAAAAATTGTTATTGAAAAAATAAAACATTTTGTTTCAAAAGAAGCTTTCAATATTGATGGATTTGGAAAGAAAATTGTTGAAAATTTTTGGAATCTTAAATTAATAAGATTTCCACAAGATATTTTTAGGCTTAACTATAAAAAAATCGAAAATCTAGAAGGTTGGGGCGATTTATCTGCTGCTAATTTGAAACACTCTGTTGATAAATCAAAAAAAATTTCACTAGATAGATTTATTTATGCGCTTGGCATAAGGTATATTGGACAAGAAAACGCCAAACTTATATCTCAACATTTAAAAACATCAGATAATTTTTTTAAATTATCAAAAAGCAAAGATACAAATATGTTGTCAAATATTGACGGAATTGGGGAAACGCAAATTAAGTCAATTAAAATTTTTTTTTCAAGCAAAATTAATTTAGAAGTTTTGTCAGAACTTAAAAAATTGATTGATATTGCTAACGCAGAATCTATTAACAGTAAAGGAATTTTGAAAAATAAAACTTTTATGTTAACTGGAAAATTAAAAGGAATTAGTAGAGCTGAAGCTAAATCTTTAATTGAAAAAAATTCAGGAAAAATAATTAGTAATGTTAATAAAAAATTAGATTATTTGATTGTAGGAGACAAGCCTACGGTGAAAAAAGTTAAAAAAGCAAAGGAATTAAAAATCAATATTATTTCACAAAATGATTGGTTAAAAATGTTAAATAATTCTAGCTAACCATCTCTTTTCATTTTTACCTAGAAATTTTGACAATTTGGAATAAACATTTAGATGATATTTAAATAAATAATTTTTTTCATTTTTATTTAATAATTTATAATTAATTAAATCTTTTTCTATTGGGGCAAGTGTTAAATTTTCAAATTGTATATTTTGTTCATTTTTTTTTATGTAAATAAGATTTTCTATTCTAATCCCATAGTGGTTTTTTTTATAATAACCAGGTTCATTACTCAAAATCATACCTTCTTGAAGTTTAACTGAATTATATTTTGATATAGCTTGAGGTCCTTCATGGACATTTGAGAAAAAACCTACTCCATGACCTGTGCCGTGAGCATAATCAAGACCATCCTTTTTTAAAAATTGTCTTGCTTTTTGATCTATCTGTTTGCCAGTGTTAATCTTTGAAAGGTTAGTTGTTGCTACTGCAATATGTCCTTTTAATACTTTTGTGAAAATATTTTTAATAGAATTAGGTTGTTTCGAAAAGCAAATTGTTCTTGTAACATCTGTTGTTCCATATTTGTATTGGCCACCAGAGTCACATAAAAATAAATCATTTTTATTAATAACTTTGTTTGTACTTTTTGATGATTTGTAGTGAACTATGGCTCCATTAGCTCCTGTGCCAGCTATTGTGCTAAAACTTGGAAATAAATAGTTTTTATTTTGTTTTCTAAATTTTTCCAATTTATTTTGGGCATCAATTTCGGTTATTTTTTTATTTTTAAGATTTTTTATCCAGAAAATAAATTTTGTTAATGCAAGACCATCTTTGATATGTGCAGTAACCATATTTTTAATTTCAGAAGAATTTTTAATTGCTTTTAGTTGATAACATGGATCATTTTTATTTATAATTTTGAACTTAGATTTAATAATTTTTTCGTTAAAAACAGAACAAGAATTTTGATCTATTATAAATTTGTTTCCTTTTAATTTTTTAATCAAATTATGGAAATTTTCCGGTGTAATTATTTGTTTTTTATTAATTTTTTTTTCTTTAGTTATTTTTAAAGTTTTCTTTTTTTTGGTTATTAAATAAATTTTTTTATTTTTTCCAATGATTAGGCGACTATTGGGTGTCGGAGAATGTGGATTGTCAGATCCTCTTATATTTAAAACCCATGCAACATTTTCAGGAGCACTTACAAAAAGGTAATCTGAATTATATCTTTTTAATATTCTTGATATTTTATTTAATTTTGATTTATAACTTTCACCAGCAATTTTTTCGTTTATAGAAAAAAAAGGTTTTATTTTTTTTTTTTTTATTGGATAAATATAGTCAATTAGATTTTTATTTATAGATTTTAATTTAAAAGAATTTTTAAAATAAATTTTTAAAGTTTTAAAAGTAAATATATTAGGATCAAATCCAAGTTTTAAATTTTTTAATATTTTATGGGGTAAAAACTTGTGAATTTCAATTATTTTAAATAATTTTCCTGATTGCAGTTTTGCTTGAATTGTATATCTGCCATCTACGAATAGATAATTTTTTTTTTTTAATATAATGGCTAAGCCAGCAGATCCTTTGAAATTAGAAATGATTTTTAATCTATCATGAAAAACATATTCAGAGAAAAAATCATCATTTTTTGGAACTATATATCCATCAATATCATATGTATTAAATTTTTTTCTTAATGATTCGATTCTTTTTTTTATCATTTAATTCTTTTTTGGTATCTTATCCAACCTGGACTTCTAACTTCTTCTTGCATATCAAAATCCTGGTTGAATTCAAAATCATCTTCGTTGTCATCTTTATCATTAAAAAAAGTATTTTTTTGCAAATTTTTTTCAGGTAATTCTCCTATAAACCTTGACGCCATACTGTCAATCCAATTACCTTGGTAGTATCTGTTCATTGAAAAAGATATTAAAGCTAATTTCTTTGCTCTAGTTATACCAACATAAGCAAGTCTTCTTTCTTCTTCTAATCCATCTTGACCTTTTTCTTCAATAGACTTTTGATGTGGAAATAAACCTTCTTCCCAGCCAGGTAAAAAAATAACATCAAATTCCAATCCTTTAGCACTGTGTATTGTCATCAAATTTACTTTTTCACCCTCCCAGTTTTTATCAATGGATGTAGCTAAAGCCACATGTTCTAAAAAACTTTCAAGATTATCAAATTCTTTCATTGCACTTAAAAGTTCTTTAATATTTTCTAATCTATTTTCATTTTCTAAATCTTTTTTATTTTTAAGCATCATTGAATAGCCCGATTCATCTAAAATAACCTGTAATAATTTTACATGATTCATTTTTTTTACTTTTAAATCGTTTCGCCATTTTGATATTAAGTTCAAAAAAGAATTTAGACCAATCTTGGTTTTTGGTTTTATTAAATTATTTTCTATCATTTTTTTTGAGGACATTTCTAAACTGATCAAATTTTTTTTTGAGAATTTATGAATTTCTTTTATAGTGGTTTCTCCAATTGATCTTTTAGGTTTATTTACTATTCGGTCAAAAGCTAAATCATCTTTATCTTGATAAATAATTCTCAAGTATGCAACGCAGTCTTTAATTTCAGTTCTTTCGTAAAATTTTATTCCACCAAGAATTCTATATGGTAAACCAATTTTAAGGAAACGTTCTTCAAATTCTCTTGTTTGGAAAATAGCTCTAACTAAAATTGAAATATTATTAAGCGAGTATTTTTTTTTTAGTTTTTTTTCTATTTCATCAGCGATACCTATCGCTTCATCTCTTCCGTTCTTAAAGCAATTTAATTTTACTAAATCACCCTCTTTCAATGTAGTTTTAAGGGTTTTTCCAACTCTATTTTGATTATTTCCAATAAGATTTGAAGCGACAGACAAAATATTTTGAGAAGATCTATAATTTTCTTCTAATCTGATTATTTTTGTATCTTTATATACTTGATCGAATTCTAAAAAATTTTTTATTTCAGCACCTCTCCAACTATATATCGATTGGTCATCATCTCCAACACAACAAATGTTTTTATGTTTTTTTGCCAATAAATTTAACCACTTGCTTTGGATAAAATTCGTGTCTTGATATTCGTCCACTAAAATATATTTAAAATTGTTAGAGTAAATTTGATTTATATCAGAATTATTTTCTAATATTTTTACGCAATGTAAAATTAAATCTCCAAAGTCACATGCGTTTAAATCTAATAGTTTTTGTTGATAAACTTTATAAATTGGTAAAACAGATTTTTCATAAATATTTTTTTTATTTATAATAACTTCATTTGGATAAAATCCTTTATTCTTCCATTTATCAATAATTGTTAAAATATATTTTGGAGCTAATTTTTTTATATCTACATTTTCAGCCTTACAAATATTTTTAATTAATCTGTTTTGATCGTCTTGATCTATGATCGTAAAATTTGAATTTAAGTTTACAGCACTAGCATGCTTTCTAAGTAGTTTGGCACATATAGAATGAAAAGTGCCTAACCAAGAAAGTCCAACAGCTTCTTTTTTAAGGATTGAACTTACTCTGTTCTGCATTTCTTTAGCTGCTTTGTTTGTAAAAGTTACTGCTAATATTTGATTAGGATATGCTTTTTGTTGTTTAATAATATGAGCTATTCTTGATGTAAGTACTTTTGTTTTGCCGGAACCAGCACCAGCAACTATTAATAAAGGACCATTAATGTATAAAACAGCTTCTTTTTGAGCTTTATTTAAATTTTTTAGGTATTCAGAGTTTATCATTTTTAAATTATCATTATAAAGCAATTATGTTTTCATGAAAAATATTAAATTAAAAATTACTAGTTTTAATGAAAAAATAATAAATTTTTTTAATAAAATTTCTAGTTTTAATAAATTTAAAAGAAGTAAATTAATTAAAATTAGCAGATTTAATAAAATTTTAATATTTTTAATTGCTTTATTATTTATATATTTATTTTATTTATCTGTACCAGCATTATATAACAAAGAATCATTGCAAAAAGACTTAACTGAGAAGTTATCAAATGATTTTAATGTAAATATTAGTTTATCTTCTGATATTAAGTATCTGATTCTTCCTGCTCCACATATTTTAGTTCAAGATGTTAAGATTTTTTATGATAATAAAAAAAATCCTAAGGAATTGAGTCAAATAAAAAAATTAAAAATTTTTATATCCCAAAAAAGCTTGCTCAATAAAAAATATTTAAAAATAACTAAATTTATAATTCAAGATGCAAATTTTTTAATTCAAAAAAATGATTTTAAATATTTAAATAATTTTATAAATAAAAAATTCTCTAAAAAAAAAATTATTATAAAAAATAGTAATATTTTTTTTAGAGATAAAACAAATGAAACCATATCAATATTTAATATTAATAATATGCAGTTATTTTACGACGAAAATAAGTCAGAAAATTTAATAATTTCTAATGGAAAATTATTTAAGGTACCATTTAACATTAAATGGAATAAGAAATTTGATTCTAATAATGAATCAGAATTTTTTATGGAATTAAAAAAATTATTAATGAATATTAAAAATATATCAATTAAAACAGACCCAAAAATTAATTCAGGCAAAAATATTTTATCAATAGGTAATTCAAAATTAGTTACTGATTATAAGATAGAAAAAAATTTTATTTTACTAAAATCTAAAGATTCTAAATTAATAAATAATCGAATAGAATATGATGGAGAAATTCACTTGGATCCCTTTTATGTAAATTTAAATATTTTTTTAGAAAAAATAAATATTAATAAATTTATTATTAAAAACAATATTTTAAAAGAATTACTTTACACAAAAGTGCTATTTAATAAAAATTTAAGTGCAAATATTTTTTTTAATATAAAAAATGTTGTAAATAATAAATTATTTGATTCTGGAAAATTTTCTTTAAAATTTGATAATGGTTTTATAAACTTAAATAATTCTTATTTTATTAGTAGAAAAATTGGAAAATTAAATATTTATAAATCAAGTTTAAAATTTATTGATGATAAATTAATTTTTAAAAGTGCTTTCGATTTTCAAATTAAAGATCAAAAAGAATTTTACAAATCTTTTCAAACACCAAAAAGAAATAGAAAAAAATTAAAAAATATTTACTTTGATATTGAATATAATATTTTAGAAAACAATTTAAATATTGTTAATTTTGTTATTAATGATTTAAATAAAGAGCCATCAGAATCTGTTAAATCACTTTTAGAACAATATAGTAATAATAAAGATAATAAAATTGAAAATTGGATTGATTTAAAAATTTTTCATAATAAGATTTTAGAAAATTATGATGGATAAATCATTTTTTTTGGATCAATAATCTTAGCGTATTCTTTTTCATTTATTAAACCAGTTTTTAATGTTTCATATTTTAATGTAGTTTTATTTTTTAAAGCTCTTTTCGCAATTTTTGCCGCATTATCATAACCAATTTTTGGAGTCAGAGCGGTTACCAACATTAAAGAATTATCTAATAATTCTTTAATTCTATTTTTGTCAGCTCTAAGTCCAGATATACAATACATAGCAAAACTTTTTGTACTATCTGACAAAATTTTAATTGATTGAAGTATGTTATGTATAATTAAAGGTTTAAAAACATTTAACTCAAAATGTCCATGTGATCCAGCCATAGTAATTCCATTATGATTTCCAATTACTTTAACACAAACCATGGTTACAGCTTCGCACTGTGTTGGATTAATTTTACCTGGCATAATTGACGATCCAGGTTCATTTTCTGGTAAAATTAATTCTCCATATCCTGCTCTTGGACCTGACCCCAAGAATCTAATATCATTAGCAATTTTCATTAGACAAACTGCCGTTGTATTTAAAGTTCCAGAAAAATTAACTAACGAATCGTGTGCTGCCAGTGCTGCAAATTTATTTTTTGTTGGTTTAAAAGGTAATTTAGTAATTTTTTTTATTTCATTTACAATTTTTTTATCAAAATTTTTTCTTGTATTAATGCCGGTTCCTACTGCAGTACCTCCTTGTGCCAAGTAATAAATTTCATTTAAAGAATTTTTTATTCTATCAATACTTTTTTCTAGTTGAGATTGATATCCAGAAAATTCCTGACCAA
>Ga0163108_10003316_pt1 | contig 11453 bp, 13 predicted proteins | sample Fk1155metaG_FD_109644 | JGI IMG/M metagenome (GOLD analysis project Ga0163108, IMG submission 109644) | Marine microbial communities from the Central Pacific Ocean - Fk160115 155m metaG | ecosystem: Environmental > Aquatic > Marine > Oceanic > Photic zone | place: The Central Pacific Ocean...
ACTGGATCCTAAATCCAGCGCGTCTACCAATTCCGCCACTCTCGCGTGCGGTGCTCATAACCAGAATTTGTGGGTGACAACGAATCGCTGTGCTTCCTATGGATCTTGTTTCTCTTCGGAGGCTTCCGAAAGCAGTCCATATACGCGTATGGGGTCTTCGAAGCCTTTCACTGCGTAGTCCCCTTGTGGGAAATCCAATGCTTCGACCTTGCGTGCAAATGCGTGACTCATGAGGATCTGTTGGCCGGTCCGTGCGCACAAGCCTTCGATTCGTGCGGTTTGATTGACAGCGGTTCCAATCACGGTGAAATCCAGTCTTCCGGGGGCGCCCACGTTGCCGTACAGGACTTCCCCAACATGCAGACCAATACCGATTTTTGGTGTGAAATCGTGACCCTCGTAATGGATGGACCGCAATGTATTGATCGCAGCGACAGCATCTTTTGCTGCATTCAATGCTGGACCGCACAGGGGCTGCCCTTGTTTGTCTGCGAAGGTAGCCAGAAGTCCGTCGCCCATGAATTTGAGGACTTGCCCTCCGTTTGCTGCCACGCAAGCCACCAAGTGTGCGAAGACATTGTTGATCAGCGTAAGGACGTCCTGGCCGACCAGGTGTCCCGATAATTCTGTGAAGTCGCGGAGGTCACAAAAACAGATGGCAGCTTCCAGGGTTTCGCTTTCTCCCCGCCGAATCTGACCGTGCCACACGCGTTCTCCTGCATCGGAACCCAAGTAGGTTCTGAGAATGGAAAGGTGCTCAAAGCGTTGAATCAGCAAGGCCAACACAGGGCCCATGGGGATTGCCAAATCCCGAAACAGTTGGATGTGTTCCTCGGAAAATCCATCGGTGGTTTTGGTGGCCATGGTGACACCGGCACGGATGGATCCGGACACGAACACGGGGATGGCCATAAGGTCCGTGTACCCGCGCTCTTTGAGTTCCTTCAGGTCGTCCATCTCCAGGAATTCGTCTGCGGCCAAGTGGGCACGAAAGCTTTGTTTGGTCTCCACCAGTTGGGTCATGGGGTTGTTCGTGGTCGCTTGGAGAAGGGCGAAACGCTCGTGGGAGATTTCTGTTTGTTGCACCACCTTGGTCTCGTGTTCGTATGAAACTGCAATGCCGGACGAAAGGGGATGCTCGAGCAACGGTCCCACGAAGATTCGGTCGATTGGAATGTCATACGAGCGAAGCGCATCCGTGGTTTTGCGCACAAATTCCGCCAGATCCGTACAGCTGGGACCATGGACCAACAACCAACGTTGAATGCGGTCGAATGGGTCAAGCTTGTCCATGGTGGGACCTTAGAACATGGAACTGTCCAGGGGCAAGATTCGGAGGATGCTTGCGGTGTCTGTTGCTGAAAATATGAAGTTTGCTCTTCGATTTCCGGAATGTGGTCCAGGGCTTTTATCGGTTAGTACACGTTTGGATTTGTATTTTTGGAGGGATTCACGTCTGTGCATCACGTGGTTTGGTCGATGGCTCTGGTGTTCGCTTGCGGTGGCAAGGATGACGATGCTTCGGACGATGACACCGGAGCGTGGTCATCGGATGCAGATGGCGCCCCCATGGAACTCGATGGAGATGATCCGGAGGAGGAAGACGACGGCATTACCACCGCAGAGGATATGCCTGCGAAGCCCGCCCCCTTCACGCTGACCATTTCAGATGGCACCAGTGTGGAATTCGATCTGCCGAGTTGCAGCCACTACCGCGGGTCGAGCAACTTTCGTACTTTTTGGCGCAAGGAAGACCGTTCCCACGTCTATGTGCTGATCATGGAAGTCATGGGCTCCTTTGATGGTGTGGGGTCCTACTCGTCCAATGACGGAACGGTTCGGGTCAAGATGCAGCAGGAAGCGGGCGGTGATGGGTCTGGCTCCTCTTTCAACACCAACGATGTGGAGGGCGCTGAGGTCATCCTCACGCTCGATTATTTGGATGAAGACCTTGCTTGGGGCGAAGTCAGCCTCACTTCTATGTGGAACAGTACCCAGGAAGTCGTGGTCGATGTGACGCCCAACACATTGCCGGTTTGGTGTGAGGACCTCGCGATCTGATCGTTCAGGATCGCTTCGCCCTTTTGCTGGCGAGCGAATTTCAACAGCTGGTATTTGTATGCGGTAGCGTTCCACGTCTTCAACGTGGCCGGGTGGCTATGGATGCTCTGATGCGGCCGATGAAAGCCGTGGCGGTGCAAAGAAGCCCCGTTGACATGTGGGAATTCCGCGTGTATCTCCAATTTGTCTCGATCAAGGAGTCGCTCCGATGCAAGAAGTGGAAGGGTTCATCGTTCTGCTCGATATCAGTGGCTATACCCGCTACATCCGCTCCCACAATTTGCGGCACGTTCCCGTGGTCGGAAAGCACTTCCGGGAGACCAGCGAGGCCCACGGCGAGAAAGTGGTGACCGACTTGTTGGAAGCTTTGATCAACGCGACAAGCGATCTGTTGACCCCCGAAAAACTGGAGGGCGATGCGGTGTTGATGACGGCGGTGGTTGAAGACCAAGAGGGTTTTGCTCGTCTCTTGGTCAACCGGCTGGAGACGGTGTTCCAGGCTTTTCATGACCGGATTGCGCAGATTGTGTTTTGCACGACGTGTCTGTGTGATTGCTGCAGCCAAATGGGTGAGCTCCGGGTGAAGGCCATCGCCCACCACGGGCCCTTCCTGCTGAAGAAGGTCGCCCACTTTCGCGAGATTGCAGGCCAAGAGGTCATCCGTGCCCACCGCTTGCTCAAGAACAATGTGGATAGCGATGAATACCTGATGCTCACCGATGCGGTGGCATCCCTCGCCGAGGCGCCCTCCGTTCTCTCGATGGAGAGCCACGAAGAAGTCGACAAGGATTTGGGTGTCACCAAGGTGTGGGTCCACTTCCCCGAGGACCACAGCCGGCTGAGCGAGCCCCCGACGGGTGCCTACCTCCAGCGGCTTCGGCAGATGTATGCCTACTTCGATGAACCCTTGGATCGAAACACGCTGATTCCGGCCGCCAAGTAGCTGCCTCGTTGGCGGGCTTGCTTTGGCCTGCAGATTGGGGGAAGGAATAAGGTCGGGGTGTTTTGGTGAGCGATCGGTGGGATCGAATGCGGAAGGATGTGGTCATCGTTCAGGCGATGGCTGTGGCCTTCGTGGTGTCGGTGCTCGTGGGTGGTTCTCCGAGTCATGCATTCACGGGCGTGGGTGTGCCCAGCCTGCTGCTGGTGGGCCCGTTGTTGCTTCTGTACGGAACAAAGGGTGACCACATCGCCCGCACGATCGTACCGAGAACGGCGGGGCGGCTTTGGTACGGTTCGCTTGCGGAGGATGTTCCGGTCCCCGAGGACCATCCGAGGACGGCAGATGCTGCGCGTTGTGGTGCTTGGTACACCCGCATGCTCGGATGGGTGCTCGTTGCGCATGGGATGATTCAAATCCTTTTGGGGTGGATTGGGCGTGAGGTCGTCCTTCAATTTGGCGGCCTTCTGTTGTTTCTCCCTGTCTTCTACGCGTGGCTCCTCAATGTTGTTTTTTGGCGACCGCTGGAGCGTTCGGCCACCCTCGCCGCGGACGCGGGCGTGCGCACCCGCTATTCGCCCACCGATGCTGTTTTCCCCACATGGGCCCGCATACGGGATGGGCTGACCCTCTCCTTTTTGATGCTGAAGAGCGCGGTCAGGGGCTTGGTGATTTTCGTCGCGGGCAGTTCCGCCATGGGCTGGCTGTTGGTCTAAGCGCCCTCGTCCGTGGAGACGGTCCATTTGTCGTATTTGGCTTCGGGCCCTTGGCCGGCAAAGAACTGAACCGCACGGATGACTTCGGTGCCGGTGGCCTCAAAGGTGACCTCGGCGTTCGCGGGCATAAAGACCCCAAAGCCCGCTTCGATGGCGGTGGATTTGCCGTCAATGGTGAGTTTGCCTTCGCCGGTCACCAAGTACAGGTATTCCTCGGTGGCGTCGCGGTGCAGGGGCACTTTGGCGCCCGGTTGAATTTCCAGGACGCCGAAAAAAGCATTTTGGGCCCCCTCTTCTTTTCCGGCAATTCGGTGAATCGTGGCCTTTCCGCTGGGGGCGACGCGCGTCTCCCCTTGTTTGAAGTCGGCCGCCACGTGTGGCGGAGGTGTTTCTGCGTGGGCTGCGGTCAGGCTGAGCCATGAAGCGATGAACAAGACCATCGAAAATCTCCTGTTTTCTGTGGCCTAATGTGGGCACGGAATTTGGCCATCAACACAGCCGCTTGTGTGCAAGAATGAAGGCAACCCGGAGTGTTGAATGCAGCCCACCCCTGAACCGCCCAGCTTGATGAAGTGGGGCCTGAGTGTGGCCGCGTCGGCTGGACTGACGGGCATGCTGTGTTGTGTGGCGCCCATGGTCTTGTTCATGATGGGCATCATGGGTGGGACCTATGCAATCTCCTTTGCGGACTTCTTCTATGAGACCGATGGTTCGGCCGGTGTGGGTGCATGGATTTTGCGGGCCCTCGCAGTGGTGGTCGGCGCAGTTGGGTTTTGGCGCTACCGGGCACAACAAAACCAGTGCTCGATCGACCCTGCCCGACAACAGAAAAACTTGGTGCTGTTGGGGCTGGTCATCACCATTTTGGGGGTGGGCTTTTTCTTGAGCCTCGAATCCCTCTCATCGTGGTTCTTCGATGCGTACATTGTTCCGGCCCAGCAGACGGAACTGGGGCTGGGCTGAGGAAGGTCTGCAGGCTTTCTCGTCAATGGGCGTGGTCTGTTGGTTCTATTCCGCCCAGCGTGATCCTTTCTTCATCACGGTTTGAAAGCGTTCGCTTGCCAAGCCCCAATCGAGCCAGTTGCTCAACTTCGCATCGTTGCTGGCATCAAAGCGGGCCCGGTCGATGTTGGCGAACTGGCGAACAAAGGGGAGGATGGCCCAGTCGGCCAGCAAGGGCGCATCGCCCATCAAAAACGCATTCTGATTCAGCCGCGCGCTGAGGCCATCGAGGAAGACTTGCGCATCCTTGCGGTGGACTTCGGGGTCGGCCCCCTCGTAGCGGACGGCGTACTTGGTGCGGTCGAGGTGGTGCTTGAAGTCGCCATCGTTGTCTTCGATGAGTGCCAACATGGCTTGGAGCGTGTCCCCATCGGGACCAAGCCAGCCCTTCGGGTCGTGCATATTGAGGGTCCACAGCATGATGTCGAGACTCTCGTCGATGACGGTTCCGTCATCGAGTTCCACCACGGGGACGGTGCCCTTGGGGGAAAGATCCAACATGCGTGCGGGTTTGTTGCGCAGGGAGACTTCCACAAGGTCGAGTTCGGCCCCGCTCACTTCGAGGGCCATCCGGGCCCGCATGGCGTAGGGGCAACGCCGAAACGAGTATAGGGTGGCCAACTTATTGATGCCTTTTGAGTGGCACCCCGATGTGCTGCTCGTCCCGATCGATGGCGAATTTCACTTGCTGGTGCCGTTCGCGGAAACCCTCTTTTTGTTCATTGGTTGTCTTGTCCACACACAGGGGGCACGACTCGCCTTTGACGTAGGCTGCAGATGCTTTGTGTTCATCGTTGATGGGTTCGCGGCAGGCGTAGCAGATGTCCCAATCGCCCTCGATGAGCCCGTGCTTCACACTGGTCCGTTGGTCGAAGACGAAGCACTCGCCATCCCACTTGCTGTCCGACTCGGGCACGTTCTCGAGGTATTTTAGAATCCCGCCGTGCAGGTGGAAGACGTCCTCGAAGCCTTGGTTGAGCATGTAGGCCGTGGCCCGCTCACAGCGGATGCCACCCGTGCAGAACATGGCGATCTTGCTGGCCCCCTTGAGGGTCTCTTCGTTGTCTCTGACCCATTGGGGGAAGTCACGGAAGCTCTCGGTGTCGGGCAGCGTGGACCCTTCAAACGTACCGATGCGGGTTTCGTAGTGGTTGCGGGTGTCGATGACCACCACACCGGGTTCGGTGATGAGGGCATTCCAATCGCTGGGCTCCACATACTCGCCGACCCGCTCTTGGGGGTCGGCATGATCTTCACCCATGGTGACAATCTCGGGCTTGTGCCGGACCTTCATGCGAAAGAAGGGCTGCGCCTCGGACCAGGATTCCTTGATCTCGATGTCGGCAAAACCCGGGATGCCCCGAATGAATTCCAACACCGCATCTATGCCGTCCGCCGGCCCCGCGATGGTGCCATTGATGCCCTCTTCCGCCAAGATCAGCGTGCCGCGCACGGACTGTGCCTGACACAAGGTCTTGAGCTGTGGCTGCAATGCGACCGGTTCTGCAATGGGTGCAAACTGGTACAAGGCAGCGATGCGGAAGGATGGTGGGCTCATGTGCGCGACCTATAGAGATCCCCGGCCCCGGTCAATAGCGGGGCGCCGGCCTTCACCGAAATGTGCGCTTGTGTACAATGACCCATCGTGTGGGAGTTGGCATGGGTGTTCTGCGAAATTGGTGGCTGTGTGTGTTCCTGCTGTGGTCGAGTGCGGTGGTGGCGGGTCCCGTGATGTCCCACCCCGATGTGTCCTTGGGCGAAAACCCGATTCGGAATTTTTCCGGGGAGGTGGATCATGGGGAAACAGTCACCCTTATGACGGTCCCAGATGGTCAGGATTTTGTGATCACTGGTATGCTTCAGCCCCACAACAGGCTTCAGATAAAGCAAAACGAAGAGGTTCTGGTGCCGCAGTGGGCGTCTGGACTTCTTGGGAACCGACTTCTGACGGTCAAGGTCGAGTCTGGTCGTACACTCTCCGTTGAACATGTGACAGCCTCAATGAGCAGTGAGTCCTTTTACTTGCAAGGGTATTTCACCCCGACGGGCGGCCCACAAGAATTCTTTGTGGGGATGACGGGGGTAAAAGATCTGGACGAAGTCTTGCGCGAAGAAGTCTGGCGAAATGAGAGTGAACAAACGTTCGTTGTTCGATATTTTTATGTGAACGTTGGCGATAGATGTGGCATTTACCTCGATGATGCACTTGTGTTTGCGCCAGGCGGGGCATCCACCGCAAATCATTACCTACCTCAGGATGGGAGACTCACGTTTTTGGTTCCGACGGGCTCTACACTTAAAATAGAGGCTGGCTATACGGCGCATTGTAAGTACATCATGAGCGGCGAGTACATGCAGCCTTGAATAAGGTCTGCCGGCGCCCCTTGTGTACAATGGCCCATCGATGGGGAGTCGGCATGGGCGTTGTACGAAATTGGTGGCTGTGTGTATGCCTGCTGTGGTCGAGTGCGCTGGTGGCGGGTCCAGTGATGTCCCACCCCGATGTGTCGCTTGGCAGCAATCCGATTCGGAACTTTTCAGGGCAGTTGGTGTCGGGCGAAGAGAATGTTTTGTTGGTGGTGCCGGCGGGGCAGGCGTTCATCATCACCACAATGATGCAAGAGGGTGTGAACGTGCGTTTGAAGGCCAATGATTCGGTGGTGCTTGCCCGTTGGGATCCTGCGGAGAATTATTTCAGCCGTGGGATCAGCCGCATACCGGTGGGGGAAGGACAGTCCTTGAAGGTTGAAAACGCGGGCCCGTGGAATGAGCGGTACTACCTGGAAGGCTACTTCGCGTCTGCCGCGGGACCCCATCAGGCTGTCATGGGGTCTGTTCCGGAGGAAAGTCCACCCACCGCCGTGTTTACGAACGAGCGAGACCAGCCCTTCATTGTTCGGACGATGTTGCTCTCGTCGTCGTTCTGTACAGCGTATCGAGATGGAGAGCCGGTGGTGTGGCGGCAGATCTTGGGGTCCGGCGACAGTGCACGGAATGACAACGCGTTCAGCAACCGAAAGGCGTCACTGTTGGTGCCCTCTGGCGCCACCCTACAGGTCACGAGTACCGAAGTTGTGACCGAGTGCGAGTACTACCTCGAAGGCGAGTACGTCCAGCCCTGAACGGAGCCCTCAGCGCTTGCAACGGTATTGCTTCAGTCTGTCTTTGCGGACAAAGAGCGGGCTGCTGCCCCGTTTGACGACGCGCTGGTAGCCCTTGATGCAGGCACCGCTTTTGATCTCTTTGTTGATGGACCGGTAGTTGCGGTGTGGCAGGAAGAGCAGATCGGGTTGGTCCCGCGTGCACATTTCATCGAAGGAAAGGCCTTGGTGGACTTCCGCGTTCATGAGGCCGCCAAGGTCGGTCACGCGGTCAAAATAGTAGCCGGGCACGCCGATTTCGGAGTGGTAGACATGCAGGTCTCTTCCCAAACAGTCGGATGCCTGCTCCAAGCCTCGCCAGCTTGTGACCAAATCGCGGAGCCGCTCTACCGAGGCTTCATCTGATAGTGATTTGCTGGGCCAAACGGGCTGAGAGAGCAGCACGCCCATGGCGATCAACAGGACCCCTTTGCCTTTCCAGAAGACCAGTCCGGTGGCGGCGGCGTATGCAAGATAGGTCCATTTGGATACCTGACCGATGGACCACCCTTTCTCGCCGGGAATCCAGGCATAGAGCACGAGGAGGGTCAGGACAACCGCCCAATGGACCCACAGGCGGGCCTCCTGGTTGCTGCGCTTGGGCCAGCGCTCTGCGGCGGCGGCGATCACCCACGGCAAGCAGGGGGCGTAGAAGCGGCCATGAAGGCCCATCACATCCACGCTTCCCACCGCATGAAAGCCAGCAAACACGGCCGCGGGGATCAGCAAAGAGACGCTGCGCCCCATCCAGATGACCGGCGCTGTGAGCAAAAGAAAAAACAGCAGATGGCGGCGTCCGGCATCCGCAGAAAGGTCCAAAAAGTGCGCATCGTAGATGTTGCTTTGGCCTGTTTTCATCTCGAAGGACAAGGGCAAGGCGCTGCCATACCCGAACTGAAACAAGGCCAGGAAACCGAGAAGGACGGCACCCGCAATGGCGAGGTGCTTCCACTGTTTGCGCAGGAGCAGGGTGAGCCCAGAAAGCAGCAAGGTGTCCGGACGCGCCAGGTACAGAAGGACGGTGAATGCGGCGCCCCCCCGTGGAATCGTGATCAGGGCCGCCCCCAAGAGCAGGGTGGTGGCCGTCTCCATGCCAGAGACCAAGGTGGCCAAGGCGATGGGGCTCAGCAGTCCGAGCAGCACCACGGGGTGCGACTTCGGGTAGTTGCGGCAAAACAACCAACCGGCCCCCATCAGACAGAGCCCCAAGACGATGGCCTGCCACAACTGGGATGTGTTGCCATGGACGGGCCCGTCTTCGATGTTCCAAGCCCAGGAACCGCTCTCCAGAAAGTGCACGGCGAAGCGCCGGAAAAACAAGCCATCGTCATAAATGGGCATTTCGGCCCGGGTGACCAACATGGTGATGACCACGAGTGCGAGTGTTGCCATGCTGCGCTTCAAGTGTACCTCTCCAGCTCCACGCATCGGTGGAATGCCCAGCATCTATAAGCCATTGAAAAACATGTATCGACTGTGCTGTACGTTGCCCTTTCAAGCCTTTTTGGGGATGCATAGGAACGCATTTCTCTGGCCATGTCTGGCGGGGGATTCTTTTGCATTGCGGGAAAGGGCCATTCGTACGAGAATGGACGCCGCTCTGCTGGAGGAGAAGAATGGTGAAAGTGTTTGCGCTTGCGCTGCTGGCCAGCGTGTTGGTGGGTCCACCCGTCTTTGCGGCGGAGCCGACGATCAAGGAACTCCTGGACGCCACAGACGATGTCAATCGCGGTGAGAGCAGTCGCTCCACGATTGAAATGCAGGTGAAGACCAAGCGCTACGAACGCACCATGCGCATGACTGCGTGGTCCCGCGGCGAAGAAGACTCCCTCATTCGGATTTTGTCACCTGCCAAAGATGCCGGCACCACGACCTTGAAAGTGGGCGACGACATGTGGAACTACATCCCCAAGATCGACCGCACCATGAAGATTCCGCCCGGGATGATGTCGGGCTCTTGGATGGGCAGCCACTTCAGCAACGATGACCTGGTGAAATCCAATCGGCTGAGCGATGAGTTTACCTACGAAAAGGAGAGCCTCATCGATGGGGTCTACACCATTGTGTGCACCGCCAAACCGGATGCCGCGGTGGTCTGGGGCAAGGTGGTGGTCAAAGTCCGGGCCGACAAGATTCCCGTGGAAGTGGCCTACTACGATGAGGACGGCGAGCTTGCCCGCAAGATGAGCTTCAGCGATGTGCGTGATTTTGATGGGCGCAAAGTGCCTGCAACCATGCTGCTGGTTCCGGCCGACAAACCCGATGAGTTCACGCGGATTACCACCACGGAACTGGACTTCAATGTGAAGTTCGATGACCGGACCTTTAGCTTACAAGCCTTGAAGGAGTAGCCGTGTTTGCCCTGGCCTGGCGCAACATCTGGCGGCAATCCCGCCGCAGCATGATCACCATTTTGGCGATGGCCTGCGGGGCTGCAGTCTGCATGCCGATGATGTCCTTTATGGATGGGATGTTCGCGACCATGTTCGATGTCGCGGTGACCCAGCAGGCCGGTCATGTACGGGTCGAGCACCCCGACTATCCTGTCACCAATTCGATGTTTGACACCATGGTGGACGCGGAGAAAAAGCTTGAAGCCCTGGAAGCCCTTCCCGATGCGTCGGCGGTGACCTGGCGTGCGTATGGTGCGGGTCTGTTGGGAACCGACAAGAAGTCCATGGGTGCGGTGTTGGTGGGTGTTGACCCGGTTCGCGAGAGCCGGGTGACCCCCACCGAAACCATGTTGAAGGAGGGGTCGTGGTTGACCGAGCCTGGCCAGATCTTGTTGGGCTATGGCTTGGCGGATGAGCTCAGCGCTTCCATTGGTGGCGAGGTGGTCATCATGACCCAGGCTTCGGATGGCTCCATTGGTGCCGGCACTTACACGGTGGCGGGCTTGGTGCGAAGCGGAAACGCCATGCGCGACAATCAAGGTGCGTGGCTGAGTTTGGCCGATCTGCAGGAGTTGCTGTTCATAGAAAACCAAGTGCATGAGTTGGTGCTGTTGGCCTCGGGGGGGCGCGACCACGTTGACACCTTGAAGGCGGATGTGGTCGCTGCAGTGGACGAGGGCGTGTTGGTGCGGACCTGGTACGAGGCGGATCCCCAAATCGCCGAAATGCTCAAGATGGGCCAACAACAGTCGAACATCATGCTGGTCGTGGTGTTCTTTTTGGCCGGCTTTGGTGTGCTGAACACCATGCTCATGAGCGTCTTTGAGCGGACACGGGAGCTCGGCGTGATGATGGCCTTGGGTACCCGTCCGCGGGAAGTGATTCGCCTCATCCTGATGGAGGGCTTCCTGCTCTCGGTCATGGGGGTTGTGCTGGGTGGTCTCTTGGGCGGTGGTCTGGTCTACCTGATCTGTGTTCAGGGCCTCGACCTTGGCTACGGAGACTTTGAGATGAGTGGCGTGGTGTTTCCGAGTAGAATGCGGGGCGTCTTTCACATCAACCATGCCATATCGGTCTTTGTTTCGATGGTGGTGATCTCCATCCTGGCGGCCTTGTGGCCCGCTTGGCGTGCCTCGAAACTGGAACCCGTTGAAGCCATGAGGGCAGACTGATGTTGTCTTTGTTGTCCATGGCAGGCAGA
>Ga0163108_10003318_pt1 | contig 11448 bp, 9 predicted proteins | sample Fk1155metaG_FD_109644 | JGI IMG/M metagenome (GOLD analysis project Ga0163108, IMG submission 109644) | Marine microbial communities from the Central Pacific Ocean - Fk160115 155m metaG | ecosystem: Environmental > Aquatic > Marine > Oceanic > Photic zone | place: The Central Pacific Ocean...
ACATCCACGAATCGCTTGAATAGCCGGTGGACGAACCGCCGAATAGGCCGGAACGGATGTCGACCCGGGACGGGCCCCGGGGCACCCCGGGCAACCGTTTCGATCCGCGTTGCAATCCGCCCCGGGGCGCCAGTCGCCGGATCGGCCGGAGAACCGGGAATGCCCGGAACCGATTGGATTCGGGTCATTTCTCTTGGCGGCGGGGACAGGATCTGGACCTGCGACCTTCGGGTTGTCGTTACCCGGGCAGGACGTGGCAAGAGCTACCGAAGACCGGTGATGCATCTCGGGTGATCAGCTCGCGGTCCGTGTCACCTGAATCGAGGACACGACGGTCCGTTCATCGCCGAAAGTTGTTTGCTGCTCGATAGCGAGCAGTACGCCTCCGACCGGATCGTGCATCGTCAGCAGTCGACGCTCGATAGGTGGCGATGGTCGATCGACCGCAACCGAAAGGGGCCCGACAGTTCGAGTCAGCATCCAACTGTCGTCAAGACGCACCAGAGGTGCGTCAAGGTCAAGGGTCGGCTCGACTCCCGCAGACTCGGGCACGGCGACGCCGACGATGTCAGCGACCGGCCGGCCGGCCACCGAGAAGAAGCCTCCGGTGAGCTGCCGGTCGGGCTGGACGAGCACGCCATAACTGGTGAACTCATGACCGAACCGCGGCCAGACACCACTGCCGGTCATCGCTCCTGGTTGCCATTGGGTACCAAGACCGACCACATCGGGGCCGAGGTAGTGACGATGTCGGCCGGCGACTTCGAGATCGAAAGTCCACTCGCCCGCAAAGGCCGCCATCGGATGGCCGGCCAACTCGGGGGCAGGATCGCAGGTCTGGGTTACCCGGAGGCGTCCTTCGTCGACAACCTCGACCACCCGTCGCTGCCGCACCACGCCGACAAACGTGCCATCGGGGTCGTGCACATACTCGACGACGAGCCATGCGCCATCAAAGATGTCGTCGCGAGCCACCTACGCCCCTTCGAAGCTGAGCGCACCGTGCATGGCACCGATGCGTTGTTCGCCGCGATACCACATTTGTACGACGCCCTTCATCGTGCCATCGAGCGTCGCTACCTCGCGGAGCCACACCCGGGTCTCCTCGCGATGATGCAGGAGGTATCCCGATTGGCCTCTGCCACCGACCATGTTCAACGAGCCGAGTACGTCGCCTGTGGGGGTCCAGGCCTCGGTCGGGGTGGTGACCAACGAATAGGAGACATCACGACCGAAGTGCACACCTTCGACTGACACAGCGAGTCCGTCTGCCGTCTGCGCGATCGATTCGCAGTATTCGACCGTCTTGATCGGTGCGAGATCACCGTCGAGAACGGTGAGTTCGCCGACCCATGACCCGGGGCGCCGCAGCAACATCCGGGCTTCGTCGGCACCCTCGTGTCGCTCAGCTGGTAAAGGAGCGGACCTCATCGCATCCGTTTGGCGCAGGTACTCCCCCACCACCACGTACTTCAGGACCTCGGCCCGCGAGATCAGCGCGAGCGACAGCTGTCGGGTGCCATCGGGCAGCACCATCAGAAAGAACCGCTGCGACATCCCGAGTTTCGACCAGTAGTTGTGGGCACAAACCAGGCCATCACCCAACACGTCGGCAAAGCCGTAGTTGAGAGGTCCCTGGTACAGGCGGTGGGTGCCGCGGTCGGCGATCGTGTACTGCCCAGCCATGGAGAACGGACCCTCGAACGAAACGTTGACCGTTACGGTGCCGGCGCCGTCGTCGGCTTCGACACTTCGAGTGTCACGGCCCTCGCCCAGGAAGACGCCATCGGGTCCGTAAACCTCGGCAGCCCCGAGCCATTGGCCGAGCCCCTTGGAGAACGAACCCGTGGGTCCGGACGATTCGCTCACGCAGCGACCAGCCGGACGTGTTGGGCGCTGATCTCGGTATCGGCGAGCAGCGCGCCGAGGTCGGTGCCGGCCTGTTGTGGAAACAGGTATCGCCCTTCGGTGAACACGTCGAGGCCATCGAGGGCGAAGGGATACGGATCGAGGGAGTACACGCCGTCGTCGTGTTCGACGAGGGAGACGACGACATCGTCGCCGACTGAGCGCGGCACGTTGGGAAACTCGGTATCGCCCCTACCGCCCACCGGATTCAGATGGAGATGCAGCGAGAGCGTGTCGAAGAACTGCAATTGCTTGTAGGCGTGGAGGACGTACTCGTCGGACGCATACTCGGGGTCGGTCGCTTCGAGAGCGGTCGTCAAGGCCGCTTGCCGTTCGAGTTCGGAGGCGAGCATCTCGTCGACATTCGGACGCAACTCGTCGGGGATCATGTCTAGGAAGACCTTGTCGGACAGACCGTACCGACCGTTGTAGAGCCCGAACGTGTGCATCGAGGAGATCAGCCCACTGAACGGATGGTGCCCGGCGTTGAAGGCCGGCGACCCAGCGCTGGTGCTGATGATCTGGAGAAGCGGTGTCGCGGTGAGGTTGTACGGCAGGCCGGTTGCCGGGTCCTGCGGCGCCTCGACGTCGAGCTCGACCCACCCCTGGTCATGATGTTCGACGATGAACTGCATCGGCTCTTGTGGCGAGAGGCCAACGAACGTGTCGTTGCCGAAGTTTCGGGCCAGCGAGCCGGCGAACGCGGTGTGCTGTCGCATCGCGATCACGAAGTGGGCGTCGCCTTCGGCCGCGCTTTGGACGATCATGGCCGCTCCACACGAACGAAGTCCTGGATCTGGAACAGGTTGGTCTTCCCGTCCCGGACCTTGTGGGTGATGATGCGACGCGTGTTCGGGTCGAGGAAATAGTGGTTGTTGTAGACGATGCTCTTGGTAACCGAACTGTCGATGGTGAACACATAGTTGAATGCGGTCAGCTCGGTTCCTTCAAGGCTGATCATCTCGCCCTTCGCCCAGCAACGTTTGCCGTCGACCGAGATCGGTGTGTCGTAGACCGTCTCTCCAACTCCGTAGAGGTTGTCGAAGTGCTCGTGGAGATGCCAGGTGTTGTCATCTATCCAAGAGACCTCCATGTGGACTGCACTGCCATCGAGAAACTCGCCGTCAGGCGTGAAACTCTTGCAGAGGCCCTCCCATCTGCCCATGAAACATTGGTAGGGACGGGGTGAGCCGGGGCCATACTTGTTCAGAGCGGGAGGTGATGGGCTTTCGTTCGCGTCGTTCATGATTTGATCGTAGGTCCGCTGGTCCGCTGAGGGAAACCCCGTTCCTCTGAGCGGAGCACTACGGTGAGTCGCAAGGGAGGGCTACCGACATGCACGTCCACTGTGTCTTGGTGAAGCTGCACGACCACACCAAGATCGATGTCTGTCGCGACCTGATGAAGTCGATGCACGGTCGCATCGACGACATGATCGACCTCCGGGTCGACGTCAACAATCTCGACGGCGGATACTCGTGTGATCTGAGCCTCACCACCACCTGGCCTGACCTGGCCGCATACCAGCGTTACACGACCGATCCGGTACATCTCGAGGTGCGCGCCCACGTGCTCGAGCTCATGGCCGACGCCATGACAGTCGACTATTTCCTCGACCCCCTCGATGCACCTGCAGGAGAGCGGTGATCGTCCGCTCGGTCCACTTCGGCTTCGAGGTTCCCGACACCGATGCCTCGATGGCGACGCTGTACTACGCCGCCGACGAGGGCGCGCTCGACGCAGCGCGCCTCACCGGCCTGGTGGCCGCCGATCGATCCCGCTCCCCGTGGCCACTCGTCATCGTGCTCCCGGGAATCAACGTGCCGCCCGATTCCTACCGATGGTTGGCAATCCGGCTGGTTCGAGCCGGCTACTGCGTCGCGACCTACGCGAACATCGGATCGCTGGGGCCTGCCGGTCGCGGCATCACCCCCGGCATCGACTTGGCGGCGTTCGGCCCCGACATCATCGCCAGCCACTGCTCGGCCACTGCATTGGGCCCCTTGCTCGACGCCATCGCCGATCTCGACGAACCCGTACGAGGGTTGATCGACTTCGACCGGGTTGCCATCGGTGGGCATTCGGCCGGGGGCACGGTCGCCCTTCACAACACCGACCCGAGTTGGGTCTCCGGGCTGGCCTGCGCCTTCAGCTTCGGCGGCCACACGATGACCTCCATGTCGCTCGGCCACGGCGAAGCCAGCATCACGGCCGTGCCCTCCAAGGTGCCGATCTTGTTGCTCACGGGAGCCGACGACGGCGTGGTCGCGGCGAGCCGCGACCGTTACCGCAACGACGACCAGGCTCACGATCCGGTGCGACGAACATTCGACGAGGCCATTCGCCGGAACCAGAACGACTCGTGGCTCGTCGAACTCGCCGATGGCAACCATTTCACGATCTGCGATCCGATCGATGAAACATCGGGCCGATCGTTTCTCGAGGCCGAGTTGCGCTCTACAGACCGTTTGGCACGCGACACACTGGCATCGGTACTCGCTGCGTTTCTCGACGAACATTGCCGGGAGCCAAGTGGGCAAGATCGTGTCGAGGACCTGGTCAACGCGACGACGGTCTCTCGATGGGCGCGTCGCTGAAGGGAGAAGGATGAGCAAGCGAGTTGTGATCACCGGATCGACGAGAGGCATCGGCAACGGGCTCGCCCGCGAGTTCTTGAAACGTGGATGCTCGGTGGCGATCAGCGGTCGATCGGCCGATGCCGTAGCGACGACCGTCGCCGAACTCGGAGGGCATTATGGCGAAGCGAAGGTATGCGGCATCGCCTGCGATATCACCGATCCGGCCGCGCTACAGCGGCTCTGGGATTGCGCGGCTGAAGCGTTCGGCGGGGCCGATGTCTGGATCAACAATGCCGGCATGAGCATCGAACGAAAGCCGTTGTGGGAACAGAGCGACGAGGCGCTCGAGGGTCTGGTCACCACGAACCTCACCGGCGCGATATTCGGGTCGAAGGTCGCGATTCGCAACATGCTCGCACAGGGCGACGGACAAGTCTGGAGTACCGAAGGGTTTGGTTCCGACGGCGCCACACAGACCGGGATGGTGGCCTACGGGTCGACCAAACGTGCCGTTCGGTACATGCAGAAGGGCCTGCGCAAGGACACGGCCGACACCCCGGTTCAGATCTGCACGGTTTCGCCCGGCATCGTGGTCACCGATCTTCTTACCAGCGACTACGACCTCACCTCTGAGCAATGGGAAAAGGCGAAGAAAATCTTCAACATCTTGGGCGACGAAGTCCACACCGTCACCCCGTGGCTTGTCGAACATATCCTGGCCACTGACAAGTCGGGTGCGCGGGTCGCATGGTTGACCCGACGCAAGGCGTTCGGTCGATTCATGACGGCGGCGTTCAACAGACGCGACCTCTTCGCTGGTGTCGAGGAGCCTTAGAGAGAAGTGCCGCCTCGGCGGTCAGAGCGAGCCCGAACGGGCGATTACTGCCGGGTCGTCGCCGAGGTAGCTACGAATCACCTCTTCGTTGGACTGGATCTCGGCTGGTGTTCCCTCGGCGATGATCGATCCGAGCTCGAGGGCGATCATCCGGTCGCAAATAGCGGAGAGCATCGGCATGTCATGTTCGATCACCACGATGGTGATGCCATACGAATCGCGAATCTTCTCGATTACCGAACCCAATGCTTCGGTCTCGGCTTGAGCGTTGCCGGCCGATGGCTCGTCGAGCAAGAGCAACCGCGGCCCAAGCGTCACGTTGGCGGCGAGCTCGACGATACGCCGGGTGCCGGTGGAAAGGCGCCGCACCGGCTGATCGGCCAGGACGGAGAGTCCGAACATTCTGAGGGTGTCGTTCACCGATCGTTCGATCGCAGAAGTGGTGGCGGCGTGTTGTTGGGCGAGCATGATGATGTCGCGCACGGTCATCGTCGGGAACATCGACGCGTTCTGGAACGAGCGAACAAGACCCATCGCACTGCGCGCTTCGGGCGTCCGACGAGAGATGTCGACGCCGTCGTAGATCACCGAACCCGCGTTTGGCTGAACGAACCCGGCGATGAGCTCAAACAGCGTGGTCTTGCCCGCTCCGTTCGGTCCGATCAAACCCAAGGTCTCACCGCGAGCGACCGCGAGCGAAACCTCGTCGACCGCCGTCACCGATCCAAACGACTTGGTCACCGAGTTGACGACCAGCAACTGGTCGGTCTCGTCTCCGCCTCCGCGGTCGATCCGCGTCGTACCCATTTCGCCTGTCTCGAGCACGACCACCGCAGGATCGTCGTCGGGTTCGACCTCAAGCCGGGCGGTAGCCGGGTCGATCCCATGCCATCGCGCCACCTGGTCGATGACATTGGCACGCGTCGACGCCAGAAGCCCCCATAGGCCACGCGGCTGTTCGAGAACGAGAATCAGCCAGGCTGCGTTCAGGCCGGCCAACGCCGACAACTCCAGTTCGAAGAACCCCGGGATTCCGACTAGGTACGCGGCACCGAGAAGGGGTCCGGTCAGCTCGGAGAGGCCGCCGATGACCGCTACCGACACGACGTTGATGCTGTCGCTCGGGGTGAACAACGCCCGGGTGACGAAGGTGTTGGCGAAGGCGAGCACCGAACCGCCGAGGCCGGCGATGAACCCGGAGAACCCGTACGCGAGCAGCGTCGTGCGGCGAGGAGCGATGCGGAAGACCCGTGCCGCGTTCTCATTGTCACGCAGGGCGACCAACGATCTGCCGAACGCCGAACTGCTCACGATGCTTGCCAACGCGAGAATCGACACAAAGGCCACCAGCGCCACGTAGTAGTAGCCCTTCGATGTCGTGATCTCGGCCCCAAGGAACTTGAGCGGGCGCGAGCTTCGACCCACACCGAACGCCCAGTCTTGGCGGAGGAGCCAGCTGAACGTGGCCAGTGCGAAGGCAAGGGTCGCGATCGCCAACTGCAACCCTCGCACTCGAAGCGCCGGGAGTCCGACCACGGCCGATGCCGCCGCCCCCACCAACCCGCCTGCCACCAGGCCGAGCGCAACACTCCCCATGTCCGTGCCGACGCGAACGGCAGCCACCGCTCCGATCGCGGCGAACGCGACCTGACCGAGCGAGAGCTGACCGGCCAAGCCGGTGAGAAAGCTGACCGAAATACCGATGATCGCCAGGGCGAGAATGGCCGTGATCACAAACGCCGACTTGTTCGTGATCCACAGCGGTACCAATGCAGCGATGACGGTGACGATCGCACCGACGACCCAGCCAAGGTTTCGAAGAATCCAGACATCGAGGTACGCATCGGGCAACCGGTCGTTGCTGACGAGCCCGTCCCATCGTTCCTGCTCCTCGCGACCGGCACGTACATGTAGTGCCACACCGACCACGATCAACACGAACAACGCGACATCGAAGTAACCGGTGGCGTTTGGGTTGGTGCTGATGTATTGCTCGAGGATCCCCAGGCCGACCCCCGCCGCAAAGGCGACGGGGAGGCTGTTGAATCGAGCGAGCGCCGCTACGGCCAACCCTCGGATGATGAAGTCGGGTCCGAAGGTGTCGGGGGTGACGGTGCTCTGGTTGGGAATGATCAGCATCGCTGCGAACGCAGAGATCGCACCGGCGAGCGCCCACGACAACATCGACATCTGTCGTGGATCGACACCTGCCAACGTCGCCGCATCGGGGTTCGATGCCGCGCCTCGAATCGCCAGCCCATAGCGGCTCCGTTGGAGAAATAGATACAGCGCTGCCACTACCAGAGGAGCGAGAATCAACAAGGCGGTCGCCGACGATGAGATGAACGCCGAGAGGTCGAAGTCAGGAAAGAACGGCGGCTGGGGGAAGCTGGCGCCTCCGAGGCCACCACCGGAGAACGACAACGCGAGCAACAGCAGTGCTTGTGAGGTGCCGAGGGTGGCGACCATCGCCAGCACCTTTGGCGAGCCGGAAAGTTTCTGCACCACGACCGCCTCGAGACCCGCACTGAGCAACGCCGACACGATGATCGCTCCGACGAAACCGAACCAGTACGGAACGCCATAGTCGTTCACGACAACCGACATCATCGCTGCCGAGACGAGGCCGACCGCCCCGTGGGCGAAGTTGATGAAACCGCTCGAGCGATACGCGAGAACAAGTCCGATGCCCAACAACGCGTAGCCGACACCAAAGATCGAACCCAGCAACACCAGCGGAGCCGAGAGGTCGAAGCCCCACGCCGCGACCATCGCGATCAGCCCTTGAGGGCTTGCGAAAGCCCTTCGAGGTACGCGCTGCGGACGAGATCGGGCTGTGATCGAAGCACCGCCGATGGCCCCTGGTAACCGATCTCACCCTTTTCCATCACGTAGGCGTAGTCGGCGACAGAGAGCGCGATATTCACCGATTGTTCGACCAACAACACCGCCGCGCCCCGTTCAGCGATCTGGCGAACGACCGGAAGAAGGTCGGCGATAACCAGGGGTGCGAGGCCCAGGGAAAATTCGTCGATCAACAACAAGCGCGGGCGCACGATCAACGCCTTCGACATCGCGAGCATCTGTCGCTCGCCGCCCGACATCGTCTCGGCCCGTTGATGTTGCCGTTCGGCCAGCCGCGGGAAAACGTCGAACACCTCGGTGAGCGGATCGACGTCATCAACGCGATCGCGGCTGTGACAGAAGAGCCGGAGGTTCTCGGCGACGGTGAGCGGGCCGACGATCGCGTTGCCGCCGACGACCTGGTGCAAACCCATGCCGACCCGCCAGGTGGGGCGAGTCCTGGTGATGTCGAGCCCGGTGTAGACGATGCGTCCCCCGATGGTGGGCTCGAGTCCGGAGATCGCTCGCAACAGCGTGGTCTTGCCAGCGCCGTTCGTGCCGAGCAGGGCGACGATTTGGCTGGGCTCGATGGTGAGATCGACATCGAACAACACCTGCACGGAACCGTAGGCGACCTGAAGACCTTCGACCGAAAGCACAGGTGTCGATTCGCCGTCGAGCCCAGCCACCCGTCGTGGCACCTGAGCCGCTGCGGCGGAGGCGAAGTCGGCGGTCGAATCCCGCGACGAGTCGGCGTATCGACGGATGGCCCAACCCGCCCACACCAGAGGCAGGGCAAAGAGCCCCAACCGCCACTGCTCGCTGAGCGAGGCGGGAAGGATCTCCAGTAGGACCAGTCCGAAGAAGGCACCGACGGTCAGGAACACCAACTGCCTGAAGGCGAGGCGTAGGCGAAGATGCGGCGCGACCGCCGGAAAGACCGCAGCATCGAGCGCGGCCGCAGCGAGCCCGATGGCTCCGCCGGCAATCATCCAACACACCACGATTCCGATGTAGGTGGTCGACATCGAGCCGATGAAAACCAATACACCGGCGACCAGCAGTTGCAGACCGATCGCGTCGGATCGACGGCTGCCGGTTAGTCGATCGAGGCGGTGGTACCACAGACCGAGCACGTTGACCGCAGCGCTGGCCAAACCGCCGACGGCCAGCACTGCGGCGACCTGGCGAGGGCTTCGTTGCCATTCGTCGACCAGGATGTGCCAGGCGGGTTGCGCGCCGCCGAGTACGACCAGTCCGACCCCGAACGCCGCGCCGTACGACCGGCGGGACCAGGGTGCGTCGAGAACCCCGGCAGGTGGATCGGTCCCGACATCGCCGTCATGCAATAGCGCGTGCGGTCCAATCGATAGAGCGGCGATCAGACACAATCCGAACGAGATCCATAACACGGTGTCGTAGCCGACATCGGTGAGGACGCGAAGACCCAGCGGCCAGCCGGCCCCAACGGATACGCCTGCCCAGTACAGCGACATCGTGCGCAGACGATCGCCTGGTGACGCCGCCATGGAGAGAAGTGGCCGGTGTAGTACGAGCGACGGTGCGGCGCCGACGACGTACAGTACGCCGCCGACGACGAAGAGGTTGAGTTGAATCGTCCAGGCCATCAGCGCCAGTCCGGCGGCGGCAACGACCCCACCGATAGACAGCAGCGACCCGGGCGGCATCGTGTTGCGTGTGCGGACGGTCACCCAAGCGACGCCGACGGCCAACCAGCCGAACAACACGGTCTCGCCGACGAGAGCCCCGAGAAGGTCCAGCCGCGATGCCACCTCAACCCGCCAGAACAACAACACGGTGAGCGGCGCGGTGATCGCCGCCGCTTGCAGTGTCAGGCCCCGGAGAACTCGGGGATGTCGAGGCTGGGTCTCTCGTTCAGCCATCGAAGTCGACAGGTGATCCGCTGACGACCATGCATTCACATCCCGCATCGAAAGCGAACGGCATGAAGGCGCCACCGCCTGCGTATTGGCCTCGCTCGAACTGCACGCTGTAGACCGACGCTGCTTCGAAGCTGGTGTCGAGCGCCCACATGGATTCGCCGAATCCTGCGGCGCTGATCTCGGTGGCGCCGTCGCCGGCGGCCCTGAGAAGTTGCAACGCGTCGCAGAACATCAACCCGGTTCGAACCGTCGCCCGGTCGTCGACGGCGAGACCTGCATCGGAGAACACATCGACGCAGGCGGCCTCAGCGTCGTTGGCGGGGAACGGCCACTGATCGTCGGCGACATCGGCCCCAGGGAGGACGCTGATTCCTGTGGCGCCGACCATTTGGGGTCCGTAGTTGAAGATGTTGAAGTCGGGTGAGTCGTAGCTCGAGACAGCGTACTGCGGCTCGAAGTTCTGGGTGATCGCCGTGTTGATGAACCACGAGATGAGCCGCGACCCGCCGATGGCCACAACCCGATCGACGTTGGCTTCCTTGAAGTTCACGATCGCCTGGAGCAAGCCGGTCTCGAACACCCTTCCGTCGGTGGGGTCGATGGAGTTGAAAGAAGCGACCTCGACTCCGGCGGCGTCGAGTACCGGCACGAACTCCTGCGCGTAGGCGCGTCGGCTCAGGTCGGAGTCGATGGAGACAACACCCACCGTGCCGCTGCCGAACCACCCGCTGTCGGTGAGGCTGCTGGCCATGCCTGAGGTGAGGTTGTCGTAGGACGGCAGGAAGGGCGACCACAGATACGGCGCGAGTTCGTCGAACCCGACATCGTCGACGGGGTACAACGTGGCGTCGAGCATGAGGGTTTTCGCGTTGGCGTAACATGGGCGGGCATTCTCCTGGAACTGCCCGGTCATCACCACGGCGAATGCCTGGTCATCCTGGGTGATCCCGTTGCAGAGCGCCTCTTCAGCCACCGGTCCGTCGGTGATGGCATTGAAGACATGCACCTTGGCATCGATGGTTCGACCCGCGACGCCGCCGCGGGCGTTGACGTCTTCGACCAGCGCCGCGACCTGGGCTTCGCGGTTGCCTTCGGTCGGCACCTCCCAACCAAAGGCCGCTGCCACCGCGGTGGTGTCGGTGATGATGAACGCCACCGTGATCGTGTCGTCGGTAACCCCCGGCGTGTCGGCCCCCACCGGCACTATCGCTGCCGGGCCGTCGGTTCCGTCATCGTCGTTGCCGCTCGATGAACTTGGGGGTTCGAGAGCTTCGGTCGAACTGGTTGCCACACCTTCAGTCGAACTGGTTGCCACACCTTCAGTCGAACTGGTTGCCACACCTTCAGTCGAACTGGTTGCCACACCTTCAGTCGAACT
>Ga0163108_10003326_pt1 | contig 11438 bp, 10 predicted proteins | sample Fk1155metaG_FD_109644 | JGI IMG/M metagenome (GOLD analysis project Ga0163108, IMG submission 109644) | Marine microbial communities from the Central Pacific Ocean - Fk160115 155m metaG | ecosystem: Environmental > Aquatic > Marine > Oceanic > Photic zone | place: The Central Pacific Ocean...
AGCTTTATTTTTTAAGAAATTAAGAGATTTTTTAATTTTTTCTTCTTTATTAGAATTAATTTTTTCTTTGTAAATTCCACAAAATTCAGCAAACAGCATGTAAAGATCATCTTCATTTATGGTTTTTATATAATGTTCGTTCATTGATAATATTCTACTCATATCAAGTTTTGATGGAGATTTTCCAATACCTTCGAGGTTAAAATGTTGAATGCTTTCTTTTAAAGTAAATATTTCTTTATCTTTATGAGACCATCCTAATCTTAATAGATAGTTTCTTAATGCATCTGGCATTATACCAATTTTTGAATAATCATCTAATGTAGATGCCTTATCTCTTTTTGATAGTTTTTTTCCTTCCGTTGTGTGTATTAAGGGAATATGTGCGAATGAAGGTATTGTCCAATTCATTGCAATATGAATTTGTATTTGTTTAAAAGTATTAATTTTATGATCATCTCCTCTAATTACATGAGTAATATTCATATTATGATCATCTACGGAAGCCGAAAGATTGTAAGTTGGAGATCCGTCATTTCGTAAAATAACAAAGTCTTCAATTGTAGTATTTTCTAACTCAACATTTCCTTGAACTAAATCTTTTAAAACTGTCTTACCTTGAATCTTGCTTTTAAATCTTAAAACTGGTTCAACATCTTTAGGTATATCTTTTTCAGTAATTTCTCTGCATTTTCGATTATAAATATAAGGTAATTTTTTTTGTTTAGCTCTTTTCTTTTGTTCTTCGATTTCTTCATTAGAGCAGTAACATTTATAAGCATTACCATTTTTTAACAACTCGTTAGCTATTTTTACATGATTGCTTATTTCTTTCGATTGAATATGTTCTTTTCCATCATGATTAATACCAATCCAATTTAAAGATTTAATAATTTGATCTTGGTATTCTTTTTTTGATCTTTTTTTATCCGTATCTTCTATTCTTAAAAGAAAAGTACCATTTTGGTTTTTTGAAAATAACCAATTAAATAAAGCTGTTCTAACTCCACCTATATGCAAAGGTCCCGTTGGTGATGGAGCAAATCTTGTTGCTACTTTGGACATTAGAAATGTTTAGACTATTTTTTTAGAAGTTTCTATATAAAGATACTAAAATTCCTTGGACTTTCACTCTATCCGGGCCAAAAATTTTAGTTTCGTAGTTTCTGTTTGCACTTTCTAAAGCAACTGTTTTACCTTTTCTCCGAATTCTTTTAAGCATTGCTTCATGATCGTCAATTAGTGCAACAACAATTTTTCCATTTTCAGCAGTGTCAGATTTTTTTACTATAACTGTATCACCTTCATTTATACCTGCTTCAATCATTGAATCTCCTTGAACTTTAAGACCAAAATATTCGCCATTTTTTTCTAAATTGGCTGGTAATGGAACTCTTGATATTTCATTTTGAATGGCTTCAACAGGTGTTCCAGCTGCAATTTTACCTAAAACAGGAACTTCTGCAGCTTCACCATTGGTTTTGTTTTCATCTAAACCACCCTTGATAACACTTGGTGAAAAACTGTTATATATATCATTTGCAGAAGCAGTTTCAGGCAATTTAATTACCTCTAAAGCTCTAGCTTTATGAGCTAGTCTTCTAATAAAACCTCTTTCTTCTAATGCGCTTATTAGTCGATGTATTCCTGATTTTGATTTTAAATGTAAAGATTCTTTCATTTCTTCATACGAAGGAGATATACCAGAAGACCTTAGTTTTTTATTAATGAATAAAAGCAGGTTTTTTTGTTTTTTAGTTAGCATAGAACAAATATCGTACAAATATGTTCTATAAAAGTTCTTTTAATTAAACAATAGATTAAAAGTCAGTAAAATAGCGACTTTTTTATCTATAGAACTGAAAAAATAGAATTTTTCTTTAAGTTTTTTAAAAGTGATTCACCTATTAAAAAATTTTTAATATTTGTTTTTTTATTTATTTCTAAAAGTTCTTCTTTTGTTTTTATTCCACTCTCAGAAATCAATGGCCCAGTGTGATTAACTAAAATATTTTGAATATCATAAGTTGTATTTATATCAGTTTTCAAAGTTTTAAGATTTCTATTATTTATACCAATTAAAGAGTCTTTAAAATTTAAAGCTTTTTTTGCTTCATCTAACGTATGAACTTCAATAATTACAGACATATTTAATTCTATTGCTTCCTCGTATAACTCATTTGCTAATTTGTCAGATACTCCAGCAAGAATAATTAATATAGCATCGGCGCCATAACTTTTTGCAAGGGGTATTTGAAATTTATCAACAAAAAAATCTTTGCATAATATTGGTAATTTTATTTTTTCTTTAATTTTTGATATATGAATTAGATTCCCTAAGAAAAAATCCTCTTCAGTTAGTACAGATAAACATGTAGCTTTATTATCATTATAGATTTTTGCAATTTTAACTGGGTCATAATCATTAATTATAATACCAGCAGATGGACTAGCTTTTTTTATTTCCGCAATGATAGATATTTTATTATTTTGAATATTGTCTTCTATTTTTTTTTTAAAATCAATAAATGAACTATTGATATTTATTTTTTCTCTTAAATTATAAATGTTGATAGTTTTCTTTAATATATTAATTTTTTCAATTTTTTTTTTTATTATTTTTTCTAATGTATTTTCAAGCATTTTGTAGTTTTTTAATCAAATCAAATGTTTTTCCAGATAAAATATACTTTCTTGAATTTTCGTAAGCATCAATAAACTTATCATATTTTTCAGCAACAATAAGACCAGCCGCTGCATTTAAACAAACAGCTTTTGAAAAATCATTATCCGCACCTTTGAATATATCAATTATTTTTTCTGAATTGAATTTTGCATCTTTACCTAATAGGTTTTCAAAATTATCTGCGTTTATATTTAAATCTTTTGGATTAATTGAAATTTCAGATATTACACCATTTTTTAATTGAACGACATTAGTTTTATCGTAAGGTGATATTTCATCTAAACCATCTTCGCTGTGCACAATCCATGCAAATTTTATATTTAAATTATTAAGAGCAGTTGCAAATATATTTAATAATTTTTTATCGAATACACCAACAACTTGTCTTTCAACTAGAGCTGGACTACTTAAAGGTCCAATTAAGTTAAAAATAGTTCTTTTTCCAATTTTTTTTCTTGTTGGGCCAACATATTTCATTGTGCTGTGATAATTTGGTGCAAACATAAAACCAAAATTGTTTTTATCTATTTGTTCTTTTATTTCGTTCGGTTCTAAATTAATTTTTATTTTTAAAGCTTCAAGAACATCACCAGAACCACATTTTGAAGATACTGCTTTGTTACCGTGTTTGGCTATTTTAATTCCCATACTAGCTAACAGTAACGCTGAAGCTGTAGATATATTAAGTGTATTTTTACCATCTCCACCTGTACCACAAGTGTCTATACAATTTTGAACATTAACTCTTTTAGATTTATTTCTTAATACATATACTCCTCCAGCTATTTCATTAGAAACCTCTCCTTTTGCTGAAAGCAATGTAAGAAAATCAAATATTTCTTTATCAGAAGCTTTTCCTTCCATTAGAATTTCAAAAGCTGATTTAGACTCTTCATAGGTAAGATTTTCTTTATTATTTAATTTATCTATAAATATTTTCATTATTTTTTGTAATTAATAAAATTTTTTAATATTTTTAAACCAATTGGTGTTTTAATACTTTCCGGGTGAAATTGAACTCCATGGACATTATATTTTTTATGTTGAATTCCCATAATAACACCATCCGCTGTTTCAGCTGTTATTTCAAGATTTTTGGATATAGTTTTCTTGTCGATTATTAAACTATGATATCTGGTTGCTTCAAATTTAGAAGGGATATTTTTCAATATACCTAGTTTTTTTGATTTAATTTGACTAGTTTTTCCATGCATAAGTTTTTTTGCTTGTATTATTTTTGAGCCAAAAACTTGTCCAATAATTTGATGACCCAGACATACTCCAAGTATTGGTATTTTCTTATATAACGATTTTACTATTTTAATACAGTTTCCTGATTGATTAGGATTTCCAGGACCTGGTGAAATTACAATTTTATCATATTTTTTTTTTAATATTTCTTTATCAGTAATTTTATCATTTCTAATAACGTCAACGGAAGTTTTAAATGAAGATATGTAATGATATAAATTAAAAGTAAAACTATCGTAATTATCTATTAGTATAATTTTCATTATTTTAATGCACTAAGTAGTGCTTTTGCTTTATTAACAGTTTCTTTATATTCGTTAAGAGGTTTGCTATCAGCTACAATTCCTGCTCCAGCCTGTACATAAAATTTATTATTTTTAACTAACGCCGTTCTTAAGGCAATACAAGTATCAAACTCACCATTAGCAGAAAAATAACCAATACCACCAGCATAAACTTTTCTTTTAGATTTTTCTAGCTCATCTATGATTTCCATAGCTCTTATTTTTGGTGCACCAGAAACAGTTCCCGCTGGAAAACCTGATAATAATGATTTAAATTTTGAATATTTATTGTTAAAAATACCCACAACATTAGAAACTATGTGCATTACATGAGAATATTTTTCAATTTTAAATTTCTCAGTTACTTTAACGGTGTTGATTTTTGAAACTTTTCCAACGTCGTTTCTACCTAAATCTAATAGCATTAAATGTTCAGCTAATTCTTTTTGATCATTCATTAGATCTTTAGAATAATAATTATCATGTTTTTTATTAATTCCGCGTGGCCTTGTACCAGCAATAGGTCTAATAGTAATTTTATTATTTCTTAATCTAACTAATATTTCTGGACTAGCTCCAATAATTTGAAAATCAGGAAAATTAAAAAAATACATAAAAGGAGAGGGGTTTGTAATTCTTAATTTTTTATAAATATCAATAGGCTTTTTTGATAATTTAGCTTCAAATCTTTGACTTAAAACAACTTGAAAGATATCGCCAATTTTTATGTATTGTTTTGCTTTATTAACTATTGATAAAAATTTTTTTTTAGAAGTGTTAGACTTAACATTTATTTTATTTATTTTCTTTGTTTTTTTTGAAGAATGTATTTTGCTTGTTGATAATACATCAAGCATAAATAATTCTTTTTTAATTTCATTATATTTATTTTTGTAATTATAAATTTTTTCATCTTTAAAAACATTAATTATATAAAAAATCTTTTTTTTATAGTTATCGTGAATTATTAAAGTTTTTGGTCTTAAAATTCTTACATCAGGCAAACCAAGGTCATCTTTACATTTATTTGGTATTTTTTCTAAATATCTAATAATATCATATGAAAAATAGCCCGAGATTAAAGAGCATATTGGTGGTAAACTTTTTGGTGTTTTAAATTTAAAATTTTCAATTATTTTTTCAATAATTTTTTTAGGTTCGCCATTTATTTTTTTTTTTTTATTCAATTTATCAATTGAATATGAAACATTATTGTTAAATTCCCAAATTTTGTCAGGATTCCTTCCAAATATTGTGTATCTTCCTTTAATAATTCCTTTTTCCACTGATTCAAAAATAAAACTATTTTTATTATTAAGAAAATTGTTAATTAAATTTAGTATTTCAAAATCATTTTTAACTTTTTTTGAAACAAATAAAATTTGATTTTGATTTCTTTTGTGTTGAAACTTGAAATCTTTGAAGTTTCTATTAATCATTATCGAAAATAATTTTTAACTCTTTCAAGTGTTTTTTGATTAATTTTAATTTTATATTTATTATTTAACAAATAATCATATGATGAAAATATATTATTTTTTATTTTAATATTACCTATATTAGCGTAATTTTTAAAATCTTTTGACGTTTTATAAATATCATTTTCATAAGATTTAATAATTTTTGTTAAGTAAATATTATTTTTGTTATCACTTGTTAACGTGTATGAGTTTATTGGCATTGAATATAAGAGTTTTACAGAGTTAATATTAAATTTGCTATCATCTTTTATAGATTGTAATTGAGTTTTTTCAATTTTAAGTGATTTGCTATTTATTAAATTTATAAAATCATTGTCAGTAAATTTTGCATTATTAATTTTTTTTAATAATTTTTTATTGTAATCGAATTTTAGTTTCTCATATAAAGCTTTTTTAATTTGTGTAATAAATTTTTTATCATTTATATCTGGTAAAATTTTATTAATTTTTTTAATTTTATAGATTAAGTAAAAATCATTTTGGTCAATTATTTGAAATTTTTCTTCAAGTCTTTTTTCAAAAATAATTTTTTCTAATTTATTATCATTATTTATTGGATTATAATTTTTTTTAGCAATTATTTGAATTTTAAGTTGATTCATTAAATCATTGAACTCAACACCATTCAAAATTTTATTTTCAATTTCATCAATTTTTTCAAAGAAATTATTATCAAACTCATTTAATCCAGTTAAATTTTGTGGTGTAATTTTTGAATAAGTAAAATCTATATAGTCTTTTTTCAGAGTATTTTCATTTTCGTTAATAAATTTTTTTATTTCTTTATCTGAAAAATCACTTTCTTTTTTATAAAAACTAACAAGATTTACAAAACCTAAATCAATTTTTTTATTTTTATTTTTAAATATTTTATTTGTGATAAAAATTGGAGATTGAGTTCCACCTCCTATGTAAGAAAACAATTTGTTTTGTAATTCTCTATCTTTTAGTCTTATTTCAAACTCAGAAGCATTCATATTTTTTGATATTAAAAATTTTTCATATTTAAGTCTTGAAAATTTTTTATTATCATCCATAAAATTTTCGTTTTCTTTTATTAATTTAATTAATGATTCTTCGGGTATCGCAATATTTAAATTATTGATTTCTAGATTTAGTAAAGTTTTTGAAATTAAATCGCTTAACATTTGTTCTAATATATTATCTTCGATCTTTTCTTTAATTTGGTCTGAGGTTAAACTCGAGTCGTTTAAATAATTAATAAAATCTTGAGTTGAAATATTATGATTATCTATTTTAACAATATTATTGGTATTACCTGAATTAAAGTTGCCTCCCATGCCCCAAAAAACAAAAGGAATGATCATCACTACTAATATTATTTTAGCAAATATTGTTTTTGAAAATTTTCTTATTTTATTTAACATTGATTTTTTTTAAGTTATTGATCTGTAAAAGACAAAGCTATAGATTAAAATTATCATTATGACAAACAAATTTATACATTTTATAGCAAATTGGAAAATGTTTGGCGATATTAATTCAATTAATTCATTAAATAAAGTTATTAAATTTTGTAATATTTATAAAAAAAATAAATTTAAGTTAATTTATTGTCCTCCATATACGTTATTAAACTTATTCTCAAAAAAAATTAAAAATACTAAAATTATGTTAGGTGCACAAAACTGCCATTATGACCAAAACAATTCTGCTTTTACAGGATCTATTAGTGCAAAAATGATAAAAAAATTAGGCGTTAAATATGTCATAGTGGGTCATTCTGAAGTTAGGGCTGCTGGCGAGACAGACTTGTTAATTAATAAAAAAATAAAAACTTTAATTAATAATAATTTAAAAATTATATTCTGCATTGGAGAAACATTATCTCAAAGAAAAAAAAAGCAAACATATAAAGTTTTAAAAAATCAAATTTCTAGAGGTTTGATAGGAATAAAGAATAATAATAATATCCTTATTGCATATGAGCCGATTTGGTCTATTGGCACAGGAATTATTCCTAAAATTTTGGATTTGGATAAGGATATTAAATATTTAAAAAATTTTTTATTTAAAAAAATTAGAATTAAAAAACCCAAAGTTTTGTACGGCGGCTCTGTAAATCATAAAAATATTGTAGATTTAAAAAAAATAAATGCTATTGATGGCTTTTTGATAGGTGGAGCATCACATAATTCAAAAAAATTTATTGATATAATAAAAAAAACCTTTATTTAACTCACATGGAAAATATTTTATTAGTACTTAATGTTATTATAGCAGTTATTCTTGTTTTATTAGTATTACTTCAAAAATCAGAAGGTGGAGCATTAGGAATAGGTGTTTCACAGGAAAATTTTATGTTTTCACGTACAGCAGGTGATTTTTTTACAAAAGCTACTGCTGTAGTTGCGACATTGTTTATTATTTGTAGTTTGAGCCTAACTATAGTGTCTAGAGGTGATTTAAAACCAAAAGAATCCATTATTGATAAAATTGAGGAAAATTCCGGTGAGACGCCTGAAATTCCTGAAAGTACAAATTAATACTTTCCATTTTAAAATTTACCAGTTATAACATAATTCCATGGCGCGATACATATTCGTTACTGGCGGCGTGGTCTCATCTTTGGGAAAAGGTCTTTCTTCAGCTTCCTTAGCTTACCTTTTGCAATCTAGGGGTTTTAAAGTTAGAATTAGAAAATTAGATCCATATTTAAATGTAGATCCAGGAACAATGAGTCCTTTTCAACATGGAGAAGTATTTGTTACTGATGATGGGGCGGAAACAGATTTAGACCTAGGTCACTATGAAAGATTTTCAGGAATTTCTGCAAAAAAATCTGACAATATAACAACGGGACAAATATATAGTGATGTTTTAAAAAAAGAACGTAAAGGAAAATATTTAGGAAAAACTGTACAAGTTATTCCTCACGTTACAGATCGTATAAAAGAATTTATTAAAAGTGATATAAAAAATGAAGATTTTGTGATTTGTGAAATTGGAGGAACAGTAGGAGATATTGAAAGTTTGCCATTTGTAGAAGCAATTAGACAATTTTCAAATGATATTGGAAAAAAAAATACTTTATTCATTCATTTGACTTTAGTTCCTTACATGAAAGCTTCTGATGAAATTAAAACCAAACCAACTCAACATTCAGTAAAAGAACTAAGAAGCATCGGAATCCAACCTGATATAATTATATGTAGATCTGAGAGAAATATTCCATTAGATCAAAGAAAAAAAATATCATTATTTTGTAATGTCGATATTAAAAATGTTATTCAAACTATTGATGTAAAAACTATTTATGAGGCACCAATCAGCTTTAATAATGAAAATTTAGATAAACAAGTTCTTAATTATTTTAAAATAAAATCCAAAAAAAATGTCAATTTAAACCCATGGAAAAAAATCACTAAAATAGTACTTAATCCTAAAAAACATGTAAATATTGCAATAATTGGAAAATATGTAAATTTAAAAGACGCATATAAATCTTTAGACGAAGCACTTGTTCATGGGGGTATTTATAATAATTTAAAGGTTAATTTAATAAGAATTGAATCTGACAACTTAAAGCCATCAGATATTAAAAATAAATTGAAAAATGTTTCGGGAATATTAATACCAGGAGGTTTTGGAAAAAGAGGTACCGAAGGAAAAATTGAAGCAATCAAATATGCAAGAAAAAATAAAATACCTTTCTTAGGAATTTGTTTTGGTATGCAAATGGCAATTATTGAATTTGCTAGAAATGTTCTAAAAATTAATAAAGCTTCTTCTACTGAATTAGAGCCAAGATGTACTCCAGTTATAGGCTTAATTCATGAATGGAAAAGAAATGGCAAAATTATTAAAGGTACAGACAAAGACCTGGGAGGCACTATGAGACTAGGATCATATGACGCAGAACTAGTAAATAATTCTTTAATAAGAAATATTTACAAATCAAAAATAATTAAAGAGAGACACAGACATAGGTATGAAGTGAACATTAATTATAAAAATCAATTTGAAAAAAAAGGTTTAATATTTTCAGGAAATTCACCTGATAAAAATTTACCTGAAATTATTGAATTAAAAAATCACCCATGGTTCATTGGTGTACAATTTCATCCTGAATTTAAATCTAGACCTTTGGCTCCACATCCTTTATTCTCATCATTTATAAAAGCTGCAAAAAATCAAAAGAAATGAAAAATTTAACAGTAAAATGCGGAACTATAGATATATCAAATACAAATAAATTTTGTTTAATAGCTGGCCCTTGCCAACTTGAAACAGAACAACATGCGATGGATATGTCTGGAAAAATTAAAGAAATAACATCAAGATTAGGAATTAATTTTATTTACAAGACATCGTTTGATAAGGCAAATAGAACAAGTTTAAAAGGTAAGAGAGGAATAGGATTAGAACAGTCATTACCAATATTTGATAAAATTAAAAAAGAAATAAAAGTTCCTATATTGACCGATATTCACAATATTGAACAATGTTCAATTGTTTCCAAACATGTAGATATATTGCAAATTCCAGCTTTTCTATGTCGACAAACAGACTTGCTAATAGCAGCAGCTAAGACAAAAAAAATTATTAATGTTAAAAAAGGTCAATTCCTTGCACCATGGGATATGGTTAATGTTACAAAAAAAATTTCAGAATCAGGAAATGACAATATCCTTGTTACAGAAAGAGGTGCTAGCTTTGGATATAATGCTTTAGTATCTGACATGAGATCATTACCGATCATGGCTAAGAATGGATACCCGGTTATTTTTGATGCAACACATTCTGTTCAACAACCAGGAGGTCAAGGTACTGCTAGTGGAGGACAAAGAGAATTTGTTGAACATTTATCAAGAGCTGCAGTTGCTGTTGGTGTTGCTGGAGTATTTATGGAAACTCACCAAGATCCAGACAATGCGCCATCAGATGGCCCTAATATGATTCCATTATCTAATCTCGAAAATTTATTAAAACAATTAATTGAAATAGATAACGTTATAAAAAAATAATTAGTGAGTAAAATAACAAAAGTTCAAGCTAGACAAGTATTTGATAGCAGAGGAAATCCAACTATAGAAGCTGAAGTATTTTCTAAAAATATTAGTGCTTTTGCAATTTGTCCTTCTGGCGCTTCAACGGGATCTTATGAAGCATACGAAAAAAGAGACGTTACTAATAAAAAATATTTAGGCAAAAGTGTTTTAAATGCCGTTAATTTAGTTAATTCAAAAATTTCAAAAAAACTTAAAAACAAAAATGTTCATAACCAAAAACTGATAGACACTTTATTAATTAATCTTGATGGAACTAAGCAAAAAAAAAAATTGGGCGCTAATGCAATTTTATCTGTTTCAATGGCTGTTAAAAAACTTTCATCAAAAATTAAAAAAAAACCTTTATATAAAGCTTTTTTAATTAAGAAAAACTTTCAAATGCCGTATCCTTTAATGAATATTATTAATGGAGGAGCTCATGCAAATAATGCATTAAGAATTCAAGAGTTCATGATTAGGCCTGACAAAGCTAAAAATTTTAATGAAGCTATGAGAATTTGTTTTTTAGTTATTCAAAATTTAAAAAATTTATTAAAAAATAAAAATTTTTCTACATCAGTGGGAGATGAAGGAGGTTTTGCTCCTATGATTAGTAGCAATGAAAAAGCCCTAGATTTAATTGTATTAGCTATAAAAAAATCAGGTTTTAAAAATGGAAAAGATGTTTCAATTTGCCTAGATGTTGCGGCTAATGAATTATTTA
>Ga0163108_10003327_pt1 | contig 11435 bp, 8 predicted proteins | sample Fk1155metaG_FD_109644 | JGI IMG/M metagenome (GOLD analysis project Ga0163108, IMG submission 109644) | Marine microbial communities from the Central Pacific Ocean - Fk160115 155m metaG | ecosystem: Environmental > Aquatic > Marine > Oceanic > Photic zone | place: The Central Pacific Ocean...
AAAAAAACCGCGGAGGAGTGCCCGGTAGAGCACCACCCCACGGTGGACGGGTATCAAGAGTTTACTCTCGTAAGTATTACTTCGGTCAAATCGCACTCGGACTTGAGAAAAACTTGGAATGTTCAGCGAGCCCAGCACCATCAGCCTGCTTTGCGAATGTGTACATCTGCCCTCGAAATACACCATTGAGCAGGTTCGCGAGGTCTACAATAAGGTCTGCAATACCAGTGGTTATGAGAACTTCATCCGCACATCGACAGGGGCGCGGATAGAAAAGCAGGGGGCTGGGGGCGGAGGATTTTCCCGGCTCACTTTTGCTGGTGACCGGCTGCAGTTCGCCGAGGATCACATGGGGACGACCGCGGAACAATTCGGTAAAAAAGTGAGAACCGTTCTGGGGGAGGCTCTTCCGGAGCTGGGCATCAGCGCGATCCTGGTCCAGCAGGTTACGGTGCGGGCAGTCTGCGCGCCGAACGCTTTTACTTCGGCGGCGGAGTTTCTCGCCAGTAGCATCTTCCGGGTGCCACAGGACGATCTGCGGGAATTTGAGCGCCCGGCGAGTCTTCACGGTTTTCGGCTCGCCTTCCCGGCGACCAGGGAGCAGCCGGAGGCGTTCAACGTGCGGGTTGAATCCTACCTGCGGGATCCGCGCTCTCTATACATTGAAAACGTGGGTACTTTTAAGGCTCCCATTCCATCGGGCAATCTTGAAAAGATCGAGCGCCAGATCGGGGCCACATCGGATTTCATCGCCGCGAAGATCATTCCCTTCCTGGCGCAATATGACAGGAGGGGCGTTGAATGAATCATTCAAAGAAGCTTTTTGCCGGGGGGGCCCTGCTGGCGCTCGTGGCCAGCCTGGGGGCGGGATGTTTCGCCGAGCGATGGGGCGGCCCCGCCGAAGGGGGTGAGGGCGGGGAGGGTTCGCCCGCCAGGGCGGTTGCGTCTGTTGAAGGAGAGAGGCACCTGGTGAACGTTCGCCAGCTTACTTTTGAAGGGGAAAACGCCGAGGCGTATTTTTCTGGAGATGGCCGGCAGCTGGTGTTTCAGAGCACCCATGGCGAGCTGAAGTGTGACCAGATCTTCGTAATGAACCTCGATGGTTCGGGGCGACGACGGGTATCGACTGGCAAGGGGCGCACAACCTGCTCCTATTTTTCTCCCGATGGGAAGCGGATCGTATACGCATCGACACACCTCGGGTCACCGGACTGCCCCACCCCTCCGCCGCCCCCGCCCCCGTATGTCTGGCGGGTCTATGAAGACTTTGATATTTTCAGCGAGAGCGCCGAAGGCGGCGACCTGAAAAGGCTCACCGACGCCAAGGGTTACGATGCGGAGCCGACCTATTCCCGGGATGGGGCGCGAATCGTTTTTACTTCCGCCCGAACAGGCGACCTCGAGATCTGGGACATGAAGCCGGATGGAAGCGACCAGCGTCAGCTGACGGACATCCCGGGTTACGATGGAGGCCCTTTTTTCTCTCCTGACGGAAAGACCATCTGTTTCCGAGCCAGCCGCCCCAAGGGCGCGGCGCTTGAGAAATATCGCGGCCTCCTTGCGAAGGGGCAGGTAGAGCCCAGCCGGCTGGAGATCTATGTGATGAACGCCGATGGAACTAATATTCGGCAGGTGACGAGCAACGGCCGCGCGAACTTCTGCCCCTTCTTCCATCCTTCCGGCCGCAAGCTGATCTATGCGACAAATAAGCACAGCAAGGATCGTAGAAAGCCGAACTTCGATCTCTTTTTGATCGACATTGACTCCGGCGAAGAGGAACGCATCACCCATGCTCCGGACTTTGACGGATTCCCGATGTTCTCTCCGGACGGCTCCAAGCTGGTCTGGGCCTCGAATCGTTTCAATGAGCGCCCGGGCGAGACCAACGTCTTTATCGCGGACTGGAAGGATTAGCGCCGGGGCCTGGCGGCTTTCCACCGCTGTCCGCCGGCTGTTTCTGGAAGAGGGTTCGAAGCTCCGGAAGCACCACCAGGGCGACCCCTACACAGATCCCGCTGTCGGCGATGTTGAAATTCGGCCAGACATGTTCGTTGCCATCGATGACGATGTACCACTTGATCCAGTCTCGAACGGCCTCCAGGTAGAAGCGATCATAGAAATTTCCCGCGGTTCCGCCGGCGAGTAGGCCGAGCGCTATCACGAAAGACAGCGTCGGGGCCGGGGATCGGCCGAGTGAATACCAGAGCACAGAGGCGATGACCAGCAAGGCGGCACTCGACAGGAGAGCCAGCAGCCCGGTGTGTTCAGAGAACCAGCCGTTGAAGGCCCCATGGTTATAATTCGCCTCGAGTTCGAAGAATCCCGCCACGACGGACCTGGTGTGCTGGGTTACTACAAAGATCTTTTCTCCGCCGCCCGTGGTGGGCCGCATCATGCTCTGGACATCGAGGAGGTCAAATACGGCCGCTTTGCTCCAGAGGTCGAGCCCGGCCACGCTTGCGGCGATGAGGAGAAACATCGCCCAGGCTTTTTTCTTTGAGGGTGCCGAAAGGCTTTCGCTGGTCGCCGGAGGTTCGTTCATACAGGAGATTGTACGGAAGAAGGAGGTCGCCGTCATTACCGCGGCACGCGACTATTCCTTCCCCGCCTCCTTGAGCCGCTCGGCGATCTTTGACAGGGAGGTGTCTTGTGGAAGGAGATCGCTGGCGGCGCCCACCGCGTTACGGGCGGCTTCGCGGTCGCCATCGAGCAAGGCATCCACCGCCTTGGCCAGGTGGTCGGCGGCCCGGGCCCTGGCGATGTTTTCCGACAGGGCCTTGGCCCGGGCGTTGCCCGGATTTAACGACTTCAGCCGTCCTGCCTCGGAGCGTGCCGCCGCATGGTCGCCTTTTGAGAGTGCGTCGAGAGCTCCGTTGAGCAGGGAGCTCTGCGAGCCGGCCTGACTGCTATACCAGGCCGCTGCCGCAGTCATCATCAGGAGGACTGTCGCTGCGATAAGGCGATGGGATAGCCGGAAGGTTGGGGCGGCGGCGGCAACCGCGAGAGTCTTTTTCTCAAGCGCCGCGCGGGTGTTTTCCCCCGCAAGAAAGCGAGCCAGGTCCTCGGCAAGCCTGGCGGCGCTGGAATAGCGATCCTCCGGATCGCGGGCCATCGCCTTTGTGACGCAGGCCTCGAGCGAGGGCGGCAATTCATCGGAGAAAGAGGATGGCGCTGGCGGCGGCCCGGCCAGGATGGCCTCGCGGATGGCGGCGGGCTCAGAGGGCCCACCATCGGCTGGGGCATAGGGCGCGTTCAGCGTCAGCATCTCGTAGAGGACGGCGCCGAGGGCGTAAATGTCGGAGCCCTTGTGGGCCGGCCAGCTGTCCTGCTGAAGTTCTTCCGGGGCGCGGTAGTGAAGCTCGCCGGCGAGGGAATGTCCGCCGCCTCCGAAATCTACAAGGAGCAACATTCCGGATGGAGAGAACATGAGGTTGCCCGAGCAGATCCGTCCATGAACAACCCCGGCTTCGTGGGCGGCCTGCAGCCCGCGGGCCACCTTTTCGATCATTCTTACGCAGCGGTACAGGTGGTCAGGCTGCGGTCCGCCAGCAGCGGTCGCTCCGATCGGGCAGAGGGAGGCCGAGGCAAGCGAGCCCTCCCTCAGGCCTGACAGGATCTCTCGGAGTGAGTCGCCAGGCAGGAAGCGCGAAGCCGAATACTTCCAGTCCTCGCAGGAACCGATGTCCTCTACAGGGAGGATGTTGGGATGGATGAGACCCCCGCCGCGCGAGAGCTTTTCAAGATCCTCCCATCGCGTCCAGGTCTTCGCATGATAGATTTTCAGTGCGTAAAAGCGCCCTTCAGATTCGGCCTTGAAGACCTGTCCACGCGGTCCCTCTCCGCAGCTTTCCAGCAGCGCATAGGATCCCAGCCTGGACGGCTCTACGCCGACGCAGCTGTTTTCCGCCATTGCCGTTTCTCCACTTCTCTTCAGTTTCTCTTCGCTGACCTTGTTGTTACGGCGATACAGAGCCAAGGTCAGCGCCAATATACTAAACCTTCTCGCCCTTACAGGCAAGGGGGGGCTTGCGGGTTGGCTTCAGGGAGAGGAGGCCTCTTTCAGAAGCGCTTGCAGGGCGGGACTGACGGCCAGGCCGCCCGGCGGCAGGCGGATGTCAAGAGTCAGGTTTGTAAGCTCTTGCCAGGAACGGTTTTCGTTTAGGTCGAGGAGGCCGTCCACCCACGGTCCCTCGTATCGTTTCCAGCCGGCCAGAGAGATTCGGAAGGTCCGGCTCTTGGAGCCGGCGATCTGTGACTGCTTAACGAGAATCTCGAGCTCGGCCGGCCCGGCCTCCAGAACCCAGGCTTTGAAGGGCTTCGAGAGCTTGGCCTTTCGGCCGATGGAGCCGGGGTTGCGCAGGAGCTCGTCGCGGGTTCCAGGGCGAACCAGGCGAGTGATCCCATCGCCAGTCTGCCAGAATTTCTTCACCCTCAGGGTCGCCAGGCGAAGATTGGCCGGAAGGCCGGCCAGCTTGCCTTTGAGCCTGCGATTGCGGGCATCCCGGAGCTGAAGGGTTTCATGTCCCAGGCCCTTTGATTGGGTGAAGACGCGATGTTGTTTTTTCCCCTGCCGGTAGCGAGGGTTGGCAATCCTGAGAAGAAAAAGCCCCTGTCCTTCGTATCGCTTCCAGCGAGGTAGAGAGGAGGCGATCCTGCGGATAGCCTCCGCGTGTAGAAGGCCGGATTTGCGCAGCCTGAGATAGGTGGCGGCCGCCTTGTAGGCGACGGCATCGGGCGCAAGGAACCCCTTGATGTCGAGACCGTGCAGAGAGAGGGATGCGGCGCTTTTTTCCCAGTCCGCCAGGCGGAGGCGAATCTTTTCTATTCGGGCCAGGTCTTCGGCAGCCAGCCTGGCCGGGTCCGGAGCCTTCTTGCCGGCGGGAGCCTTTTTCGCTGCCGGCGCAATTTTTTTTACTACCTCGGCAGCAAGGGCCCCGGCAGGGAGGAGAAGCGTCAGGGCCAGCAGATAAGGGTGAAAAGAGCACTTTGGTGTCATGCAGGCATCCTAACGCCAGCGCGGCGATAGGAACAATTTTTTTCAGCCCTGAGGGCCAGAGGCCGATAACAGAAGAGGCGAAAGCCGCCAGAGAATAGAGATGTCCAGCGCGGAGGCGAAGACAACAGCGTGACGCAGAAAACAGCTCCAGAACAATCCGGAAAGCCCGGGCTCCGGCCAAAGACTTTTGGCCGGGCGACGGCCCTGTTTTTCTTTTCAGGCGCACTCGGGCTCGGCTACGAGCTGGTCTGGATCAAGAAAGCGGCGCTGGTGGTTGGCGCAAGCCAGATCGCCCTCTCTACGGTGCTGACCTCGTTTTTCCTGGGAATCGCGCTGGGCGGATATTTTGTCGGAAGCCGACTCCGCTCTACTCGCCACTCTCCGCTTTTTATTTACGGTATCTTTGAGTTGGTGATAGGCCTCTTCGCCCTGGCCTTTCCTTTTCTCTTCTTCCTGCTGGAGCAGACCTACGGCGCGCTCTATCCCGTCGCGGCGGGGGTTGGCGGCGGCCTCTTCGCGCTGCGTTTCGGGTTGCTGTTCGCCCTGGTGCTCGTCCCGACCTTTTTTATGGGAGGCACGCTTCCTCTTCTGCTGGATGGGCTGGTGGCCGAAGACCGCGCGATTGGTTCGAGGACCAGTTTCCTCTACGGAGTCAACATCCTGGGCGCGGTGGCCGGGGTCCTGTGCACCGCCTATTTTGCCATCCCGGCGCTTGGCATGAATGGGACCAGCGTGGCTGGGGGCATCGGAAATCTGCTGATTGCCGCCGCGGCATTTCTTTTTTTTCGCCAATCGGCTCCGACCCATGCGATTGCCGGGGAGGTCAGGCTCGGGCGGTTTTTCCCCGCCGCGGCTTTTCTCTCCGGCCTGGTTGCGATCGCCTACCAGGTCGCCTGGTCGCGTTATTTTTCGCTCTTTCACACAACCAGCGTTTATTTCACGGCGATGCTCCTGGCGGTATACCTGCTCGCCCTGGCGGCGGGGAGCCTGGCCCTCTCCCCCGTGCTTCGTACGCGGTGGAGCCCGCTCACCGTTCTCGGGGGATTGCAGGGCCTGGTGCCGTTTTTCGCTCTTACGATGATTTACTGGTGGCGGTCGGCGGAGCACAGCGTGGCCTTGCAGGGCAAGCGGATCACCCTTCCCGATGGGAGTGTCCAGATTGTGCCGCTGGAGACTCTCGAGATCGACCACCTGAACCCATCATATATGATGTTCTGGAGCGAGAAAGCGGACGCGATATTCTTCGCCCCGCTTTTCCAGATCGCCCTGTGTATTTTTATTCCGGTTGCTTTGATGGGCGCGGGCCTGCCTGCCTTGATCGCGGCGGCGGCCCGGAGCGCCTCCGTTCTGCGCCCGATTTCCGGTCGACTTGTGTTCTGGAACACCCTCGGCTCGAGCCTTGGCGGCTTCCTCGCAGGCTACGTTTTTCTTCATTTCCTTGGCTTGCATGCGACACTCGTCCTGCTGGGCGCGGGCTCACTGGTCCTTTCGGGCGCCTGCCTGTTGAAGACCCGGAGCCTTCGGCTGGCGGGGGACGCGGCCTCCTCCTCCAGGAGCCGAGGAGGCCTCTTTTTCACCGCGGCCCCCCTGCTCGGCCTGGCCAGCGTTCTCTACTTCAGTTTTTCCGAAGATATAACCCGGCAGACGATACTCGAGGATGGGTACGGCAAGAATCCCGCCCGAGGCGACACCGAGCTGGTCGAGATTAACGAGGGGCCGCTTACGACCTCCTGGATTTTTGATGGGCCTGACAGCATCCAGGTGGGGGCGGGACATGTTTCGCTGGCGGTAACCTATAAGAAGTACTGGTCAACCCAGGCCATTCAGGGCCATGTGCCGATCCTTTTTTATCCCGGCACCAGCCTGCCGCGCGACTGCCTGGGGATTTGCCTGGGCTCCGGCCAGTCCTTCGGCGCGCTCCTGATGTATCTGCCGGAAGACGGCCGCCTGGACGTGGTCGACATCTCAGAGGAGATGATAGAGCTCTCGTTGCGGAACTATGGCGAATACAACCACGGCCTTGGAAAAGACGGCCGGGTCAGGGTCCATCTCGATGATGGGCGCCATTATGTTGACCGTGCCCCCACGGGCGCCTATGACATCATCTCGATGGAGCCGCCTCCGCCAACTGCGGATGGCGTGTGCAGCCTGTATTCTCAGGAGTTCTATTCCGGGATTCGCCGTATTTTGCGCCCAGGGGGCGTCTTCATGCAGTGGCTTCCACTCTACAGGATTACCCCCGCGGACACCCTGGGCATCGTGAAAACCCAGGCGGCGGAATTTCCTTTCACCTTCGTGGTCAAGGTTGGCCGGGATGATTTCATGGTTCTGAGCTACCCATCGAGGCCGCGATTTGAGCTGGAGACGCTGCGTCAGCGCAGCCGGACCTTCGCCCGGGAAAACAAGATATCCGGCTCGCGCTGGACGACTCTCTGTCGCCACGAGATGTCCTCTCTCGAGGGAGTGCTGTCGACGTTGGTCATGGGGCCTGAGGAGATCGCGGGCCTCGATGCGCCGATGTTGTACGAAGATGATACCCAGCGATTGAGCTATTCCAGCGGAGACCGTGAGCTGCTGCGCCTCTACCGCGGGCCGGCGCTTTCACCGCTGGCCTTTGCAGCCTTACGGCTCAGCCCCTTCACTTCTCTCTCGGACTATTTCAATCCGCCGCTCGAGGCCGCTTTTGCGGGCGAACTGGAGCGAGAGCGCGCGCGCGCCCTGGCCTTCTTCCGGGTTCCGGACCCGGCCCAGCTGGCATCCCAGGCGCAGGCCTACACCCGGAGCGTTACGGGGGCGGAGCGGGTCGCCTGGGCAATCGCCCTGGCGGGCAGCTACGATGCCGCGCTCAAAAAAGAGGCCGCATTCGAGTGGATCGGTAAGGCCCTGGACAACCAGCCTGGAGCCGCGCAGCCCGTTCAGCTGCGCCGTGTTCGCGAGATGGTGAGGAATCGCATCGCGGTGTATCACTCGGTCACCGAAAAGTGGATCCGGGCTCTCGAAAAAGGGCATCCGGGCTCGCCGTTGGTGGCCGCCATGCGGGCGGAACTGGACGGCTACAAGCGGCGAGCCGCGGCGAAGAACGCGCGGTATCTTTTTCCCTGAGCCGGGCGGCTAATCAAAGAGCTTCGCGGCCTTTGAGTGGTCGCCGAGCTTGTGGATGGTGTTATAGATTTCCTGCGAGACCCGGGCCCCATCCGCTCCGGTGAGCTTGTAGCGAATGAGCATCTGCATGCAGGGCTTCATGTCCTCGATCTCCAGGAAAACCGAACGTCCATCTTTTGAGACGACGGCCGATTTGACGGGAACCTTGTCTCGGCCGATCTTGCCATCGGAGAGCTTGTAGTCCTTGGAGCCATATTGCTGGCGCCAGAGGTAATTCCATCTCTCGATGGAATAGCGGTCGGCGCTCGCCGCGCGTTTCGGCTCCAGGGGGTCTGAGAAGGTGAGGACGAGACCCCTGGTGGTGGCGTGGAGCTTGAGCGGAGTGTGCATGGGCTTACCGGTATGGCGTATGCGATAGAGGCCGCCCGCCCGGGTCCGGTTGCCGGCCCAGCCAAAGAGCCCACAGAGATACAGGTGCTTGTCGCCGGGGTGAAAGCGTCCGCGCATGATACCGGTGGGAAAGATCGGGATTTTGAGCTTGGTCGCGCCGCCCTGCATCAGGTCGCCGGCCTGTTCATGGAGGATGTGCGAGATAGCGCCGGTTCCATAGGACAGCGAGATCAGGTGTCCGCCCAGCGGCCCCCAGCTGCCCTTGGGAACCCAGAGCTGTTCAGCCGGAGAGCGGTCATAACGCGGGTGAAGCCAGCAAAGCGGCGGGTCGTAGGAGGTGGGCTTCTTGCCCTTGTGGAAGGACCACATGTAGCCATAGAAGCCGCCCTTCTTGACCCAGTTGATCCGGTTGGCGGGGGTCCAGTGGCCTTCCTGGTCGCTGGTGAAAAAGGTTCCGTCAGGATTTACGCAGAGGCCGTTCGGGGCGCGAAAACCGTTGGCGAGGATCTCTGTTTTTGACCCGTCCTTGCTGACGCGGAGAATGCTGCCGTGTTGGGGAACGACGGAGTCCTTCGCATGGCGCCCGCCCTTGGTGTAGTAGAAATTGCCAGCGGCATCGGTCTGGAGGTCCATGGCGAATTCATGGAAGTGCTCGGTAACCTCCGCGTCATTGTTGAAATTCTCGTAATGGTCAGCTTCGCCATCGCCGTTCAGATCCCGGAGAATGGTGATCTGGTCGCGGCCCAGAACATAGATGGTCTCATCGACGATCTTGAGGCCGAGAGGCTGGAACAGGCCGGTCGCGATTCTTTGCCAGGAGAGCTTCCCGGATTTTGTTCCCAGGCCGTCAACCAGCCACACGTCGCCCATCCAGGTGCAGGCGGCGGCGCGCCGGCCATCGGCAAAGAAGTCAAAGCCTCCCAGGCGCATCCAGGATTTCCAGGGGTTCTCCATGGGGGTGGTCAGGATGTCGACCGCGAAGGCGCCGTTGTCGGCGCCGAGCCGGGTCTCGGTCTCGAGTTTTTCTTTCCAGCGCGGCGGTCCGCCCTTCGTCAGCGGCGACAGGTCGGCGGGTTCGCCCTCATCGAGGGACGAGGCGTATTTTTCAAGAGCCGCTGCCGGTCCCTTCCAGATCGAGAGCTTGAGCCTCCCCCCGGCCTTGCCGCCTGAGGGAAGGAGCTTCAGCCGGAGCTGCGAATCTTCCGGCTGCCAGCGCGAGGCGAGGCCCTTGCCGCCGCCGGAGAGGCTTACAAGTGTAACCAGGGCGTCGCCGCCCTTGGCACGGTCCCCCAGGAGGACCAGGGTTGAAGCGGCAGGGCTGTCGTCCTTCCCCTGCTTGAGGCTGTCACGGTTCAACAGAGACAGGGGCTCTCCGCCGAGGGCACAGGCCAGCATGGTCAGGGCGCGATCGGCATCCTTGATGTTCAGGGTCCGGTTCATTTCGTGGCCGCCGGCCGTTTTGCGGTAGGATGCAAGCTCGAGCAGGTTGGCGGCACCAACGGAATAGGAAAGAACGACCTGGTCCTTGTTCAGGTAGAGGCCCTTGAAATGGGCCCATTTTCTGGGAAGGGGGCCGTAGGGCAGCGCCCTTGGGTCCTTGGACGAGCCGTCCTCGGGCCGGGCCCATCCCGGCGCCAGCGGGTTGAGGAAGACCGGAGTTCCCGAGATCGATGAATGCGTGCCATGCGAACCATCCCAGGAGATGTTGCGCATATTGAGGAGCCCGCCTGTCCAGCCTGCCGAGAAGCGCAAGAGATCGGTGTCGAAAAGCATCGTGGCGCTGTCGGCCGATCCCGCGGCTGATGTCCATTTGCCATCGACCCGGAGGACCAGCCCTTTATAGGTCAGGTTTTTGCCGGGGCCGGGGGCCTGAACAGAGCCTGAAAAAAAGGGGCCATAATTCATATCAAGCCACTTCTTGCCGGTCTGCGCGCTGGTTTGCGGCGAGAGGAAGAGCAGGCTGAAGAGCAAAGCCAGGGTCATGAGGACGCGAGTGTTCATCTTTAACCTCGTTAAAAACAGGCGGGATGTTGAAGCCCGCATTGTAGGCGATGGGGAGTCTTTGTGGGGCCGGATTCCGGCTTACGCCAGGGCCTCTTGAGCAGGCGAGGGTCTTCAGGCGGTGCAGGGGGGGCGTGGAGACATCAACGGGGCGGGCAGGCGGCCCTCATCGATGCGATCGGCTTTCTCGGATATCTCTTCAGTGAGGGGGGGCGCCGATTTGTCTGCCAGTCGCTGATTGCAACCGGGGCGGTAATGTCGATATAACAGATCCTGTTACAGTGCTGGTTTATCTTTTCCAGGGAGGCATTGATCTCGAGCCTCTCAGTGCAGAGGAACTGGAAGAGTGTGTGGCGGGCGTGTGAGCAGCCGAGCTGGCTATCTTGTTTGTTGATGAAGGAGAGCAGGATGAAGAAGTGTGCAAGATTCGTATGGGTTGTGGCATTGCTGGGCCTCCTGGCCGCCCAGCCGGGCTGTATGACCCTCGACCATCTGATGGATCCAAAAACAGACATCTCTATTTATGGGGGCACCGCGGCCTCCCTCCGCGAGATGGAAGATCCACAAACTGGGTGGTGGGGGACTCTTTTCAGGACGTTGGACTTTCTTCCCACCGTGGCGCTAGACACCCTTTTAATACCTGTCCTGACGGGTCCGATTCAGCTGATGCGGTGATGGCGCGACAAGCCTTTCCGGGCAGGGCGAGCTTTCAATTGTCGGGGCCGCCGACCCCCTGCGGAATATAACGCAGCCGCCGGATCTTTATATTCCGGTAGTGGCATTCAGCCGGCGGGCCTCCGTGGATCTGCAGGCCGATCCGGCCGGTCGGCTCCACGGAGGGGTCGGTCTCGGTATAGTCAACCGTTGGAAAGTCGTTGACCCAGATGCGGACCCTCGGCCCGGTTGCGAGCACCCGGAGGCGGTTCCACCCGTCCTGCTTCACTGC
>Ga0163108_10003328_pt1 | contig 11434 bp, 9 predicted proteins | sample Fk1155metaG_FD_109644 | JGI IMG/M metagenome (GOLD analysis project Ga0163108, IMG submission 109644) | Marine microbial communities from the Central Pacific Ocean - Fk160115 155m metaG | ecosystem: Environmental > Aquatic > Marine > Oceanic > Photic zone | place: The Central Pacific Ocean...
GCCATTGATGTGAACCCTTCAGAAATAAGGGTTGTCGGCCACCACATAGGAGGAGGCTTTGGAGCAAAGCTCGACACAGGCCTTGAGCCCTACGCTGCACTATTAGCTCGCCGATTTGGACAACCCGTTCGATTAGCAAATGACAGGTCTGAAGACCTCTTGACTTGTCAGTGTCGGGACAACGCTGTAATAAAAATCCGAACAGCCATCGGCAGTGACGGTGAGCTGCTGGCACGTGACGTTGAAGTGCTCATGGATAGTGGAGCTAGTGCAACAGATATTCCATTTCTAACGAGCATCCCTATGCATGTATTCGGCTCCCTCTATCGAATCGGCCCAGTGCGAATCCAAACTAAAGCCGTCTACACCAACACAGCACCAACTGGAGCATTTCGAGGTGTTAACGGGACGCACCTCTATTTCGCGCTTGAGCGCCACATGGACCACATCGCGAACGAACTAGGCATTGATCGTCTGGAATATCGCAGACTGAACCTCCAAAGTGATGGGAGTTGTTTGCCGACAGGCCAAGTGCTTGAAGACGTTGGAATTCTTTCGGAAGCGTTCGATGCTGTCGAGGAATTGGCCCCATGGAAAGAACTTGGACGGGGCCCAAATCGTGGTGTCGGTATAGCTGCTTGCATGTGGCTAACCAATCCAATGCCAGGTTCAGCAACACTCAAACTTAATAGCGACGGAACGCTCGGTGTACTAACCGCTGCCACAGAGAACGGATCAGGAGCAATCGCCACTGGTGTTCGCCAAATCGCTGCCCAGGAGTTGGGGCTACCAGTCCACAAAATCTTCATAACTATGCCCGACACCGATGCAGCAGCATTCGATGCTGGATCACAGGGTAGTCGTACCACCCACATCGTTGGGAGAGCCGTACGCGAGGCGGCGGTAGGGGTAAAAGCTCAAATCTTTGAGACTGCAGCCAACATTCTTGAGGCGGCACCGGAGGACCTTGAACTAGCAAACGAGGTGATCAGAGTTTCTGGTAGTCCCTCAACACAAGTCTCCCTGGCAGAAGTCGCTGCTACTGCTCAGGCGAACAGCGGCCCAATCACTGGCACCGGCTCATACACGACGCCCTTGCCGCCAATCAACCCAACATGTGCATCCGGACTTCTATTTCCCGCGTTCCCGACACCCACTTACCACGTACATGTTGCAGAAGTAGAGATCGATCCAATCACTGGAGTTGTGCACGTACTTAGGTATCTAGTAGCCCAAGAAGTCGGAACAGCCATCAATCCTCAGGCAGTCCGTGGCCAGATCCAAGGAGGAGTTGTACAGGGTCTGGGTTATGCCCTCTGGGAAACTCTTCGTATAGAGGCTGGCCGATACAGCCAGAGAACTCTTGAGGCGTATGGGTTGCCGCTGGCAGTGGATATCCCCGAAGTCGAAATAGCCTTGCTTGAACACCCTGATCCAGCGGGCCCTTATGGAGCCAAGGGAGTCGCCGAACCACCGATCATTCCTGTTGCCGCAGCGATCGGAAATGCCGTTGAAGATGCCCTCGGCAAGTCGGTCAACACACTACCTATTACCCCAGAACACGTCCTTCAAGCACTCAGAGGTTCCTGATGTCTTCAAGTCTTCGAGTTGGAGTAGACGTCGGCGGCACTAATACAGATGCAGTTGTAATGAAGGGGAACTCAGTTGCGGCATCCGTGAAGGTACCGACTACCGATGATGTGACAGGTGGGATCCTTTCGGCACTGACAGAACTCTTCTCGAACAACACCCTCTCCCCCGCCGACATTGTCGCCGTCATGATCGGTACTACACATTTCACGAACGCCGTGGTGGAAGCGAATGGACTAGCTCCGACTGCCGTCATTCGACTCGGTCTGCCAGCAACATCTTCCCTGCCCCCTCTGGTGGATTGGCCTAATCGATTAACCAAAGCCATCGGGAACCACACCTATATGTGTCGAGGCGGGCATGAATATGATGGCCGGGAGACTTCTCCTCTAGATGGTGAAGGGCTACAACAGATAGTCGAAGAAGTTGGACTAGCAGGGGTTCGTTCATTCGCGATCACGTCGGTCTTTTCACCAGTTAACCCCGAGTTCGAACATGAAGCTGCTTCGATCATTAAGGAGAGCATCACCGACGCCTCGGTGAGCTTGTCGAGTGATATTGGGCGAATCGGCCTACTTGAGCGAGAAAACGCGACAGCCATGAATGCCTGCCTGATTGATCTGGCTAGTCAAATCGTGGATGCTTTCGAGGCCGCTATAGCTAGCTTCGGGATCAGCGCTCCTCTGTACATCAGTCAGAACGACGGCACACTCATGAACGCTGACCACACCCGGCAATATCCGGTCGCGACGTTTGCTTCAGGGCCAACAAACTCAATGCGCGGAGCAGCCTTCTTGAGTGGCCTGACCGACTGTGCCGTTATCGACATCGGGGGAACCACATCTGATATAGGCGTTTTGGTAAATGGGTTCCCCAGAGAAGCCTCCGCCACAGTTGACATATGCGACGTGCGGACAAACTTTCGCATGCCCGACCTCATATCGCTTGGCATAGGCGGCGGCAGCCTGGTTAGAGACGTGGATTCCCCAACTGTGGGGCCAGACAGCGTGGGATTCAGACTAACTAACAAATCACTCGTCTTCGACGGTGACACGCTCACGGCGACAGACGTAGCAGTGGCAGCAGGTCTAGTAGAAATTGGTGACCCCGGTTTGGTTGCCCACCTTGATTCGACGCTCATTGCTCAAACACGAACTGCCATCCAAGAGTCATTGGCTGAGGCTCTGGATCGACTGAAGATCCGACCTGAGGACGTGCCTCTTGTCGCAGTAGGCGGAGGAAGTTTCCTCGCAGAACAGGGCCTGCCTGGCACTAGCAAGGTGGTTATGCCCGACAACGGACCAGTAGCAAACGCCATCGGAGCTGCTATCGCCCAAGTCGGTGGAGAGATCGACAGGATCTTCTCTCTTCAGACAACAAGCCGGGAAGAAGTCCTAGACCTAGCGCGCCAAGAAGCGGTCCAACGAACCGTTGATGCAGGAGCCTCATCGGACTCTGTAGAGGTTGTTGAACTAGAAGAAGTGCCACTCTCCTACCTGCCGAGCAACGCAGTCAGAGTCAGAGTCAAAGCCATCGGGGACTTGGAGTTCAGTTGAAGAGCAACGTTCCATTTCCACTCGAGGGACATACAGCCCTAGTTACGAGTTCTTCTAGGAACCTCGGAGCCGAAGTGGTACGAGTTCTCGCTGCATCTGGAGCAAACGTCGTTGCCACTTACTTCCAGTCCAAATCAGCGGCCGAAGATCTAATTAACGAACTTGCCGATACACCCGGCACCCATTCGGTTGTCTACGGCGACACCTCCAACGCTAAGTCAACCCGTCTTCTGCTCGATAGTGCAACTGCCGCAGCACCTGGGACTATCGACATTCTGGTCAACAACTCAGGACCATTCTCTATGACTCCGTTTAGTGAATTGCCGCTCGACGAATGGGACCGGATTTGGAATGGAAATGCGACGGCTGCCTTCCTCGCTGCACAAATGCTTGCACCTCAAATGCGTCTACTTGGTTGGGGTCGAATCGTCAATGTGTCTGCGGCATCCGCCTACCTTCGGAACCACTCGATCTACACAGTCGCAAAAGATGCAATGATCACATTGACTGAATCGATGGCGTTTGAACTAGCCCCCGAAATTACTGTCAACTGCGTTGCCCCTGGCCAGATAGCTGAATCTGCCGACGACATAGCCGAGTTCGACCCTTCGTTTGTAGAGCGAGCAATCGATCGAACCCCCGCTGGTCGGCTAGTAACACGCAACGAAGTCGCTGAACTCATCGTGTCCATCTGTCTCCCACAGTTTGACATGGTCACTGGAACAACTATCCCGATTGAAGGTGGATGGCGTATCAACCACTTTTGAGGCCTGCAGGGAGCCCAGTTGGCCCCCTCTCCCTGTCACTTGCCCCAAAGCACCTCTGAGATTAAGGTCAACAATGTTTATAAAGTTAGTGTCGGGCATATAACTAAACTTAGAGAATCAGGGAGATGTTGATGAGTAGTCGGCGTGTGTCACGAGCAATCCAAGCGATGGCTGTCGGGCTGGCCTTAGTCATTGTTGCTGCCTCCTGTGGAAGCGATGAGGGCGAGAAGGAAAGCACCGAAGCCGTGGCTAGTGCAACTACTGCGGCATCTGAAACCGCTGCAGCGCCTGCTACTACTGCAGCGCCTGCTACTACTGCAGCACCTGCTACTACTGCAGCACCTGACGACGGCGATACATCCAGCACATGTGAGCCGTTGCGGGTTTCAGATGAGTCCGATACTGACATTCTCGAGTTGCACCTGTTCCGGAGCACTGGGGCCTATACAACGACACGTGCGTTGAGTTGGCCTCCTCTGGATCAGACGTACGTGGAGAGTGACGGGATCCTTGAAGGGACTTGGGAAACTGTCCCGAGTGCACTGATTGAATCGGTTGAGTGGTCTGACGACCGGAGTTCTGCGACATTCGTTGTTCACGGTGACGCTAAGTTTGCTGATGGCAAGCCAATCACCGCTCACGACTTCGTCTACACGTTTAAGAGGGCGATCGATTCTGCTGGAAGTTATATTCCGCTGCTGTTGCCGTTTGTGGATATCGATTCCTCAGATCTGATCGAGGTGGTTGATGATCGGACCTTTACGGTCAACGCCAATCGCCCAACTGCGCTTCTTGAGCGGTTCCTCACCTTCCAGGTATTCGCCCCCATTGACAAAGAATTGGCTGAAGCGAATTCCACAGAAGAGGACCCGTGGGCTTTCGACTACTTCGTAGATCACAACAATTCGTCGGGTCCATACACCTTGACGAACTGGGATCGAGCCACTGGGGAATTGGTTCTCGATTTGAACCCGGGATTCCCTGGAGAGGTCAACAACTGCGGGGTGATCATCAAGAACATCCCCGACGCGGAACAGCGTGTCCAACTTCTCCAGAACGGAGAGCTTGACGTAATCATGGGTGTTCCACCACGGCTACTGTCGACGCTTGAAGACGACCCGAACGTCACTGTGTATAGGGCTCCTTCCTCAAGCGTGAACTACTTGTATATGAATCGAGCATTTGCTCCATTGGACAACAAGTTGGTTCGTCAAGCCATCTCATGGGCCGTGCCTTATGACGCCATTCTGAGCAATGTTCTGTACGGCTATGCCCAGCCGGCAGGCACCCTGGTTACCTCCCCAATGGAGACCTATCAGGGCGATGCTGCCGGGGTGTACAGCTTTGATCTGGACAAAGCCAGGGAAGCGTTTGAGGCATCAGGAGTCGAACCCTTCTCAATCGAGTTGGGGGTCCAACAGTCCCAGACACAAGACCAACAGGCTGCAGTCCTGATCCAGGACAACCTCCGTCAGATTGGTATCGATCTGGAGATCAACATCCTTCCCGACGGCGACTTCCAGAGTCGGCGGAACAACCGAGAAATGCCAATGTCCTTCCACGACTGGTATTCGTGGGGTGATGACCCCTTCTATCAGATGACCTTCCTTGGAGGTTGTGGTTCGTTCGTGAACTTCGCTGATGGCTGCAACGAGCGCCTTGACGAAATAATGAGTGAAGGCAAGTTTGAGACCGATCCGGCACGTCGAGAAGAACTCTCACTTGAGGCCCAACAGATCATGGTTGACGAGGCATCACGGGTATACCTGTGGGCAAAAGACTGGATTATTGCTACCCGGTCTGACGTCACCGGAATCAAGAAGGACTTCAGTTCCGTTCCACGCCTTGAAGCCCTAGGCCGGAACGGCTAAGAAGCGAAACGAATCGAAGATCACAGCGACAGAAGATGAGCGGGTGGAGTCCCCTCCTCCCCGCTCATCGTCTGTCGTGAATCCAACCAGGCGAACAACATCTAACTTTCGCTCGGCCGCGTTGGTGGACCAGATACCGTTTTTTGTTGAAGTTTGACGTAACTAGAGAGGTCGGGCAGTGAGGAAATACCTCTTAAAGCGTGTCGCCACCTCACTACTCACGATTCTTGGGATCGTTGTGGTCGTCTTCTTCATAGTCAGAGTACTTCCAGGAGATGCTGCGGCAGTAAGAGCCGGTCCATATGCAAATCAGGAGTTGATCGACCGGATAGCTGACAAATACGGACTGAACGATCCTCTTCACATTCAATTTGTCGACTACGTCGGCGGAGTAGCTCAGGGCGACTTGGGCATCTCTATCCGTACCAACCAGAATGTGACCACCGAACTCCTAGACCGACTCCCTGCTTCCCTAGAACTTGCCCTTTACTCTGTAATCCTCGCCACTGCAGTCGGAGTGAGCCTCGGCGTATTATCTGCACACTGGCAAAATACATGGATAGATCGACTTTTACGGATTTTCGCTGTCATCGGTTCAGCTATGGCCCTATTTTGGTTGGGCCTGCTCCTAACATTCTTTTTTGCCTTTAAATGGGGATGGTTCCCTGGTCCGGTAGATCGACTAGCCGTTGGGAGCGAGTATCCACGGACTGTCACAGGCTTCTACACGATCGATGGGATTCTCACCGGTAAGCCGAGCATCACGGTAGAAGCATTTCGATATCTTGCTCTTCCCGTAATGGCTTTGGCCTTTGTTCTTGCTGCTCCAATTTTGAAAATGGTTAGATCCGCGATGATCGAAGCATTGGAGAGTGACTTCGTTCGTACCGCTAAAGCAGTCGGAGTCCCACAAACGCGAATCCTCTTTGTGGATGGTTTTCGAAATGCTCTAATTCCAATCACCACAACTATTGGGATCGTTTTTGGATTCATGCTGGGTGGCAACATCCTTGTGGAGTTTCTTTTCTCGTGGCCTGGTATTGGACGATACGCGTTTGATGCCATCACGACTAGAGACCTTGAAGCCCTACAAGGGTTCGTGGTCTTGGTAGGCGTGATGTACGTATTCCTGAATATGGTGATTGACATCACCTACGCAATCATCGATCCTCGAATTCGGCTCGGTAGTGGGCTAACAAAATGACCCTGTATCCGAGTTCGGCATCAGACAGGCCAACGGATTCTCCGTTTGTTCCTCAGCGCATCTTTGTGCCAACGGAGTTGTCCCTCCCAAGGCGCTGGATTTCCTTCATGCGAACAAATCCATTGTTTACTGTCGGGCTGTTCCTTCTATCTGCGTTCGTGGGTCTAGCAGCTATCGGCCCCTTCTTCGTTGGTGATCCCCTCCGAACCAATATCACAGAAATGTTCTCCCCTCCCTCTGCAGACCATCTGTTCGGAACTGATGAGTATGGAAGAGATGTGTTTGCTCGAGCCGTACATGCAGCCCGTTTGGATCTAACTATTGGCCTGATAATCGCCGTGGTCGCAATGACGATCGGTTCAACCGTTGGAGTCATCGCTGGCTACTTTGGAGGCCGAGTCGATGAGATCATCATGCGACTTACCGATGTTCTACTGGCCTTCCCCGGCTTTGTCTTGGCACTAATCATCGTTGCCGCCCTAGACGAATCCTTACTCAATGTTGTGATCGCCGTCGCCGCCGCCTATGTCCCCTACTTCATCCGACTTACTCGGGCCCAGGCTCTTGTAGAACGTGAACAGGAATATGCGGATGCAGCTCAACTGGCTGGCAACACTCCAATTCGAATCGCATTCCGGCATGTGATGCCCAACTCTTTAAGGCCAGCACTAGTTTCCGCCACCCTCGTAACCGGATGGGCCGTTCTAACGGTTGCCGGGCTTGCCTTTCTAAGCGTTGGAATCCAACCCCCTCAGGCTGAATGGGGAGTGATGGTCGGAGAAGGGGCAAGTGACATCATTACCGGTGAATGGTGGACTTCTCTGTTTCCTGGAGGAATGATCGTTCTCGCCGTAATGGCCTTTCACTTCATTGGTGATGACCTCACCGAGACAAGAGCATGAGCCTCTTAGGTGTTACTGGCCTTAACGTTGCACTGACAGGCAGCCCATACCCCATCCTCCGCGATGTTGACTTTTCTGTGGAACCCGGAGAAATACTTGCCCTGGTTGGCGAGTCTGGCTCTGGAAAGACCATGGCTGCACTAGCAGTGATGGGCCTCTTGCCATTAGGCATAGAAATGACTGCCGGGGAAGTCCATCTCGACGGCAACAATCTGGCCCGTTCTGATGGAACAGTAGACCGTGATGCCAGCCAGATATCAATGATCTTTCAACAACCTGTTGGGGCTCTAAATCCAACTATGCGGGTAGGCCATCAAGTCGCTCGAGCCATCCAGATCAATCAACAGTTAGATCGCAACTCAGCTCTTCAGGCTGCTATCAACACTATTGGCCATGTCGGGATACCCGGACCAGAACGAGTAGCTCGCAACTTTCCACATCAGCTATCGGGGGGAATGTGTCAGCGGATAATGATCGCTATGGCAATCAGCTGCAGACCTCGGCTTCTTATTGCCGATGAGCCCACTACAGCTCTTGACGTAACGGTTCAGGCTCAGATATTTGAGCTAATCAAAGCGCTCGTAGAGGAGATCGGATGTGGTGTCGTCTTCATTACACACGATCTAGGAGCAGTGGTTGAGATGGCAGACCGAGTATCAGTGATGTATGGCGGACAGGTGATGGAAGAGTTGCCCGTAAGTGAACTGTTAAACCAGCCTCTGCACCCCTATACCCGTTACCTGCTCGAATCTGTGGTGCAAGAGGTCGACCATCGAGTCGAAGACGTTGGAGTGGATTTCGCCCTTACAGGTTGTCGCTTCGGACACCGTTGCCTTCTCGCCCACGAACCCTGCAACGAATTTCCACAACTAAGAGAGATTTCTCCAGGACATCGACTTTCCTGTATCGAGAAGATGACACAGACGCCGTGACTCTGCTAGATATTCGAAACCTTTACAAGACCTTCGGTCGAGGTATTAATGCTACTCCCGCAGTGCGCGGTGTTGATCTGCAGCTCGAACGCGGCGAGACGCTAGGTCTAGTTGGTGAATCAGGGTGTGGAAAAACAACGCTGGGTCGAATACTTGTCGGGCTTAACGCTCCGACCTCGGGACAAGTCCTGTTCGAAGGTCAAGATATAGCGGGCCGCCTAAATGAACCCCAGTTCCGCGCACGAGTGCAGATGGTCTTCCAGCACCCTCAATCATCGTTGAATCCAAGATTTCGAGTAGAAACCACGCTACGTGAACCAGCCAAACTTCGAGTAGCAACTGCCGGCACGGAGAAGACTGCCGAGGCTATTGCAGAGACACTCCGCCTTGTCGGCCTTGGCGAGGAGTACCTGTCGAGAAAACCCAGACAACTATCTGGTGGACAACAACAACGCGTTGCGATCGCCCGAGCGTTGATGAGTGACCCCGACCTCATCGTTCTCGACGAGCCCACATCGAGCCTTGATCAATCCATACGCAGTCGAATCATCTCTCTACTCAATGACATCCAGGAAAACCATTCTGTTTCCTATCTATTTATTAGCCATGACCTAAGCACGGTTCGAAAGATCGCCCATCGGGTAGCTGTCATGTACCTCGGCCGCATAGTCGAGACATCCGATACCGCCGACCTCTTCAACAACCCGCGTCATCCCTATACCAGAGCTCTCCTTTCCGCTGCCCCATCTCTCGACCCAAGCGATCGATCAGAAAGAATCATCCTCCGTGGTGAGACCCCAAGTTCAACAGAACTTCCAGTCGGCTGTTCATTCCAAGATCGATGCGACCTCGTTCATGATCAGTGCCGCAGTCAACGGCCCCAGTTAAGCGAGATTGAACCTTCTCGCATGGTCGAATGTTTCGCTGCTCAGTGATGACCCGTGACTGTTTCTACAACCTTCGGATCTATATAGACACTCACACTGCTAATCAGACCATCGGTGAGTTCGAACACCTCTGTGAATTCAATCCGATATTCGACCCCATCTGCATCGCATCCAGAACTCTCGAATTCTGCGACAGCGGTATCACCTTCTACAACGACTAGCTTTTCGATCATCCGTTCGTTTGGTAAAGCAGTGAATAGTTCTTGGACATGAGCCAAGATCGCATCTCTTCCTTCGCAAAGATCAGTAAGAGCACTCCAATAGGTGGCGTCACTGTGGTAGAGATCTCTAAGACCTGGCAAATCTTTGTCGTTGTAAGCCTTAACTACTTCAGAAACTAGCGAACGAGTTTCATCACTTCCCATACGTATCCACTCCCTCTATCATGAAAGGATCATAATCGAAAGGACTCAAACGATAATGCAAAACCCCTCTATTGGTCTAGTCCTGGGCAGTGCCATAGCACCTGAACAACTTGTCTCAGGTGCTAGAACTGCCGAGTCGGTAGGCTTTGATGAGATATGGCTTGCCGAGGACTACTTCTTTACCGGTGGTATTTCTGGCGCAACCATGGTTCTAGACACCACCAACACGATTAAGGTTGCCACCGGAATTGTCTCAGCATTAGTTCGACATCCCGCCCTTCTTGCAATGGAAATCTCAACGTTATCGAGAACACACCCAGGACGATTTACAGCCGGTATTGGGCTTGGAGTCCCAGCCTGGCTGCACCAAATGGGTCTTCATCCTAGTTCTCCTCTGTTAGCCATGCGTGAGTGCGTGGAATCGGTCAAGTCGCTACTCGGGGGTCAAGAACTAACCTTTGATGGAACAGTATTCTCCTTTGACAAAGTGAAACTAACCTATCCAGAGAGTTCGCCTACCTCAATACACATGGGAGTGAGTGGACCCAAGATGCTCCAATTGTCTGGCCATATTGCCGATGGAACAGTCCTCTCGGTCGCTGCTAGCCATGATTACGTTAGGTGGGCTAGACGACAAATTGAACTTGGGCGCAACGAAGCGGAACGAAGTGATGACCATCGCGTGACTGTTTTCGCCCTATATTCAGTAGATAAGGATCCACAAGTCGCACGCAATGCTGTTCGAGGCCCACTTGGCTTCTATAAATCTTATGGCACAAATGCTCTTACCGATGTTTACGGCAATTCAAGCCAAATTGAAGACCTGCTCACTAAGCACGGGCCGGAGTCCTTTGCTGAGCATATGCCAAGTCAGTGGATTGAAGATCTGACAATCGCAGGTACTCCAGAGGAATGTGCAGAAAAGATTAGAGCTTTTGGTGAAGCCGGTGCAGATACCGTGGCACTATTTCCTCTACCCACAGAAAGACTTGATGACCTCATTACGTTAACTGCAACTGAGGTCTTCCCGAATTTGGAAATCTAGGTATCGACTGATCAGTTGTGCATCAATAGAACATTCAAGAATCCATTTTTCAGACATATCGAATCCCACAGAATATATATCTATGAGGTCGTACAGTGATGCTACCTCATGATTCCTCTAAACTTAACACTCTGATTTTCAAATTCTGACAACCAGAACGTCAGTTGTATCCATACATAATTTTGAGAGCCCGGCGAGCCCACAAGGGGTTGTGCCAATCGCAAGAGTCAGCCGTATTATCCCAGTTATCAGCGA
>Ga0163108_10003329_pt1 | contig 11433 bp, 8 predicted proteins | sample Fk1155metaG_FD_109644 | JGI IMG/M metagenome (GOLD analysis project Ga0163108, IMG submission 109644) | Marine microbial communities from the Central Pacific Ocean - Fk160115 155m metaG | ecosystem: Environmental > Aquatic > Marine > Oceanic > Photic zone | place: The Central Pacific Ocean...
TACATTACCATCACAATCACAAGCACCATCGGCAATTCCTGTATTACAACCACATTCTTGAGAAGCTCCATCTTCTACTACACAATCATCTACATCATCACAGACGCCATCTCCATCAGAATCTACACCATCACCATTACATACACCGCATTCATCATATGCACCTACACAATCATCTACATCATCACATACATTATCTGCATCAACATCAGTACATGCATATGTGTGAAAGCCTAAATTGGACCAATCATTTTGTTCAAGAACAAGCCATTCGCAATCATTAGAATCAGTACCTGAAGATTCGCTCCAATTAGAATTGCCTGAATCTATATTAGATTTTCTAACAAGCGTATGATCTTTTGTTGCAGAACTTTCGCCACATACGTCCCAACCTGAACCTGGATCTCCACCCATATCACCAATGATATCTAAGGTAGTATCACCATAGGTCAAAGCAAACACATCATCTCCATTACTTAAATAAGTAAATGTTTGATCACATTCTACTTGAATGTCATCAGAAGCAGAGCCATGACATACGACATAAACATCACCAGCTGCAAGCATAGTTCCAGCATCAAATGTCACATTATTTGGATAGTCCCACTCACCTTCAACATCACAACCATTAGAACAGCTTGATAATGCATAAGGACCTAAATCTACACTCTCGTCAGACGCATTATAGATTTCTAAATATTTATTGTTGCTTGAACCTTCTGCAGCTTCAGAAATAAATAAGTTTTCAGCTGTACCACATGAGCTTCCATTACCATCACATACACCACAATCATCTTCTACAGCATCACCATTACATACACCAGCACAATCTTTATCAGCATTGCCACCATTACATACGCCACAATCATCTTCTACAGCATCACCATTACATACACCAGAACAATCAAATGCACCTACACAATCATCTACATCATCACAGATGCCATCTGCATCTACATCATCACAATCTTGAGGAAGGTTAACACAAGGGCCTGTTTCAAAATCTAATTGTTGTGCATTAATATCAGAGACAACAACGCCAAACAAACATGCTTGAGCATCTATTACTTCAATTCCTAAATTAACTAAGACACCACTACCAACCGGAATTGTAGAACCAGAGAATGAGAACCCTAGTATTTTGTTGTCATTAGTAACTAATTGAAATCCAGCTGCAGCTGCGTCTCCACCATATGCACTATTAACTGTTGCACCTGAAATATTAAATTCAAAACCTGCAATTTCAGTATTAGAAGAATATAAAACTTCTAATTCAGTATCAGTGGCAGCACCTAAACTTATCATGTTTGGAGAATCCATTGTATGAGAACCTACATTGGACCAATCATTTTGTTCAAGAACAAGCCATTCACAATCATCAGAATCAGTTCCTGCAGAAGCATCCCAATCACCATCATTTCCTGATGTTACTGAAGATTTTCTAACAAGCGTATGATCTTTTGTTGCAGCACTTTCACCGCATACATCCCATCCTGAACCTGGGTCACCATAAAAATCACCTACACAATCCAAAATAGTATAATTCGTCATTTCACCTGCATCAATGTTACCATCTGCATCATTATCTGTAAATGTTCCACCTTGCACTAAGCAATAACCATCATCACCATTACTTAGATAAGTATGGTGTTCATCGCATTCAGCTTGAATGATAGGGTCAGCAGAGCCGTGACATACGACATAAACATCACCAGGAGCTACAGTTGCTCCCTCATCAAATGATTGCCAATATTCATATTCGCCATCCGTAGCTGGGGCATTTGAAACACTTGGATATCCATAGCCTGATAAGTCTATAGTTTCACTGCTAGAGTTATAAAACTCAAGGTATTTATTGTTACTTGAGCCTTCTGCAGCTTCTGAAATGAAAAGTTGGGCACTAATAAAGCTCGAAGCTAAGATTAATACCGCTATAAAGTTAAAGAATCGGGTTCTCATTATGATTCTCCTCCATAATTGTTAATGTTTTATAGACTAGACATACCTATTTTTGCATCCTACTTGCAAAAAAAGTTCAATCTAATCCTTCAAAATTTTATTTCTCCCTCGGGAGTTGCACACTTATTCTAAGGCTAAAAAGTAATCATTCTTAGCAAAAAAACAAAGCATTTAATTTATTTTGATAATCACTTTATAAATATCGATTAGAAAGTATAAAATAAAGCAACAATATCGTGTGATTTAAAACACATTGAAAAATATCAGGGTTAATTCTAAATAGAATCCATCAATTTTAACATGATTGCATTTTGAGCATGCATTCTATTTTCTGCTTGATCAAAGATAATTGAATATGAAGCATCACAAACTGAATCGGTAGCCTCAACTCCTCTTTCAGCAGGTAGGCAATGCATAAAATAAGTATCTTTATTTGTAGCCTTCATTAATTGATCATTAATTTGAAATTTAGAAAATAATTTTTTTCTTTCGTCTGCCTCTTCTTTTTGACCCATAGAAGCCCAAACATCAGTATAAACTACGTCTGCATCTTTAACCGATTGATAGGGGTCATGTACCACCTCTATACTAGATAATCCTTGATCTTGAATTTTTTTTAATAAATCTTGATTAGGCTCAAAACCTTCAGGGCAAGCTATTGAAAAATTAAATGGAATTTTCTGAGCTAGCATTAACCATGAGTGCACAATATTATTACCATCGCCTACATAGCTTATCTTAAGATTATCCAAAGTTCCCCTATGTTCAAAAATAGTAAAAATATCTGCCATAATTTGACAAGGATGGTTAAAATCAGTTAATCCATTTACAACAGGAACAGAAGCATGTTTAGCTAAATCAATAATATCTTGATGATTAAATAATCTAGCCATAATCATATCATTAAAACGGCTTAAAACTCTTGCAATATCTGCTGTAGATTCTCTTTTTCCAATTCCAATATCATTAGGACCAAGATATAATGCGTGCCCACCCAATCTATAAAAACCAGTTTCAAATGAAACTCGAGTTCTAGCTGATGGTTTAGCAAAAATCATAGCTAAAGTTTTACCTTGAAATGGCTTGTAATTTGCATTTTGTTTAAATTGATTTTTAATCCATTTGGATTTATCTAAAATATCAAATATTTCATCTGAAGTTAAATCTGAGATGTGTATAAAATCTTTATTCACTTTAATTCCTTTCTTAATCTAGCTACCGAATAATTTAATTCTTCTCTGTATTTTGCTACAGTTCTACGAGCGATATTAATACCCTCACCATTTAAAATCTCTGCTAATTTACCATCTCCAAAAGGTTTAAGTTTATCTTCTGTATCAATAAGAACCTTGATTCTTTCTTTTACATTTTTTGATGAAACTTCTCCTTTTGTTGATGATAATCCTTTAGAAAAGAAAAATTTAAGTTCCTTCATTCCCCAAGGCATCTGAATGTACTTTTCTTTTGTCGCTCTACTAACTGTAGAAATATCTATATTTAAATCAGTTGCAATATCTTTTAATATCATAGGCTTCAATTCTTTTTGGTTAGAATTAAAATATTGGTCCTGCTTATTAATAATACCAGCTACTATATTTTGCATTGTATTATTTCTAGATTGAATAGCCTCAATAAACCACTGTGCAGACTCAATTTTAGATTTTAAAAAAATTTTAACATCTTTAGTTTGATTTTTATCATTATACATATTTAAATAATTTTCACTAACCAATAAATTAGGGCAACTAGCATCGTTTATAATAATATTCCATTTATCATTTATTTTTTCAAGAATAACATCGGGAATAATAGTATTAATTTTATAATCTGTCTCATCAATCATCGCCCTTGGATTTGGATTTAATTGTGAAATAATGGTTGAAGCTTGTTGCAACTGATTGTGAGTACATCCAATCTTTTCCATAATCTTTTCATATCTTCTATTCATAAAATCATCAAAGTATTCTTCTATAATTTTACTTGCAAGAGGGGAAATATTATAAATTGATAATTGAGCAATTAAACATTCTCTTATATTTGAAGATGCCAAACCTGGAAATTCCGAATATTTAATTTTTTCAATAATATCTAAAACAGACTCATTAGGAATATTTAATCGATCAGCAATTAATTCTGAATCAATTTCTAAATAGCCTTGCTGATCCAAATTACCAACAATTTGCTCAGCAATTTTAATTTCTTTTTCTGATAGATTATCATCTCTTAATACTGATATAACTTGATCTGTAATCGTAGATTGATTTTTTAAATTTAACGTAACATCAGAATTTAAATCTGTTTGAGAGGCAGTACTCCAGTTATCATGCTCATCTTCATTAAAATCAATCGATTCATTTTCTTCAACATCCTCAACAAATTCTTCCTCATTATCAGGTTCATTTTCAACAATTTCCAAAGCAGGATTTGATTCTAATTCTTGATATAAACGAGCTTCTAACATAATAGAATTAAGCTGCAATATATTTGCTTTTATAAGCTGCTGAGGAGATAGAGAAAAACCTTGTTCTATTTTTTGACTTAATTTGGGTTTATTCATGATTTTCTAATTTAAAATTTTGACCTAAATATTTATCTCTTACAACAGGGTCTTCAGCAAGTTCTTTAGAAGAACCTGACTTTAAAATCATCCCATCATAAATTAAATAAGACCTATCTGTAATAGATAATGTTTCTCTTACATTATGATCTGTAATTAATATTCCAATATTATTATCTCTTAATTTTTTAATTATTTGCTGAATATCCTCAACCGCAATAGGGTCAATACCAGCGAAAGGTTCATCAAGTAATATAAAATCAGGATTTAAAATTAAGGCCCTAGCAATCTCTGTTCGCCTTCGTTCTCCTCCAGAAAGATGTTTGGCTATACTTTTTCTAATATGGTCAATTGAAAAATCATGTAATAACTCATCTAATTTATCTTTTTGCTGAGCTTTATCTAAATTTGAAAATTCTAGTACTAGTTTTAAATTATCTTCAACACTTAAATCAGTAAAAATTGAAGGCTCCTGAGCTAAATAACCTAAACCTAAACGCGCCCTTTTATCCATACTCATATTAGTAATGTCTTGATCATCTAAAATAATGTTACCTGACGTTACTTTAACCATACCTGTAATCATATAAAAGGTAGTCGTTTTACCTGCTCCATTTGGACCCAACAAACCAATAATTTCACCTTTATTTAATACCATTGATACATCTGATACAACCTCTCTTGGGCCATATTTTTTCTTTAAATTATTAATATGTATCAATTTCTCACTCATTAAAAGCAATTCTCACCAATTTGACCTTTTATATTATAAAATATATAATTTGATAAATCCATATCAGATTCAAAACCAACAGATTTTTGAACGCATGGACTTTTATCTCCCTCAGTAATTTTAACAATAGTTACATTATCTTCTGATAAAATACGTTTAGCTCTATTGTCCCATAAAACTTTATGGCCCAACAACATTAAATTAGTCGTTGGAGAATAAATTACGACATTACCTTCTGCTATCATATTATTATATCGATTATTAATCTGAGCTGAATCAGAGTATAAAACAGAAGAAACAACATCTTGCTCTTTTCCAAAAAATTCTGCCCTAATATTCCCATCATTGTTATGTAAATCAAGCGCTAATTTTCGAATGGCATTAGAATAAGATGGATTTTGAATCATCGCCTGTGATAATTTTGCCCGTATTTTTGAAGATTCTAAAATATTATAATTTGCTTTTAAATAAATATGTGTCTCATCTTTTAATAATTTTTTTGAAACAGCATTAACAATCTTTTGATCACCTTTACTAATTGCAATATTAGCATGATTTAAAACATCAATATCTTCAAAATCATAATTAGTACTTTTTGATTTATTATTACATGAAATAAAAATTAAAAATAATATAAAAATAAATTTAAAATCACGCCCCATACACATCTTTTCTCATCTTATTAAATACATTGTCATATATACCTTTTGATTTTAATAAATATTGCACTATTTCAACCAAGACTCCTTGTCCTCCTGATTTTTTTGTGATAAAATCAGCTAATTCTTTTACCTCTTTATGGGCGTTTGGAACTGATATTGAAAATCCTACTTTTTCCATTACTGGCATATCCACAAAACCATCACCAATATATAATATGTCTTTATGCTCAATACCATAAATATCAATAATTTTATCTAGTGCAACTAATTTATTAACATATCCTTGAAAAATATGCTCAATTTTAAGTTCATTTAATCTAGCAGTAGTGGCTTCAGAATCTCTCGCAGATATAAACGAGATAGGAATGTTTGCTAGTTTTAATAAGGCAGTTCCAAGAGCATCTTCAACATGAAAAGTTTTATATTCACTATTTTTAGATACGATAATAGTTCCATTTGTTAAAATACCATCAACATCTGAAACTATCATTTTAATTTTGGATAATTTTTTTAGTAAATCCTCATTCATGATTTAAATTTTATTGCAGCAGATATAAAGTCTTTAAATAATGGATGAACATTTACAATTCTACTTTTTAATTCAGGATGAAATTGAACTCCTACAAACCAATTGTGATCTTTAATTTCTACAATTTCCACCAAATCTAATTTTTTATTAACACCTGTAATTGAAAGACCTTTCTTTTCTAATTGTTTTTTATATCGATTATTAACCTCATAACGATGCCTATGTCTTTCGTTAATATTAATCTTACCATAAGCTTGATATGCCTGGCTTCTTTTAGATAATGTGCAAGAATATTTTCCTAGTCTCATTGTTGCACCTTTATCAATAACTTTTTTTTGTGATGGCATTAAATCAATAACTGGATGATTCGTTCGCAAATCAAATTCAGTACTATTTGATTTTTTTAGGTTGCATACATTCCTTGAAAATTCAATAACTGCACACTGCATCCCAAGACAAATCCCTAAAAATGGAATATTATTTTCTCTGGCATATTGAGTGGCTATTATTTTCCCTTCAATTCCTCGATAACCAAAACCTCCAGGAATCAAAATTCCATCGATACCATCAAATACTTTAAAATCCATATCTTTTTCAAATTGTTCTGTATCAATCCATTTAACATTAATCTTAGCATCATTATATATACCTGAATGAATAAATGCTTCTAATATGCTTTTATAAGCATCATGCAAACTGTTATATTTTCCACACATGGCTATGGTTACTTGATGCTTAGGAGACTTAAAAGTTTTAATAGCTTTATCTAAAGAATTAATTTGAGTGTGTTTTTTAGATTTTTTAATTCCAAGTTTATTCATAATAGTTTTATCAAAACCTTGGTTATATAAAACCAATGGAATTTCATATATTGTATCAACATCAGGTGATTCAAACACATTATTATCTTCAACATTACAAAAAAGTGCTAATTTTTTCTTTAATTTATTAGTTAAATGATGATTCTGTTGTGTTCTGCAGACTAAAATATCTGGAGCTAAACCAATTGCACGTAATGTCATAACACTATGCTGTGTTGGTTTTGTTTTTATTTCACCTGCTGCTCCTATAAAAGGAAGTAAAGTAGTATGAATGATTATTGAGTTGCTCCTACCTTCTTCCAAAACCATTTGTCTAATTGCTTCATAAAAAGGTTGCCCCTCAATATCTCCAACCGTTCCACCAACTTCAGTAATAACAACATCAAATTTATTAGACTTGTTAACACTTTTAACTCTTCTTTTAATTTCATTTGTAATATGTGGAATAACTTGAATCGTATCACCGAGATAATCGCCTCTTCTTTCTCTTTCAAGAACATCCCAATACACTCTACCTGATGAGGTTGTGTTATTTTTATTTAATGATTCATCAATAAAACGTTCATAATGTCCTAAATCAAGATCAGTTTCAGAGCCATCATCAAGCACAAAAACCTCTCCATGTTGATATGGGTTCATTGTCCCTGGATCAACATTTAAATATGGATCTAATTTTTGAATTGTTACTTTCATACCCATTGATTTTAATAAATATCCCAATGAAGCAGCGACAATACCTTTGCCAAGACCAGAAATTACCCCGCCTAATACAAATATATTTTTCTTATTGTTTTTTTTGGGCATAAAAATAATCTTTAATCTAAAATTTTTGGAATTTTTATAAATCGGCCAAAAGTTTCAGGACAATTCTTAATTGCATCTGAAGCTTTAAGAGATTGTTTTTCTTTATCATCACGTGTAACATTTTTAATATCACTAACATGAGTCATAGGCTCTACTTTAGAAGTATCTACTTTTGAAAGAATAGTAAAGTAATTAATCATTTTACTCATTTCTGATGCATAATATTCAAGTTCATCATCAGATATGTTAAGTTTTGATAACTTAGCAATATGCTTTACTTCATCTGTTGTAATTTTCTTCTCTGACATGCTATTTAATTTCCTAAAATGATATTAGAATTTAGTCAATTATTATATATTTTATAAATTATTATATAGTTTTCAATATTTTTTTTGCTAAAATTCTACAATGAGTAATATAACAAATTTATTAGATAGAACGAAAGTTGAGTTTAAAGTTTTTCAAGCTTCTGGAAAGGTCGCTTCAAATTTAAATTATGAAGCCTATGCAATCGGAGGGTATGTTAGAGATGCTATACTAGGCCATACTTCGTCAGAAGAAAATCTTGATATTGATATTACTGTCAGAGGTAATTTTATGGAGTTTACTAAACACCTCGCTGAAGAATTAAACATTAAAACTATTGTCCCCTTTGAAAATTTTAAAACAGCAAGATTGGTTGATGAATTATATCAAATTGAAATTGCTGAAACTCGCAAAGAGTCCTATTATAAAGATTCAAGAAAGCCTGCAGTAGAAAGTACTACTCTTGAAGAAGATTTATTAAGAAGAGATTTTACAATCAATGCGATTGCAATGTCTTTAAATAAACAAAACTTTGGGGATATTATTGATCCTTTAGGAGGAATTAAAGATTTAAATAAAGGTATTATTATTACTCCACTTGACCCAGATGAAACATTTAGTGATGACCCTCTTAGAATGTTAAGGGCTGTACGCTTTGCAGCAAAATTAGATTTTCAAATTGCAAATAATATATTAGATAGTATAGATAGAATGTCAACACGACTTGATATTATATCATGGGAGAGAATTACTGAAGAAATAATTAAATGTTTAAAAACAGAAAAACCAAGTATTGCTTTTTATTTAATGAAAGATACTGGACTTTTAAACTATGTTTTCCCAGAAATGGATGTTATGTCAGGAGTAGAAATTGTTGATGGAAAATCTCATAAAGATGTATTTATTCATACTCTACAAGTTGTAGACAATGCTGCTAAACTAAGCGAAAAAATGGAAATTCGATTTGCAGCACTGGTTCATGATATTGCAAAACCTCCAACAAAAAAGTTTGACCCAATTAAAGGCTGGACTTATCATGGCCATGAAGAAGTAGGAAGACGTATGATAAGAATAGTTGCAGAAAGAATGAAACTATCTAATAACCTACGAAATTACTTAATGAATATGACCAAACTACATCTTAGACCTATTGCTCTTGCTAAAAAAGATATAACCGATAGTGCAATTAGAAGACTTATGGTTGAAGCTAGTGACAATATTGATGATCTAATGATTTTGTGTAGAGCTGATATTACAACAAAGAATAAAAAGAAGGTTGATAAATATATTAATAATTTCAATCGAGTTGAAGAATCCATGCAAGATGTTAAATTAAGGGATGAACTCAGAAATTTTCAATCACCTGTAAATGGTCTACAAATTATGGAACTTTTAAATTTAGAGGCTGGACAAAAAATTGGAGAAATAAAAAATTATATAGAAGAAGCTATTTTAAATGGAGAAATTGATAATACTTATGATGCAGCTTTAGCGTTTTTATTAAAAAATAAAAAGAAGTTTTTATAAAATAAATTTTAATCCTAAATAAAAAGCCCCGCAAATTAAATTGCGGGGCTTTTTTATATTAAGAAAATATAATTATTAATTACTTAACAAGTAATACTTTCTGAATATCAACATTAGAACCAGACTCAGCTCTAATCATATATACACCACTTGACATATCACTTGCATTCCAAGTAAATGTATATGTATTAGCATCCATCATTCCTTCAGCAAGTACACCTACAACCTGACCAACCAGATTATATACTTTTACTGAAACAAAGTCTGCGCTAGGCACATTCAATGAAACAGTCGTACTTGGATTGAATGGATTTGGATAAGCTGCAGTTATTCCGAATTCAGAAACTGAATTTACTTCAATCTCACCTTCTGAGTTAGCAACAATCATGTCTACTACTTCAAAAGATTGATTTGCTGTAAAAATCAGCTCTTCTTCAGGTACAACCACAACTAGTATTGTGCTTGTTCCTGTTGTTTTATATTCAGAAACCATAGCGTTTTCTGTTAGGTTTAATTCAAAACCATTAGCATGTGACAGGGTCATTTGAATACCGCCAATATAACCATCAGCTGATAGTTTTAAACTATTATCAGCTATTGTTATAGTTGCATTGTCAGCATCAGCAGCTCTTTGGCCAAGAATATAATTAACTAGAAGTACAACATCAACAACGTCTAAAGAACCATCGCCATTCATGTCAGCATTTTCTAAGTCATCACCATTGATAATTGCGTTAACCATATTAACAACATCAACAACGTCTAAAGAACCGTCGCAGTTAATATCGCCTGTTTCGCAATCTGAGCCACAGTCGCCACCATCATTGTCATAACATGTTAAGTCACAGCCCCAAGCTTGATCTTCACAATCTTCGAAGCCATCACCAATCCATGATTCTGAACAACAGTCGCCATCACCTGAACAGTCTTCAACATAACCGTCTGGACAGTCGCCACCAGTTGTTGTACCACCACCATCACTAGCAATTGATGTAGTACCATCAACATTAAATTGGCCATTGTAGTACATATCATCATGTACTCCACCACCAAATAAGCCATCATCAGCTACCTCTAGATCATAAGAGTATTGAGTAGCGTAGTTTGCAAATCCGAAACCAAAGTCCCAATCAACAGTTACGCCTGGACATAAACCATCTTCAAATGGTATAGAACCACCCGCTGAATTTACACCCCAATAACCATCATAACCTTCGATTGAAGCTGGACATGGATTGAAACCATCACACTCAGATTCACCATCCCAGAAAAGGACTACTTGTCCAGTTCCTGGAGAACCAGTACAATACCAATCATAGGTAAAGTTATAAACTCCTCCATTTGCCATCATGTCTGCCTCACTGTAAATGTCATCATCAGGGTCAGAACCACAGTCACCACCATCATTAGCGTAGCATGTTAAGTCACAACCCCAAGCTTGATCTTCACAATCTTCGAAGCCGTCACCAATCCATGATTCTGGACAACAATCGCCATCACCTGAACAGTCATCTACATAACCATCTGGGCAGTCA
>Ga0163108_10003330_pt1 | contig 11432 bp, 10 predicted proteins | sample Fk1155metaG_FD_109644 | JGI IMG/M metagenome (GOLD analysis project Ga0163108, IMG submission 109644) | Marine microbial communities from the Central Pacific Ocean - Fk160115 155m metaG | ecosystem: Environmental > Aquatic > Marine > Oceanic > Photic zone | place: The Central Pacific Ocean...
CAGATGAAGTATCACGAAACTATTTACGAAGGCATTGAAAAAGCAGCGGATGAATTTGGCTTGTTGGACGTTAGCAAATTTTCCAAAAAACTCCCCGGAGAGCCCCCAAGTGGGCACGGTATCTAACGACGCTACCTTGACATGGTAGAGGTCACCGGTTCGAATCCGGTCGTGCCTACCAATGTAGGTGATGTTGGCCTCATGCGGTTTCACATTCACTCGTCAACCCCTGCCAGAGCACCTTGATAAGAATTGCTCTATCAGTTTGTGGTATTGAGGATCCTCGCCAAGATCCATGTGGTCCCGGCCCTTTAACAAGTTAAAAGAAATATCCGGCACCACGTCCACCATCCTTTCCAGACACGGCCGCTCTTCATCATGTTCGCCACAGATTGCAAGAACGGGGATGTTAATTTTTTTTATCTCTTCTTCAGTCAGATTAATAATCTCTTTCATGCCAAGAAATACCGATGCTAATGCGTCGATGTTTTCACCTTTGAGCATGGCATCTGCCGTCGCAATGCCAAAATGATCCGGCGAGAAATAGCCTTGCCCCCCGGTTTCTTTAATCCATGGACCAAAGCTATGGTGTTCTTTTAATGTGTTGCCAACTTTTGTATAAGTCATCGACTCCTTTTGCCCGGACCAGCCAGAAGCGATTACTGCAAGGGCATGAGTGTGCTCTGTATAATCCGCGGTGAATCTAAGGGCAATTTCTGCGCCCATCGACGTGCCAAGCAGGAATGCTTTATCGATATCCAGTTTTGTAAGAAGCGTTTTTATGTCTGTTACCATTTGTTTTCCATAAGAGGCTGGATCTTCCGGTTTACCGCTGGCTCCATGGCCTCGACAGTCAAGCGCGATTAATCGAAAGCGGCCCTTTAGCCGTTTAATCAAATGGTTAAAATCTGATGCGTTCTGAGTTATTCCGTGGATCAAAATCACAACGGGTCCACTGCCTTGGTCGCTGAAAGAGATGGGCACACCAGATGAATCAATGGTTGAGATGTGGGTATTGAACTTTCGCTCAATCGCTGTTTTTCTTTTACGAAAAAATAGGAAAGTCGTCACGAATAAGTAATTAAGGAAATTTTTCATGTGCAGATCTGCCTGCTCAATATATAAGCGTTGATGATTTTACAGCGCCTAGATGATCTGAAGTATGACAACCTGCATCAATACGTATGGCAGGTATACGACTGGAAACCGGATGAGTTAACCATCCCTCCTGTGCAAACCTCTGTCAGCGGGCTTTAAGAGGGATTATTACATCTGGCCTGGGTTTAACAGGGCAGCGGTTGTTAACCGAGCGCAAAGTCACAACCTGTGGGATTTGTTGCAAACCACAAGCCAGGTCGTGACAAAGAAAGATAGGCCATAGCGTATCGGTTCAACCACCTGGTCTGTGCTGTACGCGCCCGACCCAAACGCTCGGGCCATCGCATTGGGCGTAGTGCGTATTGTATTCGCGTCTGAATGCCGAACCGGCGAGTGAGTTGCTCAGGCTTGCCGTATAAGCTGGAAAATCCGGATAAGTCATCATATGGCGGAACTCACCTCGGGGACCACCTGCCGCAGGCAGAAGTAAACCCCAAAAGATGTTGGTTGATTGCTCGTTTCGGCGGTCTAGTCCGCGCTGGTGAACAGCGCGCATCTGATCGCCCGTTACGCCTTCGCGAATTTCGCATCGGTTAAAGGTAACGATTCTTTCATCTGCGGCGGAAAGTGCCGCTTGGTCCATGTATTTGAAGACGAGGTGGTTGATGCGGGTATAGCAAGTGGTGATGTCTCGCCATTCTTCATCCAGCGCTTGTCCTTTTTTGCTCCTCAGGGCTGCTTGCCACAGGCGGCCTCCGGTTTCGTAGTCGTTGTTGATGATTTCGATGAAATCGTAGCCTGGGTTGGCCCGGCTGGACGCGGTTACAAAGGGTGTCAGTAAAAGGCTGAAAGGCTCCATGTTCTCGGATTTTGTCCATGCAAACCATTTTTTGTTCAAGCGCGCCACATCTGCCATGGTTTTGCCCTCGTTAAGATGGCAAAGATTGATGGCAGCAAATCTGTTTTCGGGCAGTGCTGCCGCTTGAGATTCATGGTGGTCGGCGCGGGCTTGCGTTGCGGTGAGGGCTAAATAAATTACAAAAAGTGCACGGATGCAGAGTTTCATTATTTTGTTCCTTTTTTTCTTGTTGGTTTTGGTTGCGTGCGACCCTGTATAAGGGCTCGACATTAAATACTACACAAACTCATGAAACCATCATGGCTGATCTTTGCACGAGTTGCATCTAAGTCCCTTTGATACTTATTTGCTTGTTGGCCACCAGTCGGTCTAAACAAGAGGTCCAGGTTGGGGTGTTTCTCGCCCACTACCCAGTGTGTGCTCTTTCCGTACGTAAGAATTTGAAGAAGCACCAGGTCGCAACGGCACTTAACAGATGCCAGATACCATGCATTTGTATGACAGAATCAGGGTCACACCACGGATCCCCGGGCCTGCCTTTGAGCCAGATAGCAAATGCGATCATGTAGGCGGCAATACCCAATAGGTACCAGGGCACATAGGTACGTTGAATTCCGGGTGGGTGCGAGGCGAACAATGCCGGTAGCCAGAAGAGGATCACCCACCAGAATTTTTCCGGTGCCGCGAGCATGTCCCATGGCATGATGCCGAAGGCGGCGGCGATCAAAAACCCGATGAACCCGGAGAGCCAACGAAAAGCGGGTGACCAGAATCGGAGCAAACATTCAGAGATGCCCCACAGTGCAATAGACAAACTGAAGAGATCCAGATTGACGCCTAATCTGCCACCAAAAAACCATCGGCTGATTGCGTAAGTAAAAACAATCACAAAGTAGATCTGCAAAACCTGGGCCGATGACCAGCGTGCCATAGCGCCGACATTAATAAGCCAGGGGATCAAGATGTACATCACCATGCTCAGGTTATCGGCCCAGCCTCCCCAGGCGGTATGGGTCCCGTGCATGAGCATGGATCCAGGGCCAAGCCAGATCACCGCAGAGGCATAGAGGATCGATAAGGGCGTGAAACCTGTCAGCTGGTTTTGTGATTCTGGGGTATCTTGATCTTTGCTCAGAACGTAAAACATCAATAATCCAGCCAGCATAAAGCCCAGATTACTGAGTGCGTTAACAGGCTCGCGGAAGAGTCCGGGATAAACCCTTTCGCACCAGTAAGAAGCTTCGCCAATGGACGCCAGTGATTGCGAACTTGGTGCCCATCCGACCGTGCCTAGAAGCAGGTATAGAAAAAGAAATAAGCCACTGGCAAGACAGGCGAGACGCATCGGAGTGCTGGTTGTCATGTGGTTACCCAAATTGCTTCGATGCGCAGGTGGCTAAATCGAATCGTGCAGTGAGTGAATACTTAAAGGCAGTTTGGCAGTAATTCGTTTCTTTTGCATGCTCACCCTGCACTCAAGCGGGCGCGGTGTCGGCTGAGTGCGAGTGATCTGTTGTCTTCACCTGTCAGCAACAGTGGTATGGTTAGACCTTGCTTTGAAGGTCTGCCGGGGAGGTGACAAATGTCTAATGAGCCGTTTCTGTTAACGACTGCTGAACATCGAATCGGCGAAAAACTAGGAATCAGCAATTGGGTTTTTATCGATCAAACGCAGGTCAACGTATTTGGTGAGGTCACGCGATGGCGCACGCCCGGCCACTGTGAGCCAGAGTATGGCAAAACGACACCGTATGGGGGCACCCTGATCCATGGATTCCACATGGTCTCGTTACTGTCCCATTTCTATAAAGACACAGGTTTGTGGCCGGAAGACGGTGCCTACCCTCTGAACTATGGCCTCGATAAAGTGCGCATTCTTCAACCGGTTGTAATTGGCGACGGCGTCAGGCTGAGATCCCATATCAGCCTTTTGCAAGCTGATCACAAGGGCAAGGGTGAATACCTTTTAAAAAACTGCCATGAAATAGAAGCCGAAGGCGTGGACGGGTCGGTGGCCTACGCTGAGTACCTTACTTACTGGTTTCCGCAAACCTCCCGAAGCTAAATTACGACAGGTTGCGCAGCCGGAGACGGGTGCTGGCCATATAAATCCCCAATCCCGTACCATTGCCCCTTCAAGCGTGAGAGAGAAAGGTCAAATTATGAACAAACCATCAAGGCCGTTGCCAAAACCTACGCCAGAGACCCAGGATTTCTGGGACGGCTGTAATAAGGGCGAGTTACGGTTGCAACGCTGTGATTCGTGCAGTCACGTCTATTTCCCGCCGAGACCGTTTTGTCCTGCGTGCAGCAGTCGCTCTGTGAGTTCTTTTGCTGCATCAGGAAAAGCGACGTTAGCGAGCTACGTGATCAATCATCGTCCCCATCCGGCCTTTGGTGAACCGCATTCCATCGCCATTGTAGATCTCGCGGAAGGGCCGCGCATGGCATCTAACATAACCGGATGTGCGCAAACGCCTGAAGCACTGGTGCTCGACATGCCGCTGAAGGTGAAATTTGAATCCGTCAGTGAAGACATCACGCTGCCGCTTTTTGAGCCGAACGGAGATGCATCATGACCGGTATTGCGGTGGTAGGTGCCGCTGAAACGACCGATCTGGGAAAAATACCGCATATGAGTCAACAGATGCTGCATGCAGATGCCGCATTGAATGCGATGGCCGATGCGGGTATCACGGCTAAAGATATCGATGGTGTTGCTACCGCCGGGCAAAGCCCTACAGAGCTTGCCTACTATTTAGGGATTACGCCTGAATGGGCGGATGGCACCCAAGTGGGGGGATGCTCGTTCATGCTGCATGTCCGTCATGCCGTGGCCGCTTTGCAGTCGGGATTATGCAAAACGGTATTGATCACGCACGGTGAGAGTGGACGCTCACGAGTTGGCACGGGCGGATGGGCAGCACAACCTGCATCGCTTTCCGGTCAGTTTGAAGCACCCTTTGGCACTTTCGGTGCACCTTCAACGTTTACGCTGCCTGTGCTTAGGTACATGAAAGACTATGGGATGAGCCATGAGCAGCTGGCGATGGTTGCAGTCGTGCAACGTGAGTGGGCGGCGATGAATCCACGCGCGAGTTTTCAGGATCCCGTTACGGTTGAAGACGTACTTGAATCCAGGATGATCGCCTATCCCTTTCACCTGCTCGAATGTTGCCTGGTGACTGACGGTGGGGGTGCGCTGATACTCACCACCGAAGACCGGGCGCCTGACTTTAAAGGCAGCACCGTTTACATATGGGGCACGGGTGAGAGTGTCGAGACGTCGATGATATCGCAGATGGATGACCTCACCAGTTCAAGGGCGTTTTCAATTGCGGGTCCTCGGGCGATGAGGGATGCAGGGATTACGCACAGTGACGTCGATCACCTGATGATATATGACGCATTTGCCCACTTGCCGATCTACGGTCTTGAAGACCTTGGTTTTGTGGGTAAAGGCGAAGCGCCGGATTTCATCTGGGAGCGAAATACTGCGCCCGGCGGGCGCCTGCCAACCAATACGAACGGTGGAGGTCTATCCTACATGCACTCCGGAATGTATGGCATGTACGCATTGCAGGAAAGCGTTCGACAGATGCGTGGTACAGCACCTGCGCAGGTAACAGGCGCCGAAGTTTCACTCTGTCTTGGCGTTGGCGGTATGTTTGGTGCGAGCGGATGCATCGTTTTCGGTAAATCGCCTAAATCGTAACCTGGTTGGATTCTATCAATGGCAAAATATGCGTTAGTGATTAATGGCCAACGGACAGAACTCGATGTTGAGCCGAATATGCCGCTGTTGTGGGCGCTTCGGGATGAGCTCGGGTTGATTGGCACGAAATATGGTTGTGGCATTGGGCAGTGCGGGGCGTGCACAGTGCATCTCGACGGTGTCGCGACTCGGTCCTGTTCACTCCCTGTATCGGCGGTGGGCGATCAAGTTGTCACGACGATCGAAGGTTTAGCTGAAGGGACGCAGCTACACCCTTTGCAGGAGCAGTGGATTGCTCAGGATGTTGCCCAGTGTGGCTATTGCCAGACCGGGCAGATTATGTCGGCCGCGGCGTTACTTGCAGTCAATGTTGCTCCGACGGATGAAGATATCAATGTCGCCATGGCAGGTAACTATTGTCGTTGCGGGACCTACAACCGGATACGCTCAGCCATCCATGGTGCCGCTCAGGAGATGGTTTCGTGAACCCTACCGACGCGGTGATCAACGCGCTCAACGTTGCGCTTAAGGGTGCCGAGCTTTCCCGCCGTGGCTTTTTACGAGTGGCCGCTGGCGGCGGGGTGGTGCTTGCGTCGATTGGCGTCAGGGCACAGCCTGACGACGAAACTCTATTGGTATCGTCTGAACTTAATGCCTTCATTCAGGTATCGCCCGAAGGCAAGATCACGATTTATTCTGCTAATCCGGAAATGGGACAGGGCGTAAAGACGACCCTGCCAATGGTGATTGCCGAAGAGCTGGGCGCCCGCTGGGAAGATGTGATGGTCCTGCAGGCACCCACCGATGAGTCTCGCTTTGGCAGTCAACGTGCAGGTGGCTCGACGACGGTGCCCCGCACGTGGGATCAGATGCGGCGCATGGGTGCATCAGCGAGGGAAATGTTCATCAGTGCAGGCGCCCTGGTGATGGAATTGCCACGCGAAGAACTGAAAACGCGTGCAAGTAAAGTAACGCACACATCCGGTCGGTCTATGACTTTTGGGCAGTTAGCCTCGCTGGCGGCAAAACAGGAAGTGCCGGACGAGGAAACGCTGCAGTTCAAAAGCCGAGAAGAATACACAATCATCGGCACCTCGGTTTCGGGCGTCGACAATCTTGTTATTTCCACTGGCGCTGCCCTGTTCGGAATCGATACACGTGTGCCTGGCATGCTATACGCGGCGTATCAGAAATGTCCGGCGATTGGCGGTGTGGTTAAGCGTGCAAACTTAGAGGAGATCAAAGGCTTGCCAGGCATCGTTGATGCATTTGTTGTCAGGGGCAATGGAAATCCTCGTGAATTACTCGACGGTGTGGCGGTAGTGGGCCGCAATACCCATGCGGTATTCAGTGCCAAGGCCAGACTCAAGATCGATTGGGATACGTCCAATGCCTCGGCTGACAGCTGGACAGGTCTCGTTGCAGAAGCAACACAGCTGCATGGTCGACGAGGCAAAATACAGGTAGCCGACAAAGGCGATGTCAGCGCCGAATTTGCCAACCCGGACAACACAGTCGTGGACGCGTTTTACGAATTCCCCTTCGTTGCCCATCTGTGTATGGAACCGATGAACTGCACTGCGCATTACCGGCAAGGAGAAGGATTTTTCGACCCGGACACGCTGGAAATCTGGGCACCGACCCAAGGCGGGGGTCGAGTCTTTCGAATCGCCAAGTCGATGTTCGGCCTCGATCAAGATCAGGTCACAGTGCACCAGCCTCGCCTGGGTGGCAGCTTTGGGCGCAGGGTTTATTTTGAATTTCTGGCCGAATCTATCGAAATATCGAAACGCATGCAGGCGCCGGTGAAGCTGACATGGACTCGAGAGGACGATATTCGCCACGATTTTTTTCGCACGGGTGGATTTCAATCGGTCAAAGGTGCGTTGAACAGGTCCGGAAACCTTGTTGCATTTGAAGACCACTTCATGAGCATGGCGAAGGACGGGCGAGCAGTGTCGGGCTCACGTTTCAGCGCGAGTCAGTTTCCAATGTTGAATGTCGACAATGCCTATGCGTCTAAAACCATGTTCGATATCGATATCCCTTGCGGACCTTGGCGAGCACCGGGATCTAATACGACAGCGTTTGTTGTGCAGTCATTCCTGGATGAAATGGCACATGCAGCTGGCCGCGATTATCTCGAGTTTCTTCTTGAAATCATGGGTGAACCTAGGTGGTTTGAGCCAGGCAATATCCGCAGTCTCAATACGGGCCGGGCATCGGCTGTCATCAGACTGGCGGCAGAACAAGCCGGTTGGGGGCGAGCGTTGCCACCGGGTCGAGGTTTGGGGCTGGCCTTTTGTTTTAGCCACGCAGCACATATTGCAGAAGTGGCTGAGGTCAGCGTGGATGCGAACCAAAAGCTTACCGTGCATGAGGTCACTGTTGCCGTCGATGTGGGTCCCATTATTAACATGAGCGGTGCGCTCTCCCAGGTGGAGGGTGCTGTGATCGACGGCTTGTCAACGATGATGGGGCAGAAAATTACATTCGAAAATGGCCAGGTTCAGCAATCGAACTTCCACGACTATCCTGTCTTGCGGATCGAAGATGCCCCGCGGGTGAGTACGCACTTCATTCAGAGCGACTTTGCGCCCACAGGCCTTGGCGAGCCAGCTTTGCCGCCGTTGGCACCCGCTGTAGGAAATGCCATTTTTGCAGCCACGGGCCGTCGGATTAGAAAGATGCCGCTGACAGAAGTAGGCTACACCATTTAAGGGGATATCTTGGCGCAGCATGTTGATTTTAATGGTGGCCCGACGGGACCGTTAAGTGGTGTAAGGATTGTAGATTTTACGGCTGTTTATTCCGGCCCGTTGGCGGCGGCGATTTTGGGTGATCAGGGTGCTGACGTCATAAAAGTGGAACCCCATGCAGGTGATCTCATGCGCAGAGCGCTGCCTAAACAGGGCGGTATGGCGAGTTCGTACTTTACGCTCAATCGCAACAAACGTGCGATATGCCTGGATTTACAGACTGCAGATGGGTTGAAGATTGTAAGAGAACTTATCGAAACAGCAGACGTCGTGTTGGAGAACTTTCGCCCAGAGGTTATGGAGCGGTTGGGTCTTGGTTACGAGCAACTAAAAAAAAGACAGCCTAAGCTTGTCTATGCCTCGATAAACGGGGTTGGGCCAGTCGGGCCCTATAGCAAACGGCGTGTTTACGATGCTGTCATACAGGCGATATCTGGTTTTGCTTCTTTGAAGCCAGACGGAGACCCTGAACTCGTGAATTGTCTTGTTTGTGACAAAATCACGAGTCTTACGGCGGCAGAAGCCGTGGTTGCTGCTTTGTTTCGGGCGGAGCGTAGTGGTCGGGGACAGAAAGTCGAAGTTTCCATGCTCGATGCCAACTTGTTTTTTCTCTGGTCGGATGTGATGAGCAATTTCACCTATCTGGAAGAAGAGACAGAAACGATGCCTTACGGCGATATGAGTGTCTTCATTCGTAAAACGAGGGATGGCCACATTGCTGCAATGCCTGTTCAGCAGGCTGAGGTTGAAGGTGCGTTACGAGCGCTTGAGCTGGAAGACCTGATCGACGACGAACGCTTTGAGGACTTCGAATCACGTGCTCGGAATCGACAATTGATGAAAAAAATTACCGACTCCAAATATGAGCAATTTACAACCTCAGAGATCGCAAAGCGTCTCGAAGAAAATGATGTGCCTTGGAGTCTGGTCAACTCACGCCATGAAGTCGTTGATGACCCACAAGTTAAGGCTATGGATGCGATATGGTATTTTGAGCATCCGCAGATCGGCAGTGTCAGACAGCCGCGCCCTGCCGCCCAGTTTTCATCAACCCCTGCAAATTTTCATCAACCTACCGCCTACCTTGGACAGCACAATGAGGAAGTGCTGAAGGAACTGGGTTATGACGATCAACAGATAGAGCACTTTAGTGACGCGGGTATCTTGCATGCGGAGCGGCGTTAACGGCGAGCGTGCGTCAGATAAGCCTTGAACGCTTGGCATAAGAGGGTTGGCCCCTGATCTGTTCGATACCGATTGCAAGAGAGCCGACGACGGGAGACTCTGCTTCTCCTGCTAAATTTCTGCATGCTTGTGTAACTTATCCTGTCTGTATTTGGCGAGTTTGATTATTGTGTTACTGCTCCCCGTGCACGCATTTACGCGTTACCATGTCAATACTGGAATATTCTGCTAAACAACATATATCAGGGGTATTCATGCAATTCACAGAGCACACACATTGTGATGCGATCATGAGTTACGCGTCGGGTACAGACGGCACTGAAGCTGTCCAGGTGAGCCTGCGGGATGGACGCCAGACAGATGGGTTGAGCTGGGAAGAAAATGGTTTCGAACTATTAAGACACGAATCTTCTGTTAATGATTGGACCCATGACGAAGCGATCAAACGGATCTACTATCCTGAGATGGAGGCGCTGGCAAAATCATTGACCGACAGTGATGTAGCTCTTATTTCCGGTCATATTTTGCGCAACCCCGAAAGTGCGCAGAAACATGCGGACTATGCCCCTATACAGTTTGTGCATTCGGACTTTACGGAAAACTACGGTGACCTGCTCAAATCGCGTTACGAGGATTCTGAAGAGGGTGCGTTGCAAGCACTTGAGCGGGCGGGGTTAAGTGGCACGGATGTGCAAAATTCAAAGCGTCTGCTTATCTTGCAGTTTTGGCGTAACGTGGGTCCGTCCATTATGGATCTGCCAATCGCTTTTTGTGATGCACAAACTGTGCCCAGAGAAGATATGCTTTCAATTCACGTGCCCAATTATGCGAATGAAGGCAAGCCTTTTGATGCGTTTGGCGTACGCTGGCATGACAAGGCAGACCACCATTGGTATACATTTCCGCAGATGACGGTAGATGAATTGGTTGCTTTCCGGACTTTTGATAGTGCTTGTCTTGAGTTTGAGCAACCTTTTTGGACGCCGCATTCTGCGTTTGTCGATCCCACACAGCCGGACGCACCAGCGCGCCACAGCATCGAGGTCCGCGCAATGTGTCTTTATATGAGTTGATCCGTCATACGTCTTGGCAAAACTGCGCAATGCTCGACGCTGTCTCGCGGCTGATGTCGGGACATGCCGAGGCGAAAATCTCGATCCCGTGGCTTGTGCCCATGACCTGGCGGCAACGCGCCGGTATACCAGCACGAAGGAGCATTCTGTAGAACTCGATGCCTTCATCGCGCAGTGGATCGCATTCATTGACACTGATCACAGTGGGGACGAGACCCTGGACATCTTCCTCTGTTGCAAAGAGCGGCCAGGCGAGTGGGTCGCCGGCTTCGAAGGCTTCTATACCGTAAGCAATGGTCCCTCGGTTGTTGTGTAAGTCGAGCAGAATGCCATTGTTCTCAACGGAGGAAGGTAGCCGTTGTTGGGGCCATTTGCCGGCGATGTATGGGCACAGGGCATAGAGGCCACGTATGAGGCCCATGTCTCCGTCCTTGAGAAGTTTCAGACCCGTGGCCAGGGTAAGGTTACCGCCACCGCTCTCACCGGCAATGATGACGTGTTGCGCATCGATGCCGAGGTCGGTGGCGTTGTCGAGTACCCACTTGACGCCTGACACACAATCGTTGAGGCCGGCGGGAAACGGTTCTATTTCTGGTGCTGACGAGGCGTTCAGGCAGTTCCTGAAATCCACCATCGCGACAGCAACGCCTTGCTGGGCGATAATGCGTCCCCAGGATTTGTACATGCCGTCGTAGCAGGACATGGTTTGCATGCCACCGCCATGGATGTAGTAAACGCAGGGC
>Ga0163108_10003332_pt1 | contig 11431 bp, 10 predicted proteins | sample Fk1155metaG_FD_109644 | JGI IMG/M metagenome (GOLD analysis project Ga0163108, IMG submission 109644) | Marine microbial communities from the Central Pacific Ocean - Fk160115 155m metaG | ecosystem: Environmental > Aquatic > Marine > Oceanic > Photic zone | place: The Central Pacific Ocean...
CTCTGCCCATGGGGCCCGGAGGTGATGCATGATGGATACATCTCCCGCCAAATCCCCCCCGGCAACCAAAAGTAAGAAGTCACCCGTGAGCCAGTCCTACACCGCACGCGACATCACCGTTCTCGAGGGTCTTGAACCTGTCCGGAAACGTCCCGGTATGTACATCGGCGGCACAGGCGCTCCAGGACTCCACCATCTGGTGTGGGAAATCGTCGACAACGCCGTCGATGAGGTCATCAATGGTCATGCTTCAACCATCCAGGTATGCCTTCACAGAGATGGCCGAACGGTAACGGTTGCCGACAACGGACGTGGAATACCGGTCGATATGCATCCTCAGCATGGAAAGTCCGCGCTGGAGTTGATCCTCACGACACTCCACGCAGGTGGAAAGTTCGACCAGAACAACTACATCACGTCTGGTGGACTTCACGGTGTTGGTTCGTCTGTGGTCAATGCCTTGAGTTCCGAAATGGTCGCCACGATTACACGTGGTGGATCCAAGCATCAGCAGACCTACCGTCGAGGGAAACCCAACGGTCCAGTGGAAAGGGTTTCAGAATCAAGAGGTTCAGGTACCGCAATCAGATTCACTCCAGACACCGAAATTTTTGGAGACCTGGTGCTCGATCCGAACCTGATTCGAGAGCATCTCGAAGTCAGCGCCTACCTCAACCGAGGAATGAAGGTCATCTTCAAGGATGAAACGAATTCCACACGGCTTGAGATTCAACATGATGGTGGTGTCCTGGACTTCCTTGAACACACCATCAAAGGTCGCGAAAACCGGAAGACCACCGACCAAGTGCTCCACATCGAGCGTACACAAGCGCCCCGATTGGAAGTCGCAATGTCTTGGACCGATGCCCCACGGGAATACTTTAAGAGTTTCGTAAACGGCATCCCCACTCGGGATGGCGGTACGCACGAACAGGGCCTCAAAGACGCCATCGTAAAAGCAATTCGGAACTACATCGAAACGCACGACATTTCGATACCGCGTGGCCTATCGATATCTGCAGATGACATTCGCGAAGGGGTCACCGCAATTTGTTCATGCTTCCTCGTGGAACCTCAGTTCCAAGGGCAAACGAAAGACAAGCTAAACAACCCCGAAGTGCGCGCCCAAATCGACGGGGCCGTGCGTCCCGCACTCGAGCAATGGCTACACACCAATAAGTCTGCAGCCGACGCTGTGTTGATGCGAATCGTGATGTCCGCAAAAGCCCGGCAAGCGTCTCGGGCGGCAAACGACCAAGTCCGACGCAAATCAGCGACCACCCGGAGACTCAACCTACCCGGAAAGTTGGCCGATTGTTCAAACTCGAATCCGGCGGAGTGCGAAATCTTCATCGTCGAGGGAGACAGCGCGGGTGGTTCCGCCAAGCAAGGCCGAGATCGGCTGACACAAGCCATTTTGCCACTGCGCGGAAAGGTCCTCAATGCAGAACAAGCGGCGTTGAAGAAAGTGTTGGCCAACAACGAACTGTCGGACATTGTTCGCGCCCTGGGTTGCGGCATTGGAACAGATTTCAACGAAGACCGGTTGCGATACCACAAGGTCATCCTGCTCATGGATGCAGATTCAGATGGGCACCACATTGCAACACTGCTGCTGACCTTCCTCTATCGCTACATGCGACCACTGATCGATGGTGGATACGTCTACTTGGCCCAACCCCCATTGTACAAAGTCGAAGCGGGTGGCCGAACCTATTGGGCTTCGGATGACTCCGAGCGCGATAAGATCTTGGCCAAGCTTCCAGCACGCTACAAGGTTGAGATCAGTCGATTCAAGGGCTTGGGTGAAATGATGCCCAAAACGCTGTACCAAACGACACTCGACCCCGAAAAACGCCGACTCCTCAGGGTAACCATTCCCGATGGAGACCGACTCGAAACCGAACAGGTCATCACCGACTTGATGGGCAAGGACCCCCAGACGCGTTTCCGTGAAATCGTCAGCTGGATGGACCTGGTCGAAGAGCTCGACGTCTGATGAAGCCGGCCGTCCGGGCCAAGATCCATTGGCTGATACCGCTTCTCGCGGCGTGGCTTTGGTTCTGTACCGTCGCCAACCGTTCAGCAGAACATGTGTTGGGGCTCGACAACGTCGAGAATTACGGACTGGCCGTTTTCTGCCAGCTGTTCTGGATGTGGTCTGAGTTTGGAGAGTGGGCGCAGACCATTCACTTTGGCTACGTCGACTCATGGATGTGGTCTGGCCATCGGGTCGGGTGGCTACCATTTGTGGGGTGGCTCTACGGCTTGGATCCTGATCCGGTGTGGTTGACCCGCATTCAAATTGGAATCGTATCCCTGGGCGCCCTTCCAGCTTGGGGGATGGCCCGAGATGAAATCAATTCCCGTTGGGGTGGGTACATCGGTCTACTGCTGTATTTGGGTTTTCCACCCCTCGCTGTGCTCGCCTTGCAAGACTACCAAGACTTGGTCCTCTGTATTCCCTTCTTGCTCGGTGCCATTTGGCAATGCCGAGCAGGTAGAACGCTCGGGTTCGCCCTGTTTGGACTCGCGGCATGTATGTGCCGGGAAGAGATCGTACCGATGGTCTTCCTGATCGGTTTGGTTCATCCAGGCTCGTGGAGGCAACGGATTCCATGGCTCGTCCGCGCTGGCCTTATCGCAGGCGTGTACGCCGCATTGATCACCTGGCTTGGGCGAGACTTCAGCGGCTACGACAACCCCATGATGTCGCACTCTGGGGACATGGTTCTACAGTGGCCACCTGTTTGGACCCGAACCATTCAGGATTGGGAGAACTTCTATTCTGGCTTTGTTCGACCGGTTCATTTTTTGGCCTTTCTGAGCCCGTTGACCATCCTTCCTGGCTTTGGTGCACTCTTCTTCCATCTCACTGCGCCGGCCCACGGCGGTGTGGACACAAGTTGGACGGGGCACATTCATCACATGGCCCCGATCGTCGGTTTTGTCATTGCAGCGACAATTGAGAGTATCGGCCGCATCGTTCGTTGGTCTGGAGGCTTGGGCCGCGTCCGTACACCCGCATTGCTTGTGGGTGGTGCAGCTTGTGTAGTCACCACATTCATGCTGGCATCTTTCTGGGCCAACTACTTGGACCTCAAAGCTGCATGGAAGCTCGAACACCCCAGTGAAGTCGCCCCCGAATGGGCCATCATCGAAGCGCTTCCACCCGATGCAGCCATTGCCACCGACTCCAAGATGTCATTGGTGATCGCCAATCGAAAGAATGCATACACATACGATGAAAGCCTGGCGGACAAAAGACCAAGCGAAGGCCTATCGGCACTCGACTTCATTCTGGTACGAAAGCTGGACCGATCCTGGGTCCAACTGATCCAAGATGCAGATGGAAAGCCGGTCGCAGAAACAGAGCGGTACGAGTTGTACGACGTACGCTAGGGCTCAACGATCGCCGGGCAGCGGTTGCGCAGGCGGCGCCGTCCCAGGTGGTGGCTGAACATCCCCAGGTTGTGGACGACCATCCGCGCCCATGGGTGGTGTGGGTGCTCCCTCAGGGCCACCACCCACCGGACCCATCTTGACTGCTGGGGCGACCATTTGATCGCCATCCTTCACCTTGTCGGGAATCTCATCTCTTGGAATGGCGTAAATCTGTGCATTGAATTTTGGATTGACCACAGTCCCCACCGGCGCCCATTTTTCGGCCACCCATACATCCATGTCGCGTCTTGCAACGGCATTCGGGTCATACAATTCTGCATTGGTCACCACATAGCCAACAGGATCCGAGCCATCGCACTCGATGGCATGGACAGCCAAACAGGCCCAATATGCATCTTCTGCAGCACGCTCAGGACAAATCCGGCGGGGACAGTACGTCAAGCGTCCCTCGACCAAAGCCTCGCGCACTGGGCTCGCCACGCCGCTCCCGGGCGAAAATTGTTTGGCGAGTTCTTGCCCCAACTGCCAATAGCCAATCTCTTCCATGGTCGGGTACAACACCTTTCGTGCCGGTGCGGCCTGTTGAACCGCACCCACCAGCAACACCACGCCCAACCCCGCGTACACACCTTGTGTAAGCCAACGCTTCTGACCGAGGCGGACGAGTTGCAAGGTCATCCACAAGACACTGGCCATTCCACGAACCAGCAGCAACGCACCAATGGCGAGCAGGTTGTCCGCATAGCGAAGCGGCGCTTGTGCAGCCGCGAAAACAGGCAAGGGCGCAAGGCAAAACAACAAGCCGAGCCCCATGGCCCAATCGGTACGCAAAAACCAGGCCCGGAACCCAAGGGTGGTCGGTCCTGCAGCCCTTTTCAAGCCCACACCCAACACACCCAACCAGGGGAGAATTAAAGCGACCCGCCAAGGCAGCCAATCGGGACGGATTTGCACCATAAGCTGAGCAACACTTCGATTCACAGCAGTGTCCAAACCACTCTGAATAATGCCCAAAGCCGTGTCCCAATTGCTGACACGACCATGCCCCTGATATCCAGGCGAGATGCCATTCGCGATGGACACCTGAAAGCCCTCCCATGTCGAGATAGGGAACACCAAGGCGAATAGATAAATCACGGCACAAAACCCGCCGACATGACACAGCGCGGACAACCAACGGGTACGTCTTGCCCCAATCAAGATCAGCGCCAAGCCAGGAAGTGCATACCCAAGCGTCGAAAAGTGTGTCGCGGTGGCCAACCCGGCCAGAACCCCGCTGACGATGCCCCATTGCCAACGCCGGCAAGCCATGACGGCACCCACCATGGCCAATGGAACCAAGGCGATGACTGCTGCATCCACGCCAAAGCGAAGAGACACGGCCAATGCATGCCCAGAAAGCATGGCCAATGCACCTGCCCCGAGACCAATCCAACGTTGACCCCACAATCTTGCGACCAAAAAGATGCTGAGGCCCACGACAATATTCAACAGGTGGTTCGCCAAATGACCGGCACGAACCACACTGGGCTCAAACATCATCACGGCATTGACGACAATCTGCCACGACGGCAACCGATGGGCCTCGAGCGCTTCATATCGACCATCGTGCAACGCCAACATGCTCCGGGCCCATTCGCCAGCATCGGGACCGTCCAACAAAGCATCGCGGATGGTGCACCACGCGGGCGCATCAGGACCCGCCACCGAGAGTGTGACATCGCCAGTGGGCCAATGCATGACACCCGCGACGATCAACGCGACCATGCAAAGCAAATCCAGCCACCAGCGTCTCAGCATGAAATCCCATTTCAAAACAGCCCGAATCTATTTCGGACACCCGTACCGTATCACTCTCCTTCGAGAGTTGGTGCGTGCGTGGGGGGTCCGGACACTGTCCAACCCAGCATTTTGCTTCCACCTGTCTTCCCATCGTCCAGGTCTCGCCTCAAAAACTCGACACAGCGCGGTGATACATCAGGGGGTAAATTTGTTGTGTTGGTCGCGTACCAGATGGAATTTGCTGGTTCGATGTCTGAACTGACAGGCGCTCTCCACGTAGCCACAGGAGAAAGCCAAGACGGAATGAACCCCAAAACAAACAGCAAGACCACACCGACTGCACCCAGATCGTGCATACCCAGAACAGGCTGCTCTGTTTCACGATCTGTTTCCGACAATGGTCCCAAATACAGTACCGCGAACCCCACCCCAAGAAGGACCGGTACCATCGTGATCCCATTGGCCATATACCGGGGGTGAGCCACCAGATTGGCAGAGCCTTGAAGTGCAACAACAAATGGCACCAGGCTTCCCAAAAAACCCATCCAAATCCACTTGCGACGGTGTGCACCCCAGATAGCGATCAACAATCCAGCGAAAGCCGGTGCCACCCAGGGCATGACGTGGACTCGACGGCCATAGGCAGTCTCAGGCTGGTCCTCAATCCCATCCGGTAAATCCTGCTTGAGTTTCCACAGAAAAAGCAGCGTGTCCGGCACCTGCCTCAAGTCCGTGCGACCCCAGACAAATCGACTATCCGCAATGTCCGTGTGCGTGGTCAATCCGGCATCGGGGTCATCGGGGGAAAAGCGTCTCAACGCTTCATCGACGTAATACACCGTTTGCTGTTCCAGACTCGGACTCTGATCCCAGTTCACCTTGCTCCCAATCTGGTAGGAACACGCCAAACAACCCAGCAAGACAACGGAGCCAATGATCCGACGTTTCCAACCCTGCGCCAGAACGATCGCCATTGCCGTCAATCCGACCGCAGGCAGTGCCCACAACAATCCACGCACATCCAAGAGCAAGACCAATGCGGCGCAAAACGAGGAAAAAACAATCGCGGTTAGGCTGCGATACCGCAAAGCCAACAACGCAGCCGCAGCGGACATGACACAGCCTGCCACCGTCTCCGGATAAAAGGTCACTGTGCGCGTGAGGTGAACGAGCGGAGCCAAGGCACCGATCATGACAACAGCAACCACGCCCGCAAGCCGGCTGTGGGCAGCCCGGGCCCACAAGAAGATGCCTGCACCCAGCAGCACATGGCTGACCAATGCACCCAAGAACAGACCATCCACCACACCAAAAGACCGCGCGAAGAAAGAGGGCAACAGTCCAGCAACTACCGAGCGTTGCTTCACAAACCCAGTCAGAAAACCTTCACGCAGAACGCCCACACACTCGCAATACTGACCAAAATCAGAAGCAGTAAGCGGATACTGCTGAACAAAATAACGGCTCATCCAAAATGCGTTGAGCAACATCAGGGTTGCACCACAGGCAAGGGCCAAGCCAATGTCTACGGAAGTCTTCCACGGTGCATTGGGATCGGTTTTTCGCCCAAAAAACCACAAGAGCACCGCCAGCACAGGCAATGGAAACAGCACATGCGCAAAGTGACCAAGAGGAGTGATGGGGATGCCGTACATGGAACCTGGGGGATTGTTCACACCGTATACCAGGGGTAGCGACTACGCTTGCTAGTCGCTTTCGCGATACCCTGAAGAACGGAGGGCATCGTGGACTGGGGAACCTTTCAAAAATGGGTCACACACCCGTTCATACAAGCAGGCATGGTTGTCGCCATCGGCTGGCTACTCGGCCTTCTGATGGATCGGTTCGGCATCGGACTCGTCGGTCGCGCTGTGGCAAAAACGGAAACAGACTACGACGACAAGATCCTGGAGGAATGCCGGCAGCCCATTCGGGCATCCATCCTGTTGTGGAGCATGTGGATTGGGGTCGGCATGCTGGGACCCCACCCGGACATCGGGTTCTTTCTCAAGGGTTTGCTCAGTTCCTGGGCGCTGTTCATCTGGACACGCGCGCTGTTCACAATTTCTCGAATCGTCCTGGAATGGCTCGCCTATATTCCCAATCGTTTTGGGGCGGTCACCCAACGAACGCTGCCAGCGTGGGAAATGTCTGCCCAACTCATGCTGGTTGTCATGACCGCCTATTTCTTCTTCCTGTGCTGGGACTTTGATGTCACAGGCTGGCTCGCCAGCGCAGGGATTGTTGGTGTCGCAGTCGGGTTTGGTGCAAAAGACACGATGGCAAACCTCTTTGCCGGTGTGGGAATCTTGGCAGACAACACATACCGATTGGGAGACTTTCTATTGCTCGACACCGGCGAACGAGGCCGCGTGACCGACATCGGCCTTCGAAGCACACGGCTTCTGACACTGGATGAAATGGAAATCATCGTGCCCAACTCAGCCATGTCGACTGCAAAAATCATCAATGAAAGTGGTGGTCCCATGGAGTGCGAGCGCATTCACATCGATGTGAGTGTGGCCTACGGCAGCAATGTGGATGAAGTGCGAAAGATTCTGCTCGCGGTCGCGGAGCATACAGAAGGTGTGATGCTCAATGACGCATCCCGGAAGCCCAGTGTGATGTTCGCGGCCATGGGGGAGTTTGCACTACAATTCAAGTTGCTCTGCTACATCTCTCGCCCCGAAGAGAGTCCCAGCGTCATCGATGGACTCAACACAGGGGTATACAATGCACTGAATGATGCTGGTATCGAGATCCCGTATCCAAAACGAGACGTGATTCTCCATCAGTCAGACTGACACGCCGGGCAAAAATACGTGCCCCGGCCAGCCTGTGTCATCCGTTCCACCAAGGCTTGGCACCGCGGACATTCCTCTCCAGCATGCCCGTATACAGAGAAACTCCCCTCCCCGCCCAAATTCACATACTGGATTTCGTCGGCACTCTCTTTTGCCAATGTGTGCGCGATGAAACGAGGGACAGCATCGGCAATACGAATCCACGCATCATCCTGCACTTGAGGCACCGAGGTTCCCGGATGGATGCGTGCACGGAACAAAATTTCTGAAGCAGCGATGTTTCCCAAGCCGGCCACACGGTCCTGCCGCATCAAAGCGGTCTTGATCGGTCCTCGAAGCCCTGCCAATTGCCCTTTCCACCACTGCCAATTCCGCGGTTCAGGCCAAGGCTCCGGACCCAACTTCTTCTCTTCAAAGAAACGCTGCAAGTCTGCATGAGCCACACGCTCACAGGTACCAAACCGGCGGGGATCTTCGAAAGCCACAGGTGGCCCTTCATCCAAAACAAAGCGAAGACGACTCCGACGCGTACCTTCCGAGTCTTGAACCGTCTTCCCGGTCATCCGATAGTGAACCAGAAGATGCTGGTGACCCGAGAAATCAAGCACTGCATACTTGGCCCGGCGAACAACACGGGTGACTTCACACCCTTCGACCAGTCTCAACGACGCCTCATCAAATTTGGTATCCAACACATCCAGCCGAACCACGCGTCGGCCCGCCATCCAACGATGGAGATTGCGGGCCATAATTTCGACTTCTGGAAGTTCAGGCATGTCGCATGCCTAACCGAGATTTCAAGCAAAAAGAGACAATGAAACATTGAGATCAAAAAAGCGGAACCGATCATCGCACAACTTTTTTGCGACCGCCGTTAACAATGGCGAGTACTTTGCCACCATATACATACAGGGCAGGAACTCGTGAACTACGAAGCACTTTTCGAACGCATCTTGGGACAGGTCGACCAGCAGGCATATTTGCCGTTTGCTGATGTTGTAGACCCAAACCAAAAAGCAGGAATGGAAGCCATTGAGCAGAGCCTTCGCAGCCCATCGGAGCCCGCGGAAGTCAGCGAAGGCCTGATTCGCCGTCTTCATCAGGAGGGTCAAATCGACAAAGTACACATGTTGTCGGCACTCCACGTTCTCACTGCATCCCCCAAAGTAGGCAACCACAACTTGGCTGCCCAGTACGCCACCGAGCAAGAAATGGCTGCCATGGAAATGGGTGGTCCACGCCTCCAAGCAAACTTGGCCAGCGTAGAGCGCCACCGAGGGGTGTTGGCCTTCTTAAAGGGACACTACGGAGTGGCCTTGGACTACTTTTCTCGGGCCTTTGAGAAACAGCACACTGCTGGAAACCTGTCCAATGTACTCGCGACACTCATCCGATTGGGCGATGTTGCCGAGGCCCGGGCATTAACGACACAGGTACGCGAAACGCTGGCACCTGAACTGAACCATGAACTGAACAACATCATCGAGCAAGATCCGGACCTTGCCCTTCTTCAAGCGGAGGCAACAATATGAGCATCATTCTGCACTTTTTAATCTGGGCCGGACTTCAAGTCGGCCTCCCAGTCTGCGATATCGATCTGACTGAGGATGAATGTCACACCTTGGAACAGACTTCTGGGGAAGGCAGCGCCCCTACCTATGGATCCAGCACACGCGACATGCGCAAGGCCTGGAAAATCTACAACGGGTTTTAGACCATGGCCGAACAAATCAACATTCGTCCAGCCTTGGAACAACTGCTTTCAAATCGGCACACACCCGAAGCGCGTGGACTGTACATGACCTTGGCGCGCTATGCGCACCGAAGGGTCGATATCATTTCGCGTCGTCGATACAGCGACATTTTGGCCCAGCCCGACCGTGAAGAGTTGGTGGCCGAAGTCATTCTTCAGCTCATGAGTGGCGCCTTGGCACGATTCAATGGGCACACGGTCGGTGAACTGCTTGCTTTCGTTCGAACGATCTCCGACCGTTTGGTTGGGCATGCCGCCTTCAAGCGGATCCGTGAACGTGATTCACTGGCAGGAGAGTTGGGCGATACCGTTCGCGGATGGATTGGACGAGAACCAACCCCTGATGAAGCCATCCATCTGATTCCTGATTGTCCCCTGTCCGAAGAAGATGCTGAATACCTTACGGCGCTTTTCGCATCGGGAAGCCGTGCAGATATGGCGCGCCAAAATGGTGTGAGTCGCGCGGCAGTGACCCAACGACTCAATCGAATCCGTACCCGAATCCAAGCATTGCCGACCAAGCAACAAAGCGCAGCACGCGCATGGATCGAGGGCTTGGCCGTTCAGTCAGAACAGGGAATTTTCGCTTAAGCTGAACGCGAAAATGAGCGCAGCCACGGCAAACTCGGATGGGGCTCATCCGGACGTGGAGAATGGTCCGTTTCAACAAAAATGACCATGGCGTCCGGATACCGTTCATGAAATTTGTTCACGTTGGCGGGCTCGTTGTCCATGAACAACACGGGCGTAGCCATCCCTGCAATGGTCTTGAGCGCAGCGTCTTTGAACTCTGTGTCGTCTGTTTCAAAGTCGGGCTTCACCAACAGTCGGCATTCATTGCCATCGAGTGGGAAACCAAATCCGCGTAGAGAATCTTCAGTCCCCGCACGCATGGTCTCGTCTCGTCCGGTCAGGTACACGATCTGAAGGCCCGAAGATCTGCATCGATTGACCAAGTCCACCGCACCTGGCATCGCATGGTCAAACTTGACGTAGCGACTGGTGAAAAACCGATCGAACCAACACTTCTTGAGGTCATCGAGAACCTGTGAAATCAGGCCTTCATCGATTCCAGCATTGCGAAGGGTATTGCCCAGATCCCAATCCTGAAAGTGTATCGCCTCTACTTGGTACAAGGCCAAGGCGCCGGTTTGGGATGCAAACTCACGAAAAATGTGGACCTGCCGAGAACGGGTATCGAACAAGCAACCATCCAGATCGAACACACCCACACCCGAACCACCATGTTCGGCCGCTTGGGCAATGATGCTATCCAGCAGTTGGTCTTGTGCTGAACTGGACTCAAAAGGACTGTATCCGCGGGCTCTTGGCATGATGTACTCCTCGAACATATCCGATAACATCGGATGCACATCGGATCAGGGCACTACCCGCCTTCCGAGGTGATCAGTTTCCCCTGTCGCCAGCGCCGATATCCAAAAATAGCCAAGAGCACAGTCATCAGAAGGATCAATACCGGCAAGAAAACCGCCAGCACTGTGGCCACCACAGCCACAATATCCTCCACGAGGCTGATGATGGGGTTGGCCAAAGTCGCGGTGAAAGCCGAACTCATCAGTCGCAGTTTTGCTTTCACCAGGTGGACGCCTTGGGCCATGGTGCCCCCCACAACCAGGCCCAGTATCGTGGAAAACATTGGGTCCATATCCGTCATGACACTTGCCGC
>Ga0163108_10003333_pt1 | contig 11430 bp, 8 predicted proteins | sample Fk1155metaG_FD_109644 | JGI IMG/M metagenome (GOLD analysis project Ga0163108, IMG submission 109644) | Marine microbial communities from the Central Pacific Ocean - Fk160115 155m metaG | ecosystem: Environmental > Aquatic > Marine > Oceanic > Photic zone | place: The Central Pacific Ocean...
CATCAAAAATTTAACTGTTACATATCCTCTAGGACCCCAAGGAAAAGATGAACTTAAGGCTCTCGATCAGATCTCTATCAGCTTAAATGCAGGCCAAATTACAGGAATTGTTGGTGAAAGTGGCGCTGGAAAATCAACTATTGGTAAGGCCATCCTGGGTCTTCTGGACTCACCAGCAAAACTTGTTAGTGGTGAAATTAGATTTCTGGGAAATTCTCTTATTGGTCTAAGTGAAGCACAATTTCAATCTTTGCGTGGCAACCAAATCGGTTATATTTATCAAAATCCGATGACCGCACTTAATCCAGTACTAACAATCGGTGAACAAGTTATAGAAGCAATAGAAGCTAACACCAATATGAGAGGCAGGAACGCTCGAGAATATGCTATTCAGTTATTAGAAAGAGCAGACGTTAGCTTTGCCGAAGATCGACTTCAAAAATATCCCCATCAATTATCTGGAGGATTATGTCAGAGAATTGTATTTGCGATTGCAATTGCTGCAAAGCCAAAACTCATTATTGCAGATGAACCAACAACCGCCTTGGATGTTACCGTACAGCAATCGGTACTACAAACTCTGATTAAGCTAAGTCAACAAGAACAAATTGCTATTATTTTAATAACCCACGATATAGGCGTTATAGCTGAAACATGTGACTACGTTTACGTATTAAGACATGGAAAACATGTCGAGCAAGATGAAACCAATAAGGTGCTTCAAAAACCTAAACAGGACTATACTAGGTCGTTAATGGCATCGGTACCTCTCATAGAGAAGCGCCTGCACCGTTTCGCTATAAATGAAGAGAATAACTTAAAAGATGTTTCTACCGGACTTCAGTACTTGCAAGAAAAACAATCAGCACAAGACGCAACTAATAAGCCATTACTGGAAGTTCGAAATCTTTCAAAAATCTTTATCACTCCTTCAAGCCTGTTTAAATCAAAGCAATCATTTACTGCTGTTAAAGATGTAAATTTCACCGTTCAAAGTGGTGAAACTGTTGGCATTGTTGGAGAATCAGGTTCTGGTAAAACAACTATTGGAAGAATGATTTTAGGTTTGGAGAATATAACTAAAGGCAACATTATTTACCGTGGTAAAGATTTAAAGCTAATAAATGATAGTAATGAACGTCGGAAACATTGTTTATCGATGCAATGCATTTTTCAAGATCCATATTCTTCCCTCAATCCCCGTATGAGTGCCGGAGAAAACATTACCTATGGTTTAAAGATACATAACTTAATCGATAGTAATAATGCCAAATCATTGGCTCAAGATCTTATGTCCTTGGTCGGCTTAAAGCGTGAAGACGATGAAAAGTTACCCCATGCTTTTTCTGGCGGTGAACGCCAAAGAATTGGTATTGCAAGAGCTCTAGGTTACCGACCTGACTTTATTTTTTGTGATGAGCCCACTTCTGCTTTAGATGTTTCTGTACAAGCCAATTTACTAAATTTACTGAAGGATTTACAAGAACAATTTTCTTTGACACTACTCTTTGTGAGTCACGATTTAGCAGTTATACGTCAAATGTGTGATCGTGTTATTGTTATGAAGGACGGTGAGGCTTTGGAGGACGGAAGCAATGATAATATATTTAAAAAACCTAGACATGCGTATACCCGTTCACTACTTGATGCCATGCCAAAATTTCAAGGTTTGGCGAAAATCTAATAATTGATTAGCCAGTTATAGTGTTACTGTTTACTTTCAATTTCACTTATGGTGTTATCTATAATTAAATCTTTTAGTTATACAGGTAAAAAGAAAGGATAAAAAAATGGGCGAACTAAACGCGAACTCAGAACGTATAATTTTTATGATCCAATGCGATGTAAAATCCAACCCTAGCGAATTTCAAAAATGGATAAAAGACCGCGCATCGAAATACGTCTTCGACTTAAAAGAAGAAAATACTATTAGCTATGAATGGCACTTGTCTAAAGACAATAAAGAGGCGACATTAGTAGAGTCATTCGTCGACAGTGATGCCGCAATGCAACGCTTAGCAAACCATGCAGCAAGCCCCATAGCTGCAGAGGTATTGGAGCAAGTTGATATTAAAGGTGTGCTTTGCTTAGGTAATACGAAACAAGATTTGGTCGATGCACTTACTGCTTGGGGTGCCAAGTTTCAACGTCGCTTTTGTGGTTTCAATCATAAATAGATCTTTTAAAGTTTGCAAATTGTGCACATTTTATTGATTTTATTATGTCTTCTTTTGGAAAGAAATTTTTTAAAGTATTTATCGATAACGTGAAGAACTTTATGGCCGGTAACATGAAGTCAGGTCTTTATAGATTTATTTCAGCAGCATTACTAATTGATAAAATTTCCATACTTTCTTCTCTTCCTCGGATCTTTACAAGATTACTATTAAATTTATCTAAATTTAGCTTTGCTTTATCAGCAACATAACGAGAAATAACCAGTTCACAGGTGTATGTTTTTGTTAACTCTTCTAATCGACTTGCCACGTTAACATTATCTCCAACAGCAGTTTCGGTAAATATTTTTCCATAGCCCATTAGACCAACAATTGTATCCCCTGCGTGAATTCCCATGCCAAATCTAATATCTTCTGAAAATTCAATTTTCATTTGTCCATTTAATGAATTCATATTTTCTGATATTTCAGAGGCGGCTTTTACTGCATTTCTACAATTTTCACCTATTCCTCCACTTGAATCAAAAATTGCCATGATCCCGTCGCCTATGAATTTATCAATTCGACCAACATTTGACTCTATAATTTTTCCACACACTGAATAATATTTATTTAAAATGTACACAACATCATATGGTAATTTCTGTTCTGAAAGTTTTGTAAAATTTCTTAAGTCGATGAAGAGTATTGCGGTTTCTTTCTCTTTACCCGATAGTGATACAGGGTTAGTAGCCCTTTCAAGTGAATTTTGTGGATTAACTAATGGGATCACAGATAAATCACTTGTAGGTCTTAACTGACACGCAAGTCGAATATCTTCTTCAAGACCGATCCTGTCTATAGATCTCTTTTCGTAAGCGTTTGGGGCAGGTAAAGATCCCTGGGCTGAAACTACTTTAACACGACATGTTGAGCATCTTCCTTTTCCACCGCACATTGACTGATGGGGAATATTTGCAATTTTGCTAGCTTCTAAAATTGATGTTCCTTTTGAAATAGTAACTACCTCACTTCCTGGATATCCAACTTTAATCCGCCCAAAATATTTTGCCCTTACAACATTGATTATAGCAATTAATATTAATCCAAGAACAATCAGTGGATAATAATTCTCAATAAGTGAATCAACAGGATCATATAGGGAATCAAATCCTTGAGGAACTGATTCACTAATGATTGACATCAGAAAATTTTCATCACCTTGCAGAGATTTGACATAAGCTATTAAACTTTGCTCTTTTAGACCCGACCAGAAACCAGAGATGCCCAAAACAGGAACCCCTATGTAGATAATGTATAAATATTTAACATACCTTTTATATGATCTCATGTTGTATCGTAAGAGAGTGTTTATCCCGATTACTCCATGGACCCAAATAAAAGTCACCACAATCGCAAAAAGAATTCCAATAAAAATTATAGCTCCTGAGGGTTCACTAAAAATCATATCCGAAAAAACAAATTCATAAGAAATTTTTGCATTAAAAATTCTAGTCGCGATGAAAGCTGAAGCAATATGAAAGAGTAAGAAAAAAAAACCTAATATAGGGAAAATAATCTGGATCCATTCCTTTCCAGACATTTTGAAAGTTCTCCGTTTTCCAACATCGTAAAACCCCAAGGGAATATGAACTAAAAAAGAACCATAAAGCAAAACAGTCCCAATTGGATTTTTCCAAAGAAGATGAAAATAATTATCTTTAATATAATCCGCAGCAGATATAGATATAATATTCACTGAGTGATTTAATAAGTGAGTAAAAACAAATAAAAAAAGTATTGTTCCAGAAAAAATTCTAAACTTCCTAACTAAGGAATTAAGGTCTTCACTCATAACAATTAATACCTTTTCAATTATTTACTTAATTTTTCTGTCAAAAATATTTTTATAATCTCATTTTAACCAAAAAAACTGTGACTGGTAAAGAAACTGTTCATTAATTAGAAAATACTGGAGAACATAGAGTTTAAAAAACAGGGGAAATGGCGAGAGTGACGAGACTTGAACTCGCGACCTCTGGCGTGACAGGCCAGCGCTCTAACCAACTGAGCTACACCCCCCTAAATAAAATAACATAAATAATGGTGGGCGGTAACGGTCTCGAACCGCTGACCCTCTCGGTGTAAACGAGATGCTCTACCAACTGAGCTAACCGCCCAACAAAAATATACAAATTTAAAGTCAGCAATATATGCTGACTTTAAAAAAAAAACTTAATTATGAATTAACTGCACTCTTTAGTGGAGCGCCAGCTTTAAACTTAGGTTGCTTTGAAGCTGGAATTTGTATTTCTTCCCCTGTGCGAGGGTTTCTTCCTGTGCTTGCTGCTCTATTAGCTACAGAAAAACTTCCAAAACCTACTATTCTTACATCATCTCCAGATGAAAGGGCGGACGCAATTGATTCAAAAACACCGTCAACTGCACGACCTGAGTCTGCTTTTGTTAACCCTGATGATTCTGCAACACTTGAAATTAAATCGTTTTTATTCACTTAACACTCCCTAAATTAATTTAAAATTTTTATATAGGTAAATGATTGTTACCAGTAGTTACAACTTAAGTTTATCTATGTGTCACGTCAATTAATAATTATAAAAAAAACTAATTAAGTCTTATTTATCACTACTAATGAGCAGTTATTTCTGTTTTGGAGACAGATGATTGGATATTTATGCTTTTTTCGCCATCTTTTTCACTTATATTTATATCTTCTTTGATAGGAATCAATGGATTGACTAAAGCGATTTTGAGAGCTTGATCAACTAATGAGATTGGTTTTATGTCTAATCCATCTTTAATGTTATCCGGAATTTCAGATAGGTCTTTTTCATTTTCTTTTGGTATAATGACAGTTTTAATGCCACCTCTTGAAGCAGCTAAAAGCTTTTCTTTCAAGCCACCAATAGGCAAGACACGACCTCTTAAAGTCATTTCTCCAGTCATCGCAACCAGATGCTTAACCGGATTGCCTGTTAAACATGAAATAATTGAAGTAATCATTGCCACACCAGCTGACGGTCCATCTTTAGGTGTAGCGCCTTCAGGAACGTGAACATGAATATCTGACTTTTCAATATCTGTTAAACTGATGCCAAACAAATTAGCTCTGGATTTGACAAAGGCCTCAGCCGCTTGAATAGATTCTTTCATTACATCGCCCAACTTACCAGTTGATGATATTTTTCCCTTCCCTGGAGAAAGAGCAGATTCTATTGAGAGCAATTCACCTCCAACCTCAGTCCAAGCTAATCCAGTTGTAAGTCCAACCATATCTTTGTTTTCAATTTCAGAATGCTTGAATTTTGGGACACCAAGAAATTTGCTCAAAACTTTTTGATTTATTTTAACCTTCTTTTTATTCTTAACGAGTATTTCAGTGATCAGCTTTCTTGATAATTTAGAAATTTCTCTTTCCAATCCACGAACCCCGGCCTCCCGAGTATAGGATTGAATTATTTCTTTAATTTCATTATCAGAGATTGAGAATTCCTCTGTATCAAGTCCATGCTCTTTTATAACTTTTGGCAGTAAATGAGACTTAGCAATTTCTAATTTTTCTAGCTCTGTATAACCAGACAACCTTATAATTTCCATTCTATCCATTAATGGTTTAGGCATGTTCAATGTGTTAGCCGTCGTAATAAACATGATATTTGATAGGTCACAATCAACTTCAAGATAATGATCTTGAAATGAATTATTTTGTTCAGGGTCTAAAACTTCTAGCAAAGCAGAACTTGGATCCCCTCTCCAATCGGCACCAAGCTTGTCAACTTCATCAAGGAGAATAAGAGGGTTATTTGTTCCTGCTTTCTTAAGGGCCTGAATTATCTTACCAGGCATTGAGCCAATATAAGTCCTTCTATGACCTCTTATTTCCGCTTCATCCCTGACACCACCTAAAGACATCCTCACAAATTTTCTTCCTGTAGCATTTGCTATCGACTTACCTAAAGAAGTTTTTCCAACACCAGGAGGTCCAACCAAACATAGCAGTGGTCCCTTAATTTTACCAGTTCGCTTTTGAACAGCAAGATATTCAATAATCCTTTCCTTTACTTTATCTATTCCAAAATGATCAATATCTAAAACTTTTTGTGCTTCAATTAAGTTATTTTTTAATCTTGTTTTCTTCGTCCATGGAACTGAAAGTATCCAATCAAGATAATTTCTTATTACAGTTGCTTCAGCTGACATTGGAGACATGTTTTTTAATTTTTTGAGTTCAGAATTGGTTTTTTCCAATACTTCTTTTGGTAACTTTGATTTTTTTATTAAGTCTACAATTTCATCTATTTCACTTTTGCCATCTTCACTGTCACCCAGTTCTTTTTGGATAGCTTTCATCTGTTCATTTAAGTAGTAATCTCTTTGTGTCTTCTCCATCTGTCTTTTTACGCGATTTCTAATTCTTTTTTCCGCTTGAAGAACTCCGTGCTCTTCTTCAATAAACCTTAAAATTCTTTCTAACCTAGAAAAAACATTGTCTATTTCCAATAACTCTTGCTTTGATGACATCTTCAAGTCGATATTTGAACAAATTGTATCTGATATTTTTGACGGATCATCAATCTCATCAATTATCTGTAAAATTTCTGAAGTAATCTTTTTATTTAATTTGGCGTATTGACCAAATTGAGTTTTTACAGCCCTTAACATACCAGGTAAATTATCACTGTCTTTACCTTTGCTTTCTTCTTTGTTCTCAGAAATAGAAGCGCTTAAAAAATGTTTATTATTAAATAGTTTTACAACCTTAGCTCTAGATATGCCCTCAACCAAAACTTTAACTGTACCATCTGGCAACTTTAATAATTGAAGAATATTTCCAATCGTGCCTACACTAAAAAGATCTTCACCCTTTGGGTCCTCAATAGAACCATCTTTTTGAGCAAGTAATAATACCTTTTTGTCCTCACTCATTACAGTCTCTAAAGCCTTTATTGATTTTTCTCTTCCAACAAAAAGAGGAACAATCATATGAGGAAAGACAACTATATCCCTTAAAGGTAGTATTGGAAATTGATTATTTTCATGAGATTGCATTTGTTCACCACTTTAGATTTATTTATATATTACTATATAAATGTAAATATTAAAGAATTTTTCAAGTAGCAAGATTGATATAATCAGACTTGAACGCCTATATCTTTATTTTTATCTGCATGAACCATGATTGGAGGTTTGTTATTTTCAACTGTTTCAGCTCCAATTATAACTTCTTCAAGGTTATCATGTGTTGGAAGATCAAACATAGTGTCCATTAAAATGCTCTCTAGTATTGAGCGCAACCCTCTCGCTCCAGTTTTTCTGGAAATTGCTAATTTAGCTATTGATTTTAATGCTTCTATTCTAAACTCCAAATTAACTTTTTCCATTTTAAAGAGAGTTTGGTATTGCTTAATTAAAGCATTTTTTGGCTCTGTAAGTATCTTAATCAACGATGCCTCATCCAAGTCTTCTAGTGTAGCTATAACGGGCAATCTTCCTACAAATTCTGGGATCAAACCATATTTTACAAGATCCTCAGGTTGTAATTTTTTGAGAATATCTCCAATTTTTAAGTCATCATCTGAACGGACATCCGCACCAAAGCCAATGGCAGTTCCTTTTTGCCTATGAGCAATAACTTGGTCTAAACCTGAAAATGCACCTCCGCAAATAAAAAGTATATTGGTTGTGTCAACTTGCAAAAACTCTTGCTGGGGGTGCTTTCGCCCACCTTGTGGCGGAACTGATGCAACCGTCCCTTCCATTAACTTTAATAGTGCTTGTTGAACTCCCTCTCCTGAAACATCCCTGGTAATTGAAGGATTATCTGACTTTCTTGAGATTTTATCAATTTCATCAATGTAAACTATTCCTCTTTGTGCTTTTTCTACGTTATAATCAGCTGCTTGTAATAATTTTAAAATTATATTTTCAACATCCTCACCTACATAACCAGCTTCAGTCAATGTTGTAGCGTCTGCCATAGTAAATGGAACATCAAGAATTCTCGCCAATGTTTGTGCTAACAATGTTTTTCCACAGCCAGTAGGACCAACAAGCATTATATTTGACTTAGAAATCTCTACATCATTTCTATCAGAATTATTTAAACGCTTATAATGATTGTGCACAGCAACTGATAAAACTTTTTTTGCACGCTCTTGACCAATAACATAGTCATTTAATGTATCAAAAATTTCCTGGGGCGTGAAAGTTTCTTTCTTTTCACTTGAAGGATTGTTTTTATTTTCTTCTCGAATAATATCCATACAAAGTTCAACACATTCATCACATATAAATACAGTTGGGCCTGCTATGAGCTTTTTTACTTCATGTTGAGATTTTCCACAAAAAGAGCAGTATAAAGGGTTTTTTCCATCCCCTGACTGATTTGAATTAGTCATTTCGAGTTAACTCCTAACCTATGTTAAAGCTATGCTTTGAATTAACATTATGCAAGAAAAAACTTTTTTATTGCCTTGCTTATAAATATGCATTTATTATGCCGAAACCAATATTAATCTTTATCAGCAACCTCTCTTTTAGAAACCACATGATCAATCAACCCAAAGACTTTAGCATCTTCAGGTTTTAAGAAGTTATCTCTTTCCAATGCTTTTTCTATATCCTTTATCGGCTTACCAGTATGATAGTGATAAATCTCATTGAGGCGTGACTTTAAATCTAAAATTTCTTTAGCATGTATTTCAATATCAGTTGCCTGACCTTGAAACCCTCCTGAAGGTTGATGCAGCATAACTCTACAATTTGGCAAACTATATCTTTTCCCCTTTGCGCCAGACGTTAACAGTAAGCTGCCCATTGAAGCGGCTTGTCCGAAGCATACTGTTGATATGTCAGGTCTAATATATTGCATAGTATCGTATATTGCTAAACCTGACGTTACTATACCTCCAGGTGAATTAATATACATAGAAATATCTTTTTTCGGATTTTCAGATTCTAAAAATAATAATTGAGCGCAGACCAAGGTAGACATATGATCGTCAACAGGTCCAACTACAAAAATAATTCTTTCTTTAAGCAATCGAGAATATATATCAAATGCTCTTTCACCACGAGCTGTTTGCTCAACAACCATAGGAACTAATGATGATTTTAAATCATTTGTTAGATTAGACTTGGGTGATTTATCTAAAAAATTATCAAGCATAGCATTCCTTTTAGTAGTTCACTTTTACTATAAATAATATGGTTAGTTTTTATACAATATTCAATATAGCTTATCTATTTTTTTGATTTAGATTTTATTGTTTCCGATTTTTTAAGTTTTTTAGGTTTTTTTTCTGTTTCCTGATCGTCGTAAAGCTCTGAAACACTAACTTTTATTTCTTTTAAATCTGCCATTTCACAAATAAAATCGAAAACCTTTTCCTCAAATAATGGCCCAGCTAAGTTTTGAGATGCCTCTTTATTATTTTTAAAATAGTCCATTACTTGCTTTTCTTGACCAGGATACTTTTGCGCCTCCTTCATTACTGCCTGATTAATTTCTTCGTCTGTAACATCCAAGTTATTAGTTCGCCCAATCTCCCCCATTAACAAGCCTAGTTTTACTCTTCTATGAGCAATATTTTTAGCATCAAGCTTCTCTTCTTTTGACATTTTTTCATCAGGCTTATGTTTGGCTTCATGAGGGTGATCATGCGTATGATCATGGTCATGTGTTCCTTTTTTGTCACTGCTATCTTTATTCAAAGACGTGCAAACAGAATTATATTCCTGCTCTAACATCCCTTCAGGTAATTCAAAATTATGTTTTTCATCAAGGATATCAAGAAGAGATTTTTTCATTTTAGAACGAGAAGCTAATAAATGTTCATTGCCTATCTGATCAGAAATTGCTTTTTTCAAGTCATTTAAAGAAGGCATTCCAAGGCCTTTTGCAAAATCATCGTTTATTACCACTTCACTTGCTTCACGGATTTCATGTATTTTAACGTCAAAAGTCACTTTTTTCCCTGAAAGCTTTTCCATTCCATAGTCTTTTGGAAAACTTAAGTTGAGTTTTGTTTCTGATCCTACCTCTTTTCCAACCAAACCCTCCTCAAAACCAGGTATAAAACTTTGTGAGCCAAGAGATAAATGATGTCCCTTTCCAGTTCCCCCTTCAAAGGGAACATTATTCATCTTCCCTTCAAAATCTATCACTAATGTATCGCCTGTTTTGCTTTTCCTTGCTTTCTTCAGAGGAACGGTTTGTTGGTTTTGTTTTGCCAACCTGTCAAGAGCCTCTTTGACATCTTTATCACTAACGTCAGCGATTGGTTTGTTTAATTTGATTTTCGACAAATCGATATGTTTGATTTCCGGCATAATTTCCAAAGAAAGTTTTGCTTTTAAATCAGAACCTTCATCATATTTATCAATTTCAATAGAGGGCTTAGATACAGGCTTTAAATTTTCATCTTGAATAGCTTTTTTAGTTGCTTCATCTATTGAAGACTGAAGAACTTCACCTGTAACTTCTTTACCAATCCTTGCCTTCAAAATTGAGGTGGGGATTTTACCAGGCCTGAAACCAGGTATCCTTGCTGAAGCAGCTATTTCAGATAGTTTGTCATTAATTTTTTCTTCAATTTCCTTTGAAGAAACTACTATATTAAATTCTTTTTTTAACCCTTTAGAGGCTTTTTTTGTTATTTTCATGTCGATTGTTTCTTTATTAAATTAATTTGATTTTCTTTAGCAAAATATATCATCCTTTAAGGTATACCAACCCATGTTTGCTCTCTGCATAAAACTAATATGCATCCACTGACAAGTAAGTTATTTCCGCTAACTTCCATTTTTGATTTATAAATTTTATCTTTTGATGGGTCCCAAATTTTTCCCTTTTTATATTTTCCAGGCTCGTAATTTTTCATGTCCCAAACAATAAGTTTATCAAGATGTTCGTAATCTTTATTTTCTTTTTCTTTTTCATAGGCTGCTATAATCGTTCCACAAGTAAGGTTATTATTTTTTTCACAAGGTCTCACTGAAACTAACAAATAATTGCCTTCTTCATTTGCTTCAGTTTGGTATTTCCCTTCAATATTCTCTGAGTGCGCTGCATAAGAAAGCATAAGCACACATAAAATAATTATAATAAATCTCATTATAGTATCTCCCAATGAAAATAAATAATCAAATTTGATATGGGGCGAGTGACCGGAATTGAACCGGCGACCTCAAGAGCCACAATCTCGCGCTCTAACCAACTGAGCTACACCCGCCATAATGCTTGAGTTAATAA
>Ga0163108_10003335_pt1 | contig 11427 bp, 5 predicted proteins | sample Fk1155metaG_FD_109644 | JGI IMG/M metagenome (GOLD analysis project Ga0163108, IMG submission 109644) | Marine microbial communities from the Central Pacific Ocean - Fk160115 155m metaG | ecosystem: Environmental > Aquatic > Marine > Oceanic > Photic zone | place: The Central Pacific Ocean...
AAATCAAGGATTAAGGAATTAAAAGAGGAGAAAGACAAAACAGGCGAAATTGATTTAGTAGAGTTTAGCAAAGTGCTAAAAGCAAAAAATGGATTGCATTTAAGCTCAAATCATCAAGATATTACAGAAGCTAATATTTATATCGTTACCGTTCCTACTCCAATAAATAATAAAAAACAACCAGATTTATTTCATCTTTTTTCTGCTTCCAAAATGATAAGTAAAGTATTGAAAAAAGAGGATATTGTAATTTATGAATCTACTGTATATCCTGGATGTACTGAGGAAGATTGTGTGCCAGTTTTAGAAAAAGACAGCTGTTTAATATATAATGAGGATTTCTTTTGTGGATATTCTCCCGAAAGAATTAGCCCAGGTGATAAAATAAATACACTAACAAAAATAAAGAAGGTTACTTCTGGCTCCAATGTTGAAACTGCAAAAAAAGTAGATAATTTATACAAATCTATCATAAAAGCGGGGACGCATTTAGCACCAAGTATAAAAGTGGCAGAAGCTTCAAAGTCCATTGAAAATGCTCAACGAGATTTAAATATTTCATTTATGAATGAATTAGCATTTATCTTTGATAAGATGGATATTGATACCCATGAGGTTTTGAAAGCAGCAAAAACAAAATGGAATTTTCTTCCTTTTTGGCCTGGTTTGGTTGGTGGGCATTGCATCAGTGTTGACCCTTATTATCTTACTTACAAATCAGAAAAATTGGGTTACAAGCCAGATGTAATTTTATCTGGTAGAAATGTGAATGATAAAATGGGAAAATTTGTAGTCTCAAAAGTGGTAAAGCTGATGATTGAAAAAGATATTAATGTAAAAGGTGCAGATGTTTTGATTTTAGGTATTACTTTTAAAGAAAATTGTCCTGATATCAGAAATACCAAAATTTTGGATGTATATACTGAGCTAATTTCTTTTGGAGCAAATGTAGATGTGTTTGATTCTGTTGCAAACAAAAAGGAGGTAAAGAATGAATTACAAATTGATTTAATAACGGATTACACAAAAAAGCAGTATTCAACAATTATATTGGGGGTTGCGCATGATGATTTTAAAGCTATTGACTTCAAACAATTACACAATGACTCAGCTATGATTTTTGATACAAGATCTTTTATCGACACTAAGTATATTGATGGAAGATTATAAATTTCCCTATTTTTACCAAAATTTAATTTAAGGTGAAGGGTTATTCACGATATTTTTGGGCTATACATTTTGCAGGCGATTTGCTTTTTATCAATATTGCTTTTGTTGTTACCTATTATATCAAATTTGAGACATTCCTTTTCTCTGATAAGTATAAATTTCTTTTACTTATTTTCAATTTCATCTGGACTCTTACGGCTTTCTTACTTAAATTGTACGATATAAAAAGTGTCAGAAGATTAGACAGGGTGCTTTTTAATTTATTCAAAGCAGCACTGATAAATGGGGTAGCATTATCAGGAATTTTGTTCTCTCTAAAAGCTTCTACCTTTTCTCGTGAGCATCTGTATGCTACTTATGCTCTCTCCTTTGGAACAGTCTTGATCTGGAGAATCTTGGCTTTGCGACTTATTTATTTTTTCAGAAAATCAGGGTTTAATTACAAAAGAGTTATCTTGATTGGAGGAGGGAATGTGGCAAAACAAATTTACAATTACATTTATAAAAAGGATGTTTTTGGAATCCGTGTTCTAGGGATATTTTCTGAAAACGACATTATTTTTGAGGCGAAAGAAGGGGTTAAGAAAGGAAATTTTGAGGATATTGAGGATTTTGCAATCAAAAATGATGTGGATGAGATTTATTATACTCTGCCACTAACTTATACCGCTAAAATAAAAGAGTTCATTTCTTTTGCTGATAAAAATATGATTCGTTTCAAAATTATTCCTGATTTTAGAAGCTTCCCTTTTAAAAGAGTAAATATTGATTTTTTTGAGGATGTTCCAGTAATTACTTTTCGGCAAGAGCCACTTACAGATATTGTGAATCAGATGCTAAAACGAGCATTTGATGTAGTTTTTTCCTTCTTGGTTATTGTGCTTTTACTTTCTTGGCTTTATCCACTTATAGCGCTTCTAATCAAGATCTCTTCCAAAGGACCGATACTTTTCAAGCAAGTTCGTTCCGGCTTAAACAATGAAGAGTTTATGTGTTTTAAGTTTAGGTCTATGGCTCAAAATGAGGATGCTAATGATTCGCAAGCAACAAAAGGAGATGCAAGAATTACCAAGATTGGTTCTTTTTTGCGTAAGTCATCTTTGGATGAAATGCCACAATTTATAAATGTCCTCATGGGAGATATGTCGGTGGTGGGACCAAGGCCACATATGCTAAAACATACTGAAGAATATTCAGCACTTATTGGAAAATATATGGTACGTCAGCTAGTAAAGCCAGGAATTACTGGTGCGGCACAAGTAAAGGGTTATAGAGGAGAAACCAAAGAATTAAAAGATATGGAAGGAAGAGTAAGGGCAGATGTTTGGTATATTGAAAATTGGTCCTTGGCTTTGGATATTAATCTTGTAGCGCTAACAGTCTGGAATGTAATTAAGGGAGATGAAAAGGCATATTAGTATATTTCTGATTCTTTTTTTCTCTACTAATTTGCTTTCACAAAATACTTTTTCTTCTCTTTATTATGGATCTAGAATAAAAGCAAATAACTCATCATTCTTACCTATATTATCACAAGGAGAGGTGCAGAATAATTTCTTAGGATTTAACACCTCTCCCATTATAAATTACACATCTGCTTTTGGAAAGCAAGATTTTGACAACTTTTCTTATGGCTTAATTCTTAATTATAAAAGTCAAAGCAAATTAAGCTTTTCGCTTGACTATGAAAAATTTAAAGGGAGGCAGACTACATTTGGTAATAATTATTTAGAGGGGTTTTATGTTTTTCCTGGAAAAGGAGAAGTAGAGAAAAAAGGAGATAAATACTTATTTGATGATTTTAATTATCGCATTGCTTACAATATTTCTGAGCATTTTGATGTAGAATTAGGGCAAAGTAAACACTTTATAGGAAGTGGTTATCGCTCCCTTTTACTATCAGATAATAGTAGTAATTATCCTTTTTTTAGGTTAGTAACTAGCTTTTGGAAAGTAAAATACACTAATCTTTACACTACTTTTTCCGATATTTGGGATTTCACCAACAAAAGGAAGAAACATGCTACTTTCCATTATTTGGATTTGCAAATTTTGAATAATTTGTCGGTAGGAATTTTTGAAAGTGTTATTTGGCAAGCAAAAGTTGGCGATTATAATAGGGGGTATGAATTAGCTTATTTAAATCCAATCATTTTTTACCGTCCTGTTGAGTTCTCAATGGGCTCAAATAAAGGTAATGCTTTGATTGGAACTAATCTGAACTTCTCACTCAAACAATATAAGCTGTATGGTCAAGTTCTTTTGGATGATTTGAATATATCTCGTCAAAAAGACAGAGACGAGAACTATTCAGGAGGATTTTTTCAAAACAAATTTGCTTATCAATTGGGTGTAAAAGCCAATGAGCCATTTAATGCAAAAAATGTGTTTGCATTAGCAGAATACAACCAGGTACAGCCATACACTTACGCCCATAAAATACCAATGCAAAATTATACGCACCTCAATCAAGCATTGGCGCATCCACTTGGAGCAAATTTTAAGGAAATGATTGGAATTTTAAGTTATGATCATAAAAAATGGAATCTGGAAGTAAAATGGAATCATGCTATTTATGGTGAGGATAGTACGGAAACGCATTTTGGAAAGAATATTTTTCTTTCAGATTTTGAAGCAGAAAGAGATGAAAACCAGTATTCATATGGTAACTTTAATGGGCAAGGAGTGAAAACCACACAAGATTATGTTACAGTAACTATTAGTAGGCAGATTAAAGAGAGTAGTATTTATTTATATGGACAATTAATATCAAGGCAAATTTCTTCTGATTTGCAAGATGTAAATCATTTGTATCTTCTTGTTGGGATTAAAACCAATTTGCATAATTCTTATTTAGATTTTTAAAAAAAAGCCTCATTTGAGGCTTCTCTTTTTTGAATTATAAGATTTATTCTACAATTATTTTCTTTGTAATACTTTCTTTTCCAGTTGAGATGTTTAGAAAATAAGAGCCCTTTGCTATATTATTTAGATCTACTTCTGTGTTTTTAGTAAAAGTATTTTCCAATATCAAATTTCCATTTATATCATGCATTTTGTAGGTTGCTAAATCAGTAGAATTAGCTTCAATGTTTAGGTTGTAAGTTGCGGGTATTGGATAAATATTAAATATATCTTGATTAGATTCATTAATATATGAAGGGACTGAAGTTTGAAATGAGACTCCATTAATAATATTATCTAATGAATCAACAATAATCTCTGCTAATAGAAATGCTACTGAAGAATCATCTGTTATCCACTCGTATTTATATTCTATTTCATTATTTGAGAAACCTCCTAGGAAAGGGATTGCTGAAAATGAAACATTAGGAATCCAGGCACCTATACCAGATAAAGTGTCAGAACAATATATATCTAACTCAGAATTAGTATATTTTATACTTTTTAATCTTAAAGCATCAAAAGTTCCTAATGGTGTCGTCATTGTACCTGACGCATCAACTAAGAAATCTGTAGTGTTTGTTATTTTAATTAGGGCTGTATCAGCTTTATTAGCTAAACCATTAGATAATGTAGCAACAGTTGAAGGAGGAAGAGCCAAACTCAGAAGTGAACCAGTGATCACATTGTCTATTATTAAAATCGGACCATCAGACATACTAAGGTTATAAGTTAGTGGCAGTGGATAAAATAAAGTTGGAGAATGAAATACAGTATCATCTACACCGTGCATGAAAAGCCCTGCACTAGTTTTATCATAATAACTAAAGGAACCGTTATCATTCATACACAAATTTGCATTTGGATATTGATTTTGATATGCAGTACCTATAGGGGAGATAAATGATAGACTTCCTGTAGAAGATTCCTGTAATGAAGAGAAATCCCAAGTTTGGTTAACCCCAGAGTTTCCAGGAGTTATTACGCTCCCAGGGCTAGTATCTATTGCTTGATAAATTATGTCTCCAACTTCAACAATATCGACATCCGTAACTGTAATTTGAGCAAAAACATTTATTGTGCAAATTACTGATGTGATTATTAATATTTTTATTTTCATGATCCTTGTTTTTAATTTATAATTAATTTTCTTTTGGCAAGTTAAGTCTATTCAAAATTAGCACAAATAATTTTAATGAATTGTATTTTATAGTCCAAATATTTTCCATTCAAATAAGAAAAAATAAAAAACCCCAAAAGGGGCTTTTTTCAAATTTATGTGTTTAATATTAAAACTCTAATTTTTCACCATCTTTAAAAGCTACTATAAAACAATCAGAATACCCTTTCTTTCTCATTTGTTTTTGGTAATCTGTCGCATCATTCATATTATAAAAAATTCCAGCTAAATAAGTGGTAGTAGAATTATTCAATGGAACAGAAATTAAATTACTTTCATCAAATAAATCCTCAGGAGTATCAAATTCTCCATAAGTACCCAAATTTACTCTAAACAAATAAGGATCAGTAACATTGTATCTTGATTGATCTTGTCTGCTAAATGATTTTATCAAATCGTCTCTATTTTTTTCATAGGACTTTTGAACTGAAAGCGCTTTCTTTCCTTCATCCATTTCTGTGTAAACATAAATCATATTCTGATAAGGAGTCAAATAAAGACGATCCTGTTTTGTAGCTAATTTGAATAAATCCAAGGCTTTTTCTTTATCGCCAAAAGTATAATATGCAACTCCCAGATTATAAGTCCAGTCTCTTGTTTTGTAAATTTGTTTTGTTAAATATTTCAAATATCTTTTTGCTTGCCCCAATCCTCTTTTATCTCCTTTACTAAGATATGCAATTGCCAAATTTCCCCTTACAAAGTTCAAGCCATCCTCTGTTATTTTTCCTCTTTTAAGGCGCTTTTCGGCTTCCTTCAAATCATCAATTGCTTTACTGTATTGTTTGTCTTTAAGCGCTTTTATGCCGTCATTGTAAGCGCCAACTCCTTGTTGTATTTGGTCCATACTTCTTTCGTCAATTTCGTCAATTTTGTTAAATTGAAGATGATCATCTTTTCCTACAATGCGAATGTTATTAATGTCAGGTTTTACCCCTGATGAAGCAGTAATAACCACCTTACCTTTTTTCTTTGTTTTCCCACTTTTGTTGTTGGCTCTATCTCTTTGCTTGGCTTTTAACTCTTTGGCTTGAGCAGATTGCATTTGCTCGTGCACTTTATTCGCACTTTTTGTATTACCAGATTCCTGATAAAGTGCTTTTAAAGTTTCGTATGCCTGATAATTAAATTCATCCATTTTAATACAAGAACTCAGCATAGATGCTGCTTCATCTTGATTATTTAAATTATAATGCACAATAGCAATATTATAAACCCAATCTTTTTCTTTAAAGATGGTTTTCGTCAATAAATTGACATATCGTTTTGCCATTACTTTATCTTTCGTTTTCCCACTACTTACATAACACAAAGCCATATTTGTATGCAAATAGTTGTATGCATCAGGACCTAATTTTGCTCTTTTGTATCTTTTCATGGCATTTTTAAATTCCGCAATGGCTACCAAATAATCTTTATTCTGCATTTTTTTAACGGCTGTTTCGTAATGTTCACTACCAATTTTGGACTGGTCAATTGCTCTTTTGTTCAAGTCCTTCATTTTTTCATGTTGCAATACTTTGTCAACATCCGAAATTACATCCCAGTAGAATGGCGTATATTGCTCAGTAGTTGTGCTATCAGTAATAGTAGTAGCTAACATTTTCTGATTAGCAAATAGGGTAATCCCTAAAATTAATCCTAAACTTAAAAATATTTTTTTATACATTTCTTTTCTTTTTTGCGCCTGCAATTTACGGAATTTTTAATAAACTTCTGCTTATTGCAAAATTACGCTATGATTTATTATCTTTTTATCGCTAATTAATTGTAAAACATACATTCCTTTTGGAAGATATAATAAGTTTAATTGTAGGGTGTTTTCCCCTGCTGATAGAATGTCATTTCTCTGCAATACGATATTTCCGCTTACATCCAATATTATTAATGATGTAATTCCAAAACCTTCATATTGAATATTTAATTTGTCCTTAGTGGGATTTGGGTAAATATTCAATAGGGTATTTCTTTCTGCAATACCATCTGCAATAAACATAATAGAGAATGAAGTTGCCGAACATCCGTTAGCATCTGTTACCAAAACAGAATATTCACCAGTTGTTTGTGGCGTGAATTGCTGAGAAGTAGCGCCATTTATTGGATTCAAATTATTATCTAACCATTGATAGCTTGCAAAGCCAACTCCTGCATCTAAGATGTTCCCAAATTGAGAAATGTTTACAATAAGTGGTGGTGGTTCGTTTATAGTTACAGAGTTTGTAGCAATACATCCATTAGCATCTGTTACGCTTATATTTACCAATCCAGCACATAAATTATTAGGATTTAGTCCGCCCCAATCCTCAGTATAACTAGGCGCTCCTCCTATAATATTTAAACTAGCAGTTCCATCACAATAACCATAGCAAGTAGCATCAGTAGCGGTAATGATAAAAGTTACTTCAGTCGGCTCGCTTATTGTAGTTTGTAATGAAGCCAAACAGCCGTTATCATCTTGTACTATCACATAATAAGTGCTGTCTCCTGCAAGATTATAAAATGAATTAGTAGGCTGAAAAGTAACACCATTATCTACAGAATAATTAAATGGAGTTTGCCCTCCTGATATGATATCCACACTAATAGATCCATCATACAAGCCAAAGCAACTAGCATTAGAATCTGTAGAATTAATTACAATTGAATCTGCTTCATAAATAGTAATGGTATCGCTTGCTATGCAATTGTTGGAATCGCTAACTATTAGGATATAAGTTCCAGATGTTAAGTTTACATTTTGAGTGCTATCGCCAGAGTTCCAAAAATAAGAGTAGGAAGGCGTTCCGCCATTTGCATAAGCAGTAGCTAAACCTATCCCACCATAGCAAGTAGCACTATCGGTAGAAGTGCTAATAATTAGAGTATTTGGTTCAGAAATTTGATAAGAAGTATCAAATATGTTTCCAAAACTATCGGAAAGTAATAAATCATAAATTCCAGCACAAAGTCCGTTTATATTTTGTTGATTAGAAGTAAATCCGTTTGAACTTGCCCAAGCATAGAAATAAGTAGAATCTCCTCCTTCAGCTGTAATAAATATCTCTCCATCACAAAGACCGTTACAACTTACATTTATAACAGAATCCGCTTGTACAATTAACGGATAACCAACAGGGCCATTCACAATAAATTGCATACTTGTAGTACATCCTAATGAATCGCTTACAGTTAAAATATAAGTGCCAACATACACAGAATCTAAATCTTCTGTTGCAGAAGAAAACCCAGTAGGACCTGTCCAAGAATAAGAGTATGCCGAATTACCACCAGTAACTGAAGCATAAATAAAACCTGTATTGGTACCAAAATAACTTACGTCTGTAATGGAATCTGAAATAATTGTTAAAACAGATGGCTCAGAAATAAATGCAGTATCGAAAATCATACATCCATTTACATCTATTATTACCAAATTATAAGCACCAACACACAAACTATCTGTAACAGGCATGGTATCATTGTTCGACCAACTATAAGAATAGGCAGGAGTTCCTCCAGAAATAGTTGCGCTCAAACTTCCATCACAACTTCCATCACAACTTCCATTTATTGCATTTAGGGTAAGGCCTAAAGTAGTTGGTTCAGTTAAAGTAGCATTTAATGTAGTTACACAATTGTTCGAATCGGTAATAGTAAGAGAATAAGTTCCTGCAGAAAGTGAATCTTCTGTACTAGTTGTTCCGCCACTTGACCATAAATAATTGTATGGCAAAATACCACCAAAAATACTTGCCATAACAGAGCCATCCTCACCTCCGTTACAACTAACATCTTGTCCGTTATAGTTGGAGGTAATCATAATTGACCCACTGAGTAAATTAGGTTGCATTATTTCAACAGAATCAACTGCTACACAGCCATTAGAATCAGTTGTAGTAATAATATAATTGCCAACAGATAATGCATTTGGATTTGCAATTCCTCCCCAATTAGTATTGTAATTTGGCACACCACCACTCACATTCACATTTATAATTCCATCAGAAGAACCATTACATAGTACATTAGAACTTACTACATTATTAGAAAGTAGAGTTGGCTGGTTTAAAGTAATAGAAATAGTATAATCACAGCTATTTAAATCCATAACCGTAAGCGTGTAATTACCAGCAACTAAATTATTTGCAGTTGGAGAAGTTTGACCATCCGACCAAAGATAAGAGTACACAGGGGTTCCACCACTTACAGTGGAAGTGATACTATCGGTTCCTCCATTACAACTGATTTGATAATTATTATAATTGGAAGTTGTAGCACTTACTAAGAGATTGTTAGAGGGCTGGGTGATAGTTATGGTATCAAAAATACTGCAATTATTAGAATCTGTAACTATAAGCGTGTATTGCCCAGCAATTAAGTTGCTAATATCTTCTGTTGTATCTCCACTACTCCAAGTGAAAGTGTAGGGCTGTATTCCTCCTAAAATACTAGCATTAATACTACCATTTGCAAGTCCGCAAGCAGAAAGATTGTTTTGCGAAAAAGAAGAAGATAATTGGGTTGGCTGAGTAATATATACAGTATCTGTTGTGCTACATCCGTTTGCATCTGTAACTACATAAGGATAGATTCCAGCTGGAACGCCAGCAGGCATAATACTAGTAGATGCCGCAGAGTCAATACCACCCAATAATGGAAGAGTGAAACCAAAAGCCGTAATAACATAATTGGTTGTACCCCCATCAATATAGAGCGTAACAGAGCCATCACTTCCATTAAAACAACTTACATTTTCTACAGTATAATAAGTAGTAAGTGCAAGAGGCTCAGTAATCGTAACGCTATCGGTTAAACTACAACCATTAGAATCGGTAATGGTAAAGTTATATGTTCCGGCTATTAGATTAGTAGCAGTTTGGGTAGTTTGTATAGGACTTGTATTCCATGAGTAAGTATATGGTGGAGTACCACCACTCAATGTTAGGGCTGCCGTACCATCATTTCCTCCATTACAACTTACATTAGTTGTTGTTTCAGAATAGGTAATTGCTGAAGGAGAAGTAATTGTTACGCTATCGGTTAAGGAGCAATTGTTTGTATTTACTGTAACCACATAAGTTCCAACACTGAGGCTTGAAATTTGCGCAGTAGTATCTCCTGTACTCCATAGATAGGAAGCAGAAGCACTTACTGAAACAATAGATAGTGTATAATCTTCTGTAGATCCAAACCATGGGGTTGTATTGCAAGCCCCAAAGGCTGTTGAATTAAGACTTCCTGGCATCCAATTGCTTGAGTTGTCAAAATTTTGAGCAACTACTCTCATTCGTGTATTTCCTCCAACTGCAGATGTTGGCACCGTTATTGTAAAATTATTTACAGAAGGGCTTTGAGCAGGCCCCACTAAATGAACCTCTTCTCCAGTGTCATTAAAATCATCATCCATATTCCAATCCACAAAAACTTTTGCTGCATCCACCCAAAACCACGTAGGATCACAAGACCCTAAATTAATTTGCATATTATAAGTTTGTCCGGCTGTAAGTCCAGTACTCATTGCGGTATAATCCTGATAAGTATCGCAAGTCCCGGCAGTATTATTGGAAATGGAATCATTATCGCCAATCAATCGAACCAATTCAATATTTGAATAGTAAGGCTGAGTTGGTCCAGAGGTGCAATAAATTCCAGATGTCCCTCCACTGCTACCACCTCCAGAAATTGTAGTAGTTGCACTGCCATCTGAAAGCCCAAAACAACTAATATTGGTAGAAGTAGTAGTAATTGAAAAATCGTTAGATACGGTAATTGTAGTAGAATCAACACAACCATAAGAGCTGTCGGTATCGGTAACTATAACACTATATATTCCAGCATTTATGTTAGAAATTTGTGCAGTAGTATCTCCTGTATTCCATAGATAGGAATAGTTTCCTGAACCATTTGCTATTGATACAACTGAAGCAGAACCATCATTACTCCCAGTACATGAAGTAGGGGTTGAACTTGTACTATCTATAGAAAATGTGGAGCATTGAGAAAATGCAAGGTCATAACAAAAAAATAATAGGATAAAGAATACTTGTTTCTTCATTACATAAAGTTTTAACTATCAATAATTGAACCGGCAAATATACAAAAACAATTATTTTATTTAAATGGGTAAAATATTTTACGATAGATTTACATTATTTGTTTTTCGATCATTTTTCAAAAAGAATTAATAAAAACTG
>Ga0163108_10003338_pt1 | contig 11424 bp, 8 predicted proteins | sample Fk1155metaG_FD_109644 | JGI IMG/M metagenome (GOLD analysis project Ga0163108, IMG submission 109644) | Marine microbial communities from the Central Pacific Ocean - Fk160115 155m metaG | ecosystem: Environmental > Aquatic > Marine > Oceanic > Photic zone | place: The Central Pacific Ocean...
ACAGTTGAATCTGTTAGATCTCTTTGCCATCGTGATGTGGGTAATTTCATTGCGAGATGCTCTAGTATATTATTTGCAAGGCCTAAGTTACCTTCTGAATTTTCAAAATCTATAGGATTAATTTTATGCGGCATGGTTGATGATCCTATTTCCCCTTTTACAGGTTTTAGTTTGAAATAACCCAGAGAGATATAACCCCATAGGTCACGACATAGATCGATTAAAACCGTGTTTATCCGAATTAACACATGAAAATATTCAGCCATGTAGTCATGCGGTTCTATCTGCGTTGTATGAGGGTTCCAATTGAGACCCAGTTCCTCAACAACTTCTTTTGATAAGGCCATCCAGTCAACATTAGGATAGGCAGTAAAATGGGCATTAAAATTACCCACAGCACCATTTAACTTACCCAGCAATTCAATATTTTTAAATTGGTTTATTTGCCTTAAAAGTCGATGCACATATACAGCTACTTCTTTACCTAAGGTTGTTGGCGAAGCAGTTTGTCCATGAGTTCTGGATAACATAGCAATAGATGCATAATCAGTAGACATTTTTTCCAGAATCGTGATTAATTCATTCAATTTTGAAGTTAGTACATTTTCACGCGCATCTTTTAGTATAAGCGCATGACTTAAATTGTTGATATCATCAGAAGTACAGCCAAAATGAATAAATGAAATGATATTCTTTAATGATATATCGGACTGTATTTTTTCCCGAAGAAAATATTCAACAGCTTTAACATCATGATTCGTTGTTTTCTCTATCTCTTTTATTCTTATTGCATCATCTATTGAAAAATTATTTTTTATATTATCGAGAAAGGAAATTGAATCAGCAGGAAGTTCACCAATTTCTTTTATATCAGAGTGTTTCGAAAGAGCTTTTAACCATTCAATTTCAACAGTAACCCTGAAGCGGAATAATCCATACTCACTAAAGATGTGTCTTAGAGTATCAGTTTTATTTTGGTATCGACCATCAACTGGTGAAATTGCTGTAAGCGCTGATAGTTCCATAATCACCCGATTAGTTTGATTTCTTGTCGATTATACATATATTGAGACAGATAAAATCATCTAAAGTTCTTTTTATGGCGAAGGATTTGGAATATTTTCATGTATAGATTCGATTTCTTTTATAATTTCTTTCGAAAGCTCGACATTGATACTTCCAATATCGATTTTTAGTTGTTCCATTGATGTTGCACCAATTATATTACTAGTTAAGAATGGTCGACTGGAAACATAAGATAGTGCCATTTGCGACGGGTCTAAACCATTTTTTTTAGCAAGCTCAACATATAATTTTGTTGCTTCTATTGCTTTTGGATTGAGATAACGGGTAAAGCGCTCAAACAATGTTAGGCGTGCACCCTCAGGCTTTTTATTATTTAGATATTTACCGCTAAGCGAGCCAAAGGCAAGAGGAGAGTATGCAAGCAAACCAACTTGTTCACGATGGGAGAATTCCGAAATACCAATTTCAAAAGTACGATTTAATAGATTATAAGGATTTTGAATACTAACTATTCTTGGTAATCCTTCTTCTCTTGAAACACGTAAGTACTCAGCACAACCCCAAGGAGTTTCATTAGAAATACCTATTGTTCTAATTTTTCCTTGTTTAACAAGCTCATCAAGTACCGATAAGGTTTCAGCTATTGATACTCCATCTTTTTCTGGGGCATGAAAATAAGCTAATTTTCCAAAAAAATTGGTTTCACGATCAGGCCAATGCATTTGATAAAGATCAATATAGTCTGTTTTAAGGCGTTTCAGCGAATCATCTAAGGCTCGTACAATATTTTTTTTATCAAGCTTTATCTTGCCATCTCGAATATATGGCAACCATTCAGCTTTAGCTGCGATTTTTGTTGCAAGTATGATTTTGTCACGATCCTTTCTTTTACTTAGCCAGTTACCAATATAGGATTCGGTTAGTCCGTAAGTTTCCTTCTTTGGTGGAACAGGATACATTTCTGCAACGTCAATAAAGTTAATACCAGACTCTATTGCATAATCTAATTGCTGATGAGCTTCTTCCTCGGTGTTTTGCTCACCCCAAGTCATAGTCCCTAAGCAAATTTGACTAACTTTAATATCTGTGTGGCCAAGATTGTTGTATTTCATAGTTTCTTCCCTTTTGATTATATTATTGGTCTCATTGGCAATATTCTAAAAAACATAGTCGCGGACAAATCACGATGCATATGATACCTTTTATTTAAGACCAATTAATGAAATTTCTTAATTTATGCAGACATTAACTATTTCAAAACCTGATGACTTCCATCTGCATCTACGTGATGGAGCAGCCATGACCAGTATCATTAATTTTAGTGCGGCCCACTTTTCTAGAGCAATTGTGATGCCAAATCTGAATCCACCAATTACGACTGTTGATATGGCGATTTCCTACTACAATCGAGTTCTAAATAGCGTCAACAAAAAATATAATTTCGAGCCGTTAATGACATTATATTTAACCGACAATACAAAACCTAGCGAAATAGATATAGCCGCACAAACTGAACAAATTAAGGCCTTAAAGTACTACCCGGTAGGCGCAACAACGAATTCCGATTCTGGTGTCACTGATATTAAAAATGTTTATTTGGTTTTGGAATCAATGATGAAGAATGGATTACCCTTGTTGGTTCATGGTGAGGTTAATGATACTGATATTAATGTTTTTGATAGGGAAAAAGTATTTATTGAAAGGGTGTTAATACCTTTAGTTGACGATTTCTGCGAACTAAAGATAGTGTTTGAACATATTAGCACTAAAGCGGCAGTCGATTTTGTTTTAAATGCAAATAGTAATATAGCTGCAACGATTACTCCACAACATATACTTTTAAATCGTAATGATTTATTTAACGAGTCATTTCAGCCTCATAATTATTGTTTACCTGTTCTTAAAGAAGAGGATGATCGTATAGCCGTTTTAGGTGCTGCCACTAGCGGGAACCCTAAATTTTTTCTAGGAACAGATAGTGCGCCACATGGCCGCACAAAAAAAGAAAGTGGTTGTGGGTGCGCGGGTATTTTTTCTGCATATAATGCTTTAGGGGATTATGCTGAAATTTTTGAGAAGCAAAATAAGTTGGATAAATTAGAAGCATTTACAAGTTTTCATGGAGCAGATTTCTACGGGCTTAAACGTAATGTCGAAAAGATTACACTTACTAAAAAAGAAAAAAAGATCCCAGAGGATTTACCTTTCGATAATGATAAACTAGTTCCTTTTCGTGCTGGTGAGAATTGTGCCTGGCAAGTACAGCGCTAATCCAGATGACTGACATAGAAACAGTTATTTCAAAACGATTTCGCGGTTTTTTCCCTGTTATTATAGATGTCGAAACAGCAGGCTTTAATTCGCAAAAAGATGCTTTATTAGAAATTGCTGCTGTAACATTAGCGCTGAGTGATAAAAATTTTTGGTGTATTGATGAGGTAATATCTAAACATGTTAAGCCGTTTGAAGGTGCTAATCTTGAAATAGCATCCTTAGAATTTACAGGTATTGACCCAGATCATCCTTTTCGTAAACAGATTGCTGTTAGCGAAAGTGAAGCCTTGAATGAAATTTTTCAAGTAGTACGAAAAAAAATAAAAGACAATAAGTGCACTAGAGCAATCCTAGTAGGACATAATCCTTCATTCGATTTAAGTTTTTTGAATGCTTGTGTTGAGAGAAATAATATTAAACGTAATCCTTTTCACCCATTTAGTACTTTTGATACTGTAACACTAGCAGGCCTGATTTATGGGCAAACAGTACTATCACGCGCAGCCATTGCTGCAGGTTTAGAATGGGATGAAAAAGAAGCGCACTCAGCACGTTATGATGCTGAACAGACTGCGCTATTATTTTGTGAGATTATTAACAAATGCAATGAATATTTAGATATTCCATAATAATAAAAAAGTAATTAATATCACAGTATTAATATCACAGTAGAGGAACAGTAGGAAATGGGTTTTACTGATACAGCGATGCTTATATTGTCAACAACGTTGACTATTTGTTATCTATCGTCATCAATAATTTTTATCAGAGCGGCACTAATTGTAGTGCAAGTTGGTTATTTTTTTCTTGCAATACATACAGGACTTGACCAACCAGGGATGACTGCAATATTAATTCTAAGCATAACAAATAGTTTTATAAATGGTTTTAAAATTGCACAGTATTATTACGAAAATTCTATTCTTTGTTTACCAAAAGATTTACATGGTCTCTATAAGGATGAATTTCATCTTTTTTCACCAAAAGAATTTAAGATTCTTTATCGAAAAGCAACTTATGAGGAGCGTAGCGGAGAATTGATCAGTGCTAATCAAACTTTTAAAAATTTAATGTTTGTTCTGGAAGGATCCCCAATTATCCGACTCAAGAAAGGAAAGGAGATCAAGTTAACAAAACGAGTTTGGTTAGGTGAGATGAGTTTTTTACGTGGAGAAGTAACTTCTGCAGATGTTCTTACTGAGCCAGCTGAAAACGTAAAATTATTAATCTGGAATAAGCATGATATTATAGATCTTCAGGAGAAACAGCCGATTGTTATTGAAAAATTGAAATATATTATTGCAAATAGCCTTGCTGAAAAAATTAGATATTCAAATACATTAATGGAAAGTACATTTTTTAGGTAAAACTAATTTTTTATTTTTCTTCCCCATAATTTAGAGTTTTCAAGTAGTTCTCCATATTTTAGGGTTGTTAATTCTCTATTTTCGAGTAATCTTTTCCCCGCAATCCACACATCGCTTATTTGTCGACGATCGGCAGCATAGATAATTTGTGAGAGAGGCTCGTAAAGTGGAATAGTTTCTATTTGATTTAGGTCTATTGCAACAACATCTGCTTGCTTTCCTTTCTTTAGTGAGCCAATTAATTCGCTTAATCCAAGTGCTTTCGCACCATTCAGTGTTGCCATTCTTAAAGTTGTATGCGAATCACTACAAATACAATCATTACTAACCCCTTTAGCTAGCAATGCGGCTGTATGCATTTCTCCAATCATATCTAAGTCATTATTACTTGCCGCACCATCTGTTCCAATACAAACATTAATATTATTTTTTTGTAATTCTCCAATAGGGCATAAACCACTTGCCAGTTTTAAATTAGATTCAGGACAGTGAGCTACGCTGACTCCAGTTTTTTTTAGTTCATCGATTTCATTTTTTTCTAACTGCGTCATATGTACTGCAATTAAACGTGAACTCAGTAAGCCGAGATCTGATAAACGACTCAGCGGCCGTTTTCCATATTGGTTTATACTCTGTTCAATTTCATCATTGGTTTCATGGATATGCATATGAATCGGAATATCAAGTTCTTCAGCAAGAACTGCTATTCTTTTTAGAGAGTCATCTGAAACTGTGTAGGGCGCATGAGGTGCAAATGTAGTGCTAATAAGCGGATTATGTTTGAAAGTATCATGAATGTATTCACCTTTAGTTATGTATTCATCGCTATTACTTGCCCATGAAGTTGGATGATCAATAACAATAAGGCCAATTACAGCACGCATTCCAATATTTACACAAACTTCAGCAGTATTATCTGAAAAGAAATACATATCATTAAAACAGGTTGTTCCACTACGAATCATCTCAGCTACCGCAAGTTTAGTGCCATCCTTAACGAACATAGGACTAATCCATTTCTTCTCAGAAGGCCAAATATGGTTATTAAGCCAATCCATTAGTGGCAGATCATTTGCTAACCCACGAAATAAAGTCATTGCAGCATGTGTGTGGGTATTTATTAAACCGGGGATTAAAGCATGATTTTCTAGAGTTAATTCCTCTTTTGCTTTAAATTTTCTTTTAGCATCTTTAGAGCTTAGTAGGGCTACTATTTTATCATTTTTGACAGCGAGTGCGTAGTTTTCATACACTGTATCTTCTGGTTCAACAGGTATTATCCATCTAGCATGTATTAAAATATCAATGTTCATTTTTGACAACATTACCTAATTATTCTTAAATGCTATGATAATTCATCCAACATAAAAAAACGCCATTGAAAAACAAAAAATCACAACAACAGACAGAAAGTTTTTATGCAATTAAATGGAATGCAGGTATTTTGACGTTATTAGATCAGAGAAAATTGCCAAATGAAGTAATTTATCATGATTATACATCAGCACTAGATATCGCTGATGCAATTAAAAAAATGGTGGTTAGAGGTGCTCCTGCAATTGGGATTGCTGCAGCATACGCTGTTGTGTTAGCTGCTCGTTCAGCTTATCAAGATTCACCTGATAATTGGCGTGATAATATAGAAGAAGCTCTCGACATTCTTGTAGCCGCTAGACCAACTGCAGTTAACTTAGACTGGGCGGTTTCTAAAATGCGTGAAAAATTCAAAACAATCGAAAGTAATCCTGAAACTACTTTACTTGATCTCGCAATTAAAATACATAATGATGATATTGCCGCTAATCATGAAATGGGCCGTCTCGGTACAAAGTTAATTAGGCCTAATAGTAATGTTATTACTCATTGTAATGCCGGTGCTTTAGCTACAGGTGGATATGGGACAGCACTGGGAGTAATAAGAACAGCCTATCAACAAGGACTATTAGAAAAAGTCTATGTTTCTGAAACGCGTCCATGGCATCAAGGTACCAGGTTAACAAGTTGGGAATTAACACAAGACAATATTCCAGTGAGTTTGTTAATTGATTCAGCGATATCAAACCTAATGCAGATAGAAAAAATTTCTTGGTTAATTGTTGGCGCAGATCGTATTGCTGCTAATGGTGATATAGCAAACAAAATTGGAACCTATTCACATATAGTTTCTGCAAAACACCATAATGTTAAAGTTATGGTAGTAGCACCTTCATCTACTATCGACATGAAAATAGATTCAGGAAAAAAAATACCTATAGAAGAACGCCCAGCAAAAGAAGTAACGCATTTTTATGAAACTAAAATGTTTCCAAATAGTACTAAAATACTTAATCCAGCCTTCGACGTTACTCCTGCCTCAATGATTGATTATATAGTCACCGAGAAGGGGGTTATTTGTGATCCTGATGTGAAAAAATTGCTTACAATTTTCGGTTAAACTTATATTAAAATCAGTTAGTTAATTCTAAAAATTTAGTAGGGGAAAATACCATATTATGGTAAAATTTTACCCCTAAAAATTACTTTAAAATAAGGATTTTTGTTTCCTTTTCAGTTGATTATCTATGCCCGAATCTAATTTCGCGAAAGTACTAACGCCACGCACTATAGAAGAAGAAATGCGGCAATCCTACATGGAATACGCAATGAGTGTGATTGTTGGCCGAGCTTTACCGGATGTCCGCGATGGTCTCAAACCTGTTCATCGAAGAGTTTTATTCGCCATGAAAGAAATGGGTAATGACTGGAATAAGTCTTACAAAAAATCGGCGAGAGTTGTTGGCGATGTTATTGGTAAATACCATCCTCATGGAGATACAGCTGTATACGATACGATAGTTCGAATGGCACAATCATTTTCTTTAAGATACATGCTTGTGGATGGACAAGGTAATTTTGGTTCTGTCGATGGTGATGCGCCGGCGGCTATGCGATACACCGAAGTTCGGATGTCACGTGTTGCACATGAAATTTTAGAAGATATTGATAAAGAGACAGTTGAATTCTCACCAAATTATGATGGTTCCGAACATGAACCTGTTGTTTTACCAACACGAATTCCAAATTTACTTATTAATGGTTCAAGCGGCATCGCCGTCGGTATGGCAACTAACATACCCCCACATAATTTATCTGAAGTTATAGACGCATGTTTAGCATTAATCAAAACTCCAGATCTTGAAATTTCAGATTTAATGAAGCATATTCCCGGCCCTGATTTTCCAACAGCTGGAATAATTAACGGCTCATCGGGGATTAGGGACGCTTATGAAACTGGGCGAGGCCGCATAGAAGTACGTGCCAGAAGTAAAATTGAAGAACACGAGTCTGGAAATAAAATTGTTATTACTGAACTTCCGTACCAGGTAAATAAAGCAAGATTACTAGAAAAGATAGCGCAATTAGTTAAGGACAAAAAGATTACAGGCATACGTGAACTACGCGATGAATCAGACAGAGAAGGTATGCGTGTTGTGATTGAGTTACGTCGTAGCGAAGTTGCCAAGGTCATATTAAATAACTTATATAAACATACTCAGATGCAATCAGCCTTTAGTGTTAATGCTGTAGCGCTAGTTGATAACAAACCACAAGCAAATTTAAATTTAAAACAATTGCTTGAGGCTTTCATTAGTCATCGTCGCGAAATTGTTACAAGAAGGACTATTTTTGAGTTACATAAGGCTCGGGCTCGTGCTCATATTTTAGAGGGTCTGGCAGTTGCTTTAGCAAATATTGATCCTATTATTGTATTAATTAAAAAATCCTCGAGTCCAACAGAAGCTAAATCACAATTACTTAAAGGTGTATGGGAGTCTAGTGTAGTTGTTAAAATGATAAAAGGTGCTGGTTCAGAAATTTCGAGACCTGATAATTTGCAACACGAATACGGATTACATGATGATGGATATAGGTTATCTCCTAAACAAGCTCAAGCAATTCTTGAGCTACGTTTGCAAAAATTAACAGGTCTTGAGAAAGATAAAATACTTAAAGAGTATAATGATTTATTAAAAATGATTACTGACTTATTAGATATTCTTTCACGACCTCAAAGATTAATGAGTGTTATACATGATGAATTAAAAGATATAAAAGATCATTATGGTGACGAACGCAGGACAGAGATTATTCAAACACAGAAAGATTTAAGTATGGAGGATTTAATTACAGAGGAAGATGTTGTTGTTACATTATCTCATGCAGGCTATGCAAAATCGCAACCAGTTAGCGCATATCGTTCACAACGTCGAGGAGGTAGAGGTAAAGCTGCAACTTCTGTTAAAGATCAAGATTTTATCGATAAACTATTTATTGCTAGTACTCATGACACATTATTGTGTTTTTCAAGTCGAGGTAAACTTTACTGGCTAAAAGTATATGAGTTACCACAGGCGAGTAGGACCGCCCGCGGCAAGCCTATAATTAATTTATTACCATTACGGGAAGGCGAACAAATTAATGCGGTGTTGTCAATAAGAGAATATGCTAAAAATAAGTTTGTATTTATGGCAACTGCGGATGGAACCGTTAAAAAGACATCATTAATTGAATTCTCTCGTCCTAGACCAAGTGGTATACGTGCAATCGAACTTGTAGACGAAAATAAACTAATAGGTGTCGAGCTTACTGATGGTAAACGTGACATTATGCTATTCAGTGATGCTGGAAAAGTTGTTCGCTTTCCAGAATCTCATGTTCGGTCAATGGGTAGAACTGCAAAGGGTGTGCGCGGAATTCGTCTAACTAAAGAGCAAAAGGCAATTTCACTTATTATCGTAGATAGTAAAAACACAATGACAGTCTTAACTGCTACCAAGAACGGCTATGGCAAAAGAACAGATATCGGAGACTATCCGCAGAAATCACGAGGTGGAGTCGGGGTAATCTCAATACAGGCTACAAAACGAAATGGCCCTGTTGTTAGTGCAGTTGCTGTCGAAGATGATGATGAAATTATGTTAATAAGTGACCAAGGAACATTAATTAGAACGCCAATTAAAGATATTTCTGTATTCGGGCGTAATACGCAAGGTGTTAGATTGGTAAATCTTAATGAACTTGAACAGTTAGCGAGTATCGAACGTATTGTTGAATATACGGATAATTAGGAGTTAAGCTGGAAATTGATTAACTATCTTAAAGAATGCTATTTTCTATGAATGAAAAAAAGAAGTTAGAAAAAATACGAAATGATATCGATTCTTTAGACAAGCAGCTACTCGATCTCATTAGTAGTCGCGCTCGTTTGGCACAAGAAATCGCTAAAATTAAAATGACTTCATCAGAAACTTTTGAATTTTATCGTCCAGAACGTGAAGCGCAAATCTTGAGAAAAATCATTGAGCATAATAGTGGGCCACTTTCAGAAGAGGAGATGGCACGATTATTTCGAGAGATTATGTCAGCGTGTCTAGCTTTAGAGCAAGTTTTAGACATTGCTTATTTAGGGCCTGAAGGAACATTTACGCAATCTGCAGCATTAAAACATTTTGGTCAGTCAGTTAACACAACGGCGTTTGGGACTATTGACCAAGTATTTCGAGAGGTTGAGTCCAATGCTTCACATTATGGTGTTGTTCCTATTGAAAATTCTATTGAGGGAGTCGTAAATCACACATTAGATATGTTGAATCATTCGAGTTTGATGGTTTGCGGTGAAGTTGAATTAAGAATTCATCATCATTTACTAAGTAAAGCTAAGAAACTTAATGAATTAACCCAGGTTTTTTCACATCAACAGTCATTAGCTCAATGTCGCGAATGGCTAGATATCAACTTAACTAAAGTAGAACGTGTAGCAGTAGCTAGTAATGGCGAAGCTGCACATATTGCCAGTAAGAACAATCAAAGTGCCGCTATTGCAAGTGATGCAGCAAGCGAATTGTATGGATTGAATCAACTAGCAACTAATATCGAGGATGAACCAGATAATACCACTCGTTTTTTGGTTATAGGTAAAACTATGTGCCCAAAATCTGATAATGATAAAACTTCTTTGATTTTTTCGGCGGCAAATAAACCTGGCGCTCTACACAGGATGCTAGGATGTTTTGCAGAAAACAGCGTCAGCATGACTCGAATTGAATCTAGACCATCTAGACGTGAAATGTGGGATTATGTATTTTTTGTTGATATTGAGGGGCATGCCGAAGATGACTCAGTTAAGAAAGCACTGATTGAGTTAGAAGAGCACGCTGCAATGGTTAGATTATTAGGCTCATACCCTAGAGCTGTTTTGTAGGATTTATTGTGTCCTGTGATTTGTTTTCACTCGCAACTTCAGGTGTTTCTGGACTTGAGCCCTATCGTCCTGGAAAATCAATTGAAGAATTACAACGTGAGTTCAACCTTGATGACATCATTAAACTCGCTTCTAATGAAAATCCTTCAGGGCCGAGCCAGAATGTATTAGATGCGATTATTGCAACAAGAGATATATCTCGATACCCAGATGGTAATGGTTTTTATTTAAAGAAGAAGCTAGCAGAGAAACACAGCGTTGATATTGAAAACATTACATTAGGAAACGGGTCTAATGATATTCTTGAAATGGTCACACGTGCATTTGTTACAGATCAGCATGAAGTTATTTATTCTAAGCATTCTTTCGCTGTTTACTCATTAGTTACTCAGGCTGTTGGCGCTCAACATGTTGTGACTCCAGTAAATAACTGGAACCATGATTTGGTCGCAATGTTAAATTCAATTAATGACCGCACACGTTTAATATTTATCGCGAATCCAAATAACCCAACAG
>Ga0163108_10003340_pt1 | contig 11418 bp, 7 predicted proteins | sample Fk1155metaG_FD_109644 | JGI IMG/M metagenome (GOLD analysis project Ga0163108, IMG submission 109644) | Marine microbial communities from the Central Pacific Ocean - Fk160115 155m metaG | ecosystem: Environmental > Aquatic > Marine > Oceanic > Photic zone | place: The Central Pacific Ocean...
TCAGCGGGGCCTAAAGGATTTAAAAATTGGGAATTACCTTGTTCATGCTGACTATGGCATAGGTCAATATAATGGAATTCGTGAACTAGAGACCGGTTTAGGTGGTGGCGAATTTTTAAATATTACTTATGCAGAGGGTGAGAAACTTTATATACCTATGGATGGATTAGCTTCTGTTCAAAAATATATTGGCTCTGGAGACGTTCCTCCATTATTAGACAAATTGGGTGGTATTAACTGGAAAAAAAAGAAGAATATAATTAAAGAATCTATTCGTGAAATGGCAGAAGACTTATTAAAGCTATATGCATCTCGTAAAATAACTAAGGGGATAAGTTATTCAACTAATTCTATACCCATGCAAGAATTATCGGATTCCTTTGAGTTTGAAGAAACAGAAGATCAGTTGAAAGCTATTGATGAAACAATGGAAGATCTTGAAAGCACTAAAACAATGGATCGACTAATTTGTGGAGATGTCGGATACGGAAAAACCGAAGTGGCTATGCGGGCGGCATTTAAAGTGGTTCTAGACAGAAAGCAAGTAGCAGTTCTTGTTCCTACAACCATTTTAGCTCAACAGCATTTAGTTACTTTTAGGGAACGCTTTAAAAATCATGCGGTTAATATAAATATGGTTAATCGCTTTAAAAGCCCGAGCGAACAAAAGAAAATATTAGCTAAAGTTAAGCTTGGTGAAGTGGATATAATTATTGGTACGCATAGATTGCTTTCTAAAGATGTTGAATTTGCTCAATTAGGTTTGATTATTATTGATGAGGAGCAACGTTTTGGAGTTAAGCATAAAGAATCCTTAAAAAAAATTCGAAATAAAGTTGATATTTTAACACTTACTGCTACACCGATTCCAAGAACTTTACACTTTTCACTTATGGGTGTGCGCGATTTAAGTGTTATTGAAACTCCGCCAATTGACCGTCTGTCGATTAAAACTTTTGTTCGGAAATTTGATGAAAATATTATTAAGAAGTCGATAAAAAAAGAAATGGAACGCGGGGGACAGGTTTACTTTGTTCACAACAAAGTTAGGAGTATTAACTCTATTAAGGAGATGATACAGAAAATTATTCCTGAAGCGCGTATTGGAATAGGACATGGGCAATTACCCGAACATCAATTAGAAGATGTTATGAGAAAGTTTATAGCAGGTGAAATAGATGTTCTTCTTTGCACAACAATAATTGAATCTGGACTTGATATTCCCTTAGCTAACACAATTATTATCAATCGGGCTGACCAGTTCGGTCTAGCACAGCTTTATCAATTGAGAGGGAGAGTAGGGCGCTACAAGCACCAAGCTTATGCATATTTCCTTATTCCTGGTGCCCTTGCAGTTAGTTCTGAAGCCAGACAAAGGCTAAATGCTATTGAAGAGTTAAGTGATCTTGGCGCGGGTTTTCAACTAGCAGCACGAGATATGGAAATTCGTGGAGTGGGAAATATGCTTGGACGTAATCAGTCAGGTCATATTGCTTCTATAGGATTTGACCTTTATTCTAAATTAATAGAAGAGACAGTAAGAGAGCTTAAAGGCGAAGAGGTTAAAACCTCACTTATTGAGCCCGAAATTGATTTGCAGGTGAAAGGTCATATCCCTAAAAGTTATATTTCAGACTTGAATCAAAGATTAGATGTCTATCGTAGGCTTCAATTAATGGACACCCTGGAAGATTGTAATGAGATAGAACGAGAATTAATAGACAGATATGGAAGATTTTCAGAAAGTGTTAAAAAGTTATTACTTTTAGTGAAAATAAAAATTATTTGTAGAAAACTTCATATAGTAAAGGTTTATATTATTGATGGTCTGGCACGATTCAATGTTGATTCTGCAACACCTATCGTCCCAGAAAACCTTTCGGGAAATTCTGATTTAGATATTATATTTGTATCCGAGTTTTGTTTGGGGCTAAAATTGAAATGCAAAAATTGGCAAGATGATATGTTGTTAATACAAGATCGCTTAAGTGCAATTTTAGAATTAGTTAGTAATGACAAATAAAAAAAAGTTTTATTTATTAAGTTTTTTTAAAAAAATACGTTTTGTTGTTTTCTTTTGTTTTTTTATTGCATGTTCAAACTCTGATGCGGTTGTAGTTATATCAGGAGATACAATTGTTGCTGAGGTTAATAATGTTGATATTACAGTAGATAAACTCCGTGATGAAACTAAGTTTTTAATAATGGAATATCGTATTAGTAATAAAAACGCTCTTTCTAAAGAAGAAAAACTTTTATTAAAAATAAAAGGGCTTAATCGTGTTATACGAAATAACTTACTGGTTACAGAGGCTATTTCCAATGGAATATCTCTGGCCCGAGAAGAATATGAAATGGCTTTCCGTGATATTGAAAGTGGTTATGAAGAGGATTCTTTTTGGACATATCTAAAAGTTCACGATATTCCCTCTGACTTATGGGAAAATAGGCTCAAAAATAACTTATTGATCAAAAAATTTATTAATACTAATTTTGCTGTAAATACTTATAGTAATGAAGCAAAAGCTAAAAATTACTATGAAGTACACAAAGAGAAGTTTAAAAAAGGGCGTATGGTTCACGCTCTCCATATAATGGTTGCAACAGAAGAAGAGGCAAAGACTATATATGGTTCAATAAAGTCAGGAAAAAAAAGTTTTTCTGAATTAGTAGATACATACTCCTTGGCACCCGATGCTGCTATGGGTGGTAACCTAGGATATTTTGAAGTTGATCAAATGCCTGAAGAGTTTAATATGATAAGTAAGCTTAAAAAAAATCAAATTAGCGAAGTTATCACTACACCATATGGACATCATATCTTTAAGATTGTAGATATAAGAGATCCGAAACAATTGACTTTCGTTGAGTCCAAAGGTGAAATTTATGATCAGTTTTCAAGGGATGAACAGTCGGTTGTTTTTGAGAAATGGCTAATCGAGCTAAAAAATAATTCTAATATAAAAATAAATGAAGATGTTCTTTCGAAAGTTAGTCTTTAAATTCACATCCCTTTCTATTGGGTTACTTTTTTATTTCATTTTGTGTTCTCCATTGTTGGCCGTCACCTTTGACCGTGTGGTGGCTAAGATTAATGAGGATGTAATAACTTTAGGAAATCTTGAGAGAAGAGTTGCTTCTTTTTTGCAAAAAAATAAAAATTCTTATTCCCTTAGCCAACCGTTAGAAAAAAAAGACTTGATGGAGAAGGTTCTTGAACAAATCGTGGATGAAAAACTTCAAATACATGAAGCTAAAAAAATTGGAATGGTAGTTGCCGAAGAGACTCTTGATAATGCATTGGCTGATATTTATAAAAATAATAATATTTCAAGTGAGCAGTTTGAAATTATGTTAAAGAACGAAGGTGGTAACTTAGAATCGTATAAAGAGATTATTCGAGATCAAATTCTTCTTTCTAAAATTTCTTCTAGACAAATTGCAAGTACTAGCGATGTAAAAGAAAGTTATTTAAAGAAATACTACAAAAAAAACAAAAAAAAATTTTGGGTCTCTGAGCAAATAGAGGTTAGCCATATTATGTTTATTAAAGAAGGTAATTCTTCGTTTAAAGAAATAATTCTTTTAAAGAAGAAAGCCAAGGAGGTCCTTAATGAAATTAAAGATGGAGGAAACTTTTCTGATCTAGCAAAAAAACATTCAACTGATGTTTCAGCTCATTCCGGTGGATCTCTAGGCGTTGTTAGCCGTGGAACAATGATGCCTGAATTTGAAAAGGTAGCTTTTGATTTAAAGGTGGGTGAGGTTAGTGGGATTGTTGAAACGAGTAATGGGTTTCATATTATCAAATGTGACAATGTTATTCCAGGATTTACAAAACAATATAGTACAGTCAGGCCTGAAATTAAAAAAATTCTTAATGCTAATCAAAAAGAAAAGAAATATAAGAAGTGGATAAGTGAGCTGAAACAAAAATCATTTGTCGAAATTTCCCTATTTGAAGAAAAAAAGGTCCGGAGACCTAGCTCTTTAGAAAGAAGTCAGACCGGCTCGTCATTAACTCCAAAGTCTAAACGGCATTTAATAAATAAAAAGCAACCCAATCAAAGTAAAGCTCTAGTTAGGGAGCGTATTATTAAAGAAAAATTAATAAGGTACAAAAAATTGTATTTAAAAGGAAAAATCACTAAAGAGATATTCTCAAAAAAGAAAAGAGAGCTATTAGAAAACCTGTAATCATTATTAATTAAAGAAAAATTTCCTCCTTTTAGTCCTCTTTTTTGTAATTTTCCCCCTTTGTTTGGTTCTAAGTAAAAGAATTATGCATCCCGTTGAACAAAAATTTAAAAAAGCAATTAATGAAATATTGACCCATGAAAAGCGAATACTAGTTGCTGTTTCAGGTGGTCCCGATTCTGTTGTTTTGCTTCACTTGCTTAACAAATATAAAGAAGAAACCTCTAAAATAACCCTTGCGATTGCCCACCTTAATCACTTATCTCGAGGAATTGATTCCGATAAAGATTCAGACTTTGTTGCTAGACTTGGCATATCTCTTAATATTAAAACATTTATTGAAAATATTGATATAGCTTTGTTAGGCAATAAAATGAAGACTTCATTTCAAGAATCTGCAAGAATTATAAGACATGATTTCCTTAATCGTAGTTTGAAAAAATGGTGTGGGGATTTAATTGCTCTAGGGCATAATTCAGATGACCAAGCGGAAACATTTTTAATGAACTTATTAAGAGGCAGTGGGCTTCGGGGTTTAACTGGGACTAGCCCAAAGCGAGGAAACTTTATTCGTCCTCTTTACAATTGTTTTCGTTACGAAATTGAAGACTATATCGCAGAGTGTAGTTTGGAATACCGTTTTGATAAATCAAATGATAAAAATTATTATCTGAGAAATAAAATTCGTTTAGACTTAATTCCTTTTTTAGAACACTATAATTCCAATGTGAAAAACACTCTTATTTCAACATCAAGATTGTTGGCCGATGATGAGAACTATATTGACAAACAAGTAGTAAGTGTAATGGCTCAAGTTGAATTTAATGCAAGAAATAAAAATTTTGTCTCTATAAACACAACCCGTTTTGATAGCCAACATCCAGCGCTACAGAAAAGATTAATCAGGGAGGCAATTTTAGCTGTCAAGGGTGACCTTAGATCTATTACAGTAGCTCATGTGCTAAATATTATTCAAATAATGAATAAGGAAAAGGGTGCTAAAGAGATCCATCTTCCTGGAAATTTAATCGCAGTTTGTGCAGGTGGAACTCTCTTTGTTTGTAAAGCTCATTATGATATTTTTGAAGATTTTTCCATTGGTAATTTTATATCCAAGAAAATAGCAGTACCAGGGTTCACAGAGTTAGGGGTTAAAGGTTTGTGTTTTAATATAAAACAGGTGGATAAAAAGGATGTAAAATTACATTCTTTAAGCTTAAATAAAGCTTATCTTGATTTCGATAAAACAGGGTCATCTATTAAAGTGAGGTTTTTTCGTCCTGGGGATCGATTTTCACCATTAGGTATTAAGGGATCCAAAAAACTTAAATCTTTTTTTATAGATGAAAAGGTTCCTAGAAATCAAAGAAGATCAATACCTCTCTTGACAACGAAAGATGATGATATTATATGGGTTTATGAAAAAAGAATAGGAGAATGCTATAAGATTACCGATAAGTCTACAAATATTCTATTAGTTGAGGGGGTAGTTGACAAAAAGGATATTGAAAAATCATTAGGGACTTAATTCAATTATGTTATTATTTAAGTATAGGATTTATACTACTAGATTAGATTGTTGAATAACTATTTCTTGCATTTTTGAGTAAAGGAGAACTTCTTTGAATCAGTTTTATAAAAATTTAGCTCTTTGGCTTGTTATAGGTATGATTTTAGTTGCCTTAGTTAATATTTTTAATCAACCACTGAACAATCAGTCTGATGTTGTATTTAGTGATTTTATGAATCAGGTGGAAAGTGGGAAAATTACAGAGGTTACTATTCAGGGTGATCGAATAAGTGGAAAGTATGCTGATGGCAGTTCTTTTCAAACAATGACTCCTCCAAAAGACCCAGACGTTGTTAGAACTCTCCGTGAGAAAGGTGTGCGTATAGTTGTTGTGCCGCCAGAGCAAACCAGTTGGTATATGAATATTTTAATTTCTTGGTTCCCTATGATTTTGCTTCTTGGAATCTGGATATTCTTTATGAGACAAATGCAAGCTGGCGGTGGAAAAGCTTTAAGTTTTGGCAAGTCTAAAGCACGTCTAATGAATGAATCTAAAAATAAAATTACTTTTAAGGATGTTGCTGGTGTGGATGAAGCGAAGGAAGAACTTCATGAAATAATAGAGTTTCTCAAAGAACCGCAAAAGTTTAATAAGCTAGGAGGAAAAATTCCAAAAGGGGTTCTTCTCATAGGTCCCCCAGGTACCGGAAAAACTTTACTAGCCAAGGCAATAGCTGGTGAAGCGAATGTTCCCTTTTTTAGTATCAGCGGGTCAGACTTTGTAGAAATGTTTGTTGGTGTTGGGGCTTCACGTGTTCGCGATCTATTTGAGCAAGGCAAAAAAAACTCACCCTGTATTATTTTTATCGATGAGATTGATGCTGTTGGTCGTCACCGTGGAGCTGGTTTAGGAGGTGGGCATGACGAAAGAGAGCAGACTTTAAATCAGCTTCTAGTTGAAATGGATGGATTTGAAAATAATGAAGGAGTTATTTTAATAGCTGCTACTAATAGACCAGATGTATTAGACCCCGCATTACTTAGGCCTGGAAGGTTCGATCGACAGGTTACAGTTGACAGACCAGATGTAAAGGGGAGAGAAGGTGTTCTAAAGGTTCATACTGCAACCGTTCCATTGACGGAAAATGTTGATCTTAAAACTATTGCTCGAGGAACTCCGGGTTTTACTGGTGCCGATTTGGCAAACCTTGTCAATGAAGCAGCTCTACTAGCTGCAAGGGATGATAAGAAAAGTGTAGGTAATGAGGATTTTGAAAGTGCGAAAGATAAAGTTTTAATGGGCGTTGAAAGAAGGAGTATGGTCATATCTGAAAAAGAGAAACGAACAACAGCTTATCATGAAGCTGGTCACGCTTTAGTTGCATTGCAACTACCAGGCTCCGACCCACTTCACAAAGTCACAATTATACCAAGAGGCAGGGCGCTTGGAGTTACTATGCAATTGCCTGAAGACGAAAAACATACCTATCCAAAAAACTTTCTTTATAACAATCTGGCTATATTTATGGGGGGTAGAGTTGCTGAAGAAATATGTTTGGGGCAAATGACAACCGGTGCTGGTAATGATATTGAGAGAGCTACAGAGATGGCTCGTAAAATGGTATGTGAGTGGGGAATGAGTGAAAAAATGGGTCCGCTAACCTATGGCTCCAAAGAAGAGCAAGTTTTTTTGGGTAGAGATATGGCTAATCAAAAAAACTTTAGTGATGAGACAGCAAAGTTAATAGATCAAGAAGTTAAAAATCTGGTAATGGGCGGGTATAAAAAAGCTCATGAAATAATAACTAAACATCGAGATTCACTTGAAAAAATGGCTTTAGCTTTACTTGATAGAGAAACCCTGAATGCTTCAGAAATTAAAGATATTATTAATGGTAAAACTCCTCCTTCAGGCGGACAAGAAGTAAAAAAAGAATCGTCATCGTCCACCAATTCTAGCAAAGAATTACGAAATAAGACTGATGAAGATTCAGAGGATATAATGGGTGGTGGGTTGCCGGATCCTCATCCAGCATAATTATTGCTTAAAATTTAGGTCGGTGTTTTTTTAATAAAATAGCTTCAGGTTCGGGATTAAGTTTATCCCTCTTGAGGCTTTTTTTATTTATTTTTTTATATAAACCTTTTGTTTATATCTTATGGCATTTTCATTTAGTCAATTAGCAGGTTCTGACTCTATTTCAGTAATGGGGATTATTAATCTGTCTCCAGATTCGTTTTATTCTAAAAGCCGACACGTTAGCATTTGTGATGTGTTACGAACGGCAGAAAAAATGGTTCTTGAAGGTGCTCATATTTTAGATATAGGAGCAGAAAGTACTCGCCCAGGTTCGAAGGCAATCTCGATTTCACTAGAATTGGAGCGACTATTGCCTATCGTTAAAAAACTAACTAGAGAATTTAAAATTCCAATTTCTGTAGATACCTATAAAGCCGATATCGCATCAGCTGTACTAAACGAAGGTACAAGTGTTATTAATGATATTTCCGCTTTAGGAACAGGAAATACGATGGCAAATCTTGTTGCGCAACATAAAGCCGGTATAGTTTTGATGCATATGCAAGGTACACCTGAAATAATGCAAATAAAACCCTTATATAAAGATGTCTGTGTAGAAGTCTTAGACTTTCTTTCTAAACGAGTCATTCTAGCTGAAAAGGCAGGAATTGAATCTAGTAGTATTGCAATAGACCCTGGCATTGGCTTCGGGAAGACTATAACTCACAATATTGAACTGATCGCTAAGTTAGACAAGTTAAAATTTTTAGACAAACAAATTCTTCTTGGTGTTTCGCGAAAATCATTTATTGGTGAACGGCTAAACCTCGAGCCAGCTCAACGTTTAGAGGGTTCTATTGCAGCAGGCATTGTGGGGATTATAAACGGTGCTAATATTCTCAGGGTTCATGACGTTGGTCCTACGGTACGAGCGATTCAAATAACGCAGGAATTGATGAAAGCAAAGTGTAATAATGATTAAACTTTTTGTTAATGTAGACCATGTTGCAACAGTACGGGAAGCAAGACAAACCTACGAACCAGATCCTTTAGAAGCTGCACTGCTTGCGGAAAAAGGTGGGGCATATGGCATTACAGCTCATTTAAGAGAGGATCGAAGGCATGTTCAGGATTATGATATTAAGCGATTAAAAGAATCAATAAGCTCACCTCTTAATCTAGAAATAGCGGCTGTTGATGAAATGATAAAGATATCTATTGATACCAAGCCGTTTCAAGTATCAATAGTACCTGAGAAGCGTCAAGAGATTACTACTGAGGGTGGGTTGAATGTTCTTGAGCAAGAAGATCATTTACTTAATGTTGGTCAAAGAGTTAAAGAAAAGGGAATATTATTTAGCTTATTTATTGATCCAGATCTAGCTCAGGTTGAAGCCTCTAAAAGAGTAAGAGCTGATAGTATCGAATTAAATACAGGACCTTACTCAGCAGCTTCTAATACAGATGAAAAAAATCAACATATAACTCTTTTAGAAAAAGCTGCTATACAAGCCCATGAGTGTGGATTAAGAGTATTTGCTGGGCATGGATTAACTCAAGAAAATATTTCGACTATTATTCGCAAAGTTCCATGGATTGAAGAATTCAATATAGGCCATCATATTGTTTCTCGTTCAATTTACGTTGGAATGGAGCAATCAGTCAAAGATATGGTTCATTGTATTAAAACAGAATTAAAAAAATAATTATGGAATGTTTTCTAAGTTTATGTAATTAAAGGGTTATTTTTTTTAAGCGACCGAGTGGTATATTTTTTGCTATATAATTCATTAATACTAACTAATGACAAAGTCTTGACAGAGCTAATATCATGAATGAATCTAATATAAATGGGAATTTAGCTAGCGAAAACTCAGCAGCTCGAGAACGAGGTGCCTCTGTAGCCCGTGAGTATGAAAGGGTTGTAAATACTTTCAATAAAGTTTTGCTATTTAAGGAAAAAATTCGCTTATCTCTTGAGCATCGAATTAATGAACTAGAGAGTTATTCTTATCAAAATGAGGATCAATTAAATACTCTTTCGAGAAATATCGAAATATATGAGATTAATATCTTGAAAAGTTCAGAGAATCTAGAAGAATTATTAGCTGAGGAGACCCGTATTAAGGAAAAGTATAATAAGTTACTGCAAGGAGCATCAATGGATACGGTTGGTGTTGCCCCGCTAATAGAAGATGAAGTAGAAGAGAAGAGCCCTAAGGGAACTAGTTCGTCGACTGATATCCTTATTCAACAGAGGTATCATTTTCTTGATAACTTAAACTCTTCTTTTCAAAAGCTTGATAATGATCTGGAGTCAATCAATTTTCTTAGAACAGAACTGTTAGATGCTAAGTCTAAAATTTGTGAGAAGAAGGAACAAGCACTTGAAAAGAAATTAATTTTGGACCAAAATGGCCGTGAGTTATATGCAGAGTGTGAAAAGTTGGAATCAGACCTAGATATTTCCACTAAGGAAGAGGAGGTGTTGACTCTTGAGTATGCTCAGTTGATAAATAAAGTTGAAGGTTCAATAGTTTTAGGTGATGACATAGATAGAATATTATTTTCTTCGTTAACCACGGTTGAGGGTTAGCCTAAGTAAATATTTTCCTGCAGTCTGGTTCTCTATTACTTAGTTTTGCTGTTTTTATGTTATTCTTGACTTGCGTTTTTAATTTTTGCATAATCGTCATTTGAGACAGGAAGGGATGGCAGTATTTGTTTCTATGTATTTATCTTTTAAATTCAATAACTTCCCTAGTTATTGATAGATTAAAATGTAGAGTCTCTAGCCCCTTATCATACCCTATTTCAAAAAGCTTTTTTATTTTCTTAATCTATATTTTTAGTCCTTTTTGGAGGAAATATTTTTTATGCCCGTGAAAGTGGCTATAAATGGATTTGGTAGAATTGGCAGAAACGTTCTCAAGTGTATCCTAAACAATAGAGGCAGCGCTTCTTTATTTGAAGTGGTTGCTATAAATGACTTAACGGATCCTAAGACATTAGCTCATTTGTTTAAGTATGATTCCGTTCAGGGAATCAACCCAGCTAAAATAGAAGTCAGTGATGATGGGGTTAGTGTTAATGGGAGATCTATTCGAATTTTAGCAGATAAAAATCCTGAAAACTTACCTTGGAGTGAACTAGACGTAGATATAGTTGTTGAATCTACTGGATTATTCACTAATCGTTCTGCAGCAAAGAAACATCTAAAAGCTGGCGCAAAGAAAGTCTTAATTTCTGCTCCAGCGACTGATCCCGATGTAACATTAGTTCTCGGTGTTAATGACGATATATATAACCCCGATTCGGATCATATTATATCTAATGCTTCTTGTACAACTAACTGTCTTGCGCCAATAGCAAAGGTCTTACATAAGAACCTGGGTATTGAGAGAGGGGTAATGACAACGATTCATTCCTTTACTAATGACCAGCAAATACTTGATTTGCCTCATAAAGATTTGCGTAGAGGTCGAGCAGCTTCAATTTCAATGATTCCTACAACAACTGGCGCAGCGAAGGCAGTTTCATTAGTTTTGCCAGAGTTAGAGGGTAAATTAGACGGTATGGCTATTAGAGTTCCAACACCAAATGTCTCCATTGTTGACTTTGTTGCTGATGTCGGCAAAGACACGACAGTATCCGAGGTTAATGAAATGTTTAGAATTGCTTCAAAAAATGA
>Ga0163108_10003342_pt1 | contig 11416 bp, 10 predicted proteins | sample Fk1155metaG_FD_109644 | JGI IMG/M metagenome (GOLD analysis project Ga0163108, IMG submission 109644) | Marine microbial communities from the Central Pacific Ocean - Fk160115 155m metaG | ecosystem: Environmental > Aquatic > Marine > Oceanic > Photic zone | place: The Central Pacific Ocean...
GGTTACAACCTAGGCGCCTAAGAAAAATGGCATTGCCGGCCCAGCGACTACATCCCCCGGCAGGAGTCACAGCATACGTTTGGCCGGGTAAAGTTGGAGACCACCCGGGGTTCACTGTCGCTGGAAAGTGCGTTACCCCCGCGGTCTGGACCGTGCCGTGTTGTATGGGCGTCCCTTTTGGGGCGCCCTCTTTTCTGGCCATTTGTTACCTACTCGCTCAACCGGACCTGGTAGTGCAGGTAGACCCACAAATAATCGGTATCGCTGTGATCTTTGGGTTCGTGCTGATTACCTGGGGTCTGCTCTGGAGTTTCTCAGAGCGACCGTGGGTTTACGAGTCAGCGAAGAAGAAGAGTATCGTGATGTGGAGGTGAGCGAGTGTGGCCTGGAGGCCTATTCGGAGTTCACCTCCAACCGATAATCAGAACACCGAAAGTGTTTTTCAGGCAGGCGGAATCCGGGTCCGTGATGTGGCTCTGTTCTTCAGAGTTCATCCAGCGGTACCCGGATCTCCACAAAGGCGAGGTCTCTCAACTCGCGGATCCATTGATTATAGTTTTCCTGAATCTTCTTGGCGCGAACTCGGAACCTGGCATCGCTGCGGCGCATCTGCTCACTCAGGTTTCTGGTTCGTCGATCTACAAGCTTTGCCAGGTGGAAGCCAGACCGCGTCTGAAAGACATCACTGAGTTGACCAACATCTAGCTTCTGGAGAACTTTTTCGAATTCCGGCGTTGCGTCACCGGGATTCAGCCAGCCCAGGTCACCGCCTTTGGCACGGCTGTGACGATCCTCGGAGTGCAGTCGTGCCATCTCGGAGAACTGCTCCCCGACTTCTATACGCTGTCGCACACGCTCCAGCCGCTTTCTGATCTGAGATTCATCCGCAACCACACTGGGAACCAGCAGGATGTGACGCACACGAATCTGCTCTACCAGCATCTCTTCACCACCACGCCTGGCCATCAGCTGGATGATATGGAACCCATTAGGGCTGCGACTGATTTCTGACAACTGCCCGGGCAGAAGCCCTTTCACGGCTTGGACAAAAAGACTCGGCAACTCGCTTTTCTTCCGCCATCCGAGGTTTCCGCCGCGCTCGGCGTCGGGGCTGTCGGAATACTGGGTTGCAGCTTCACTGAAGCTGAGCCCGGCCAGTATCTCGCCTCTGATGTCCACCGCACGGGCGTGTTGAGAATCGATCTCCTGGTCAGACGCACTGCCGGAAACCGACAAAAGTAGATGGCTGAGTTCCAGCTCAAGCTCCCCAGGAGCCCATGAATCGGGGTTAAGCGCCAGATACTGGTCTATTTCCTGCTCGGAGACGCTGACTTTCTGAACGACTTCAACGTCGATCAGTCGCCGGATCGTCAGTTGCTCTCGAAGATCCTCAAAATAGTCTTGGTAGGCCATGCCACCGCGCTCAACTTCGTCACGCAGTTGCTCAAGTGACAGTCGATTTTTTTCGGCGATATCAGAGATTGCACTGTTGACCAGGTTGTCGTTCACTCGAATGTTGCGATGCCCTGCCAGCTGGAGTTGTATACGATCCCGAATCATGCTCTCCAGCAGGTTCCGCCTCAGATCAGTTTGGCTGGGGCCCTTCTGATCACTGGCACGAATTTCCAGCTGTGCGCGCTGTACTTCACGCTGAAGTTCAGATTCCGTGATCACGCCCTGGTTGACCACAGCAACAACCCGATCAATGCTTTCACCTTGGGCAATCGTCGTGACAAACACGAGCAGGGCAGCAACAACTACAGCGCGCGCGCGCCATAGAATTACCGGCACAGTGCAGATCACCCGCCTTGCGATTGCCAGGCAATTCTCAGGAACACAAAACCTTGCTTCACGATCCATTTCAGGAACGCTGGGCATCATCAGGTGATGGTGAATCAGGACTGAAACACAACTCAAAGCGACGGCGCTGCAGTAGTGAACCCCTGACTCAGGCCCATCAATTCGCCAGAGGAGATCTTGCCCAGCCCTTTCAGCTTCAGAGTAACCATAACGTGAGTGCCACCCTCGGACTCGCCATTCTGTTCGTCATCTCTACGAGGGCGATCTTCAAGCTGCACACGGAGAGCCCAACAACAGGCGTCATATCCCACACTCACGCGGGTATATTGTCCATCGTCATCGCCCTGACCCAACAACCCGGCCGCACCCAGTTGCCAGCGCGGAGCCAGCGGCCAGCTCAGACCCAATTCAACGTTGCTCGTGTTGTCACCCTCGCTCTGGTAGGCAAGATTCAGCTCACGACGATAATCCGGACTGAAGCTGGAAGAAAAGCGCCACTGGTTGAGCTCGCTGGCATCCCAATCCCAACTGGCAAACCCCCCTGCACTCCACTGTTTGCTGAAATTGAAATCGATCTCCCCGAGCAGCGCCGAATAATCGCTGGTCTGCGGTTCGTCAGCAGGATCCAGGGTGACCTCCCGATCGGCCAAGTAGATCTGCTGGGCCAGTGTCCATTTCATCAGCCGATCACCTGACTCTGTTCCATAGGTTTCGCTCTCCAGCCCCAGCGTGAACCCCTGAAAATCCTGGATCCTGTCTGACCCCCAGAAACCGTCACTCAGGTAGGCATCGGCAATGTTTCCGAACCCAACCGAACCGCTATCAAATACAGGCAGGTCGCTCTGGTCCTCAAACGGCACGTAGTGATACGACAGCCGGGGAACAAGAGTCTGAACATGCTCGGTAGATCGCCAAACGACATCTCTTTCGAGAAACAATTCCGAAGCCACCTCAAAAAGAAAAATATTCCGCATAGGGCTGGACGGATCGCCCTGCGGTTGATCGCTGACACTGTAGGCCGTATAGGCCCAGGTCAATTTAGGGGTGATGGCACCATATACCCGTTCCATAGGCAGCGCCAAGGATGGCTGAATGTCCAGTCGCAAACCTTTTGTCATGCCATCGGCAGAATGCTGAAAATTTACCAGTTCTGAATCTACTTCAGGTCGAACTGTGAACTCAGTGCTGTCATCGCGCTGGTAGCCGGCACCCGAATCGTCCAGGGTTAGATCAAAATCCTTACTCCAGTTGATCGTGATGCCGGGCAACCTGGCATACGGTTCTTGTTCAATCTGAAGTGCCGTATCCAGGCTCTGATAGGCGGACGCGTCCACATTCACAGCCAGATTCTCGTCTTCCAGAAAAATGTCATACGGATCAATTGCTAGATCGATGATCTGGGGGATATGCGCCGCGCTGCTGACTTGAAGGTCATCTGCAAGATCGTCCAGATACGCCGTGTCGGAGACATACCCGAGGTCAATATCCAGGTTGAAGTCAGTCTCCCAGCGGCGGGTATTCAATCGGTGCTCGTAGCTCCAACCATATCGGCTGTCACCGAATTTGCTGTCGTCGGGCATGAACTCGCCACGCAACACACCATTGTGATCACCGTGCCGGCTCTTACCGATATAACGGTACTCACCCGCAAGCTGCAGACCGCGATTGGCCATCATGTGACCTTCAAAAGTCGCGTCCTGCTCCGGTGCAATGTTCCAGTAATAAGGGATTCTGAAATTAAATCCCCAGTCCTTCCCATAGCCGAACACAGGGAACAGCAGACCCGATTTGCGCTCATCGTTGATAGGAAAACTGGCCTGCGGAAAATACAGAATCGGAACATCGAAAAAACGTACGCTCAAGTTCTTTCCTGTGCCAACGCCGGTTGTATGATCCAGAATGATCTCACCCGCTTTCATCAGGACCGTGTCATCGCCCGCCACGCAACTTGAGTAGATGACATCCTCCAGTCGCTCACGATCGTGGCCCTCAAAGTAGACTCTTTGCGCTGTCCCTCTACTTCTGGCCTTGACCTCGAAGTCTGGTTCAGAGTCTTTCTCTTCGGCGCTTTTCCCCTCGTCTTTCTGACCCGAGTCAATCGAAATCAACTCGCCAGTCGGCAGTGCAACAACGTTTGGCAGATGAAACGAACGAGGGCCCTTAACGCTACCAATCTGGCCAGCGACCGCATAGGTAAATCCTGATTCATCAAAAGAATGGCCTGTTGGATCAACGATACTGGTTTTGGGAATTGCGCCCCGCTCTGCGATCTGAAAGCGGACCTCTTCCGCACTGCCGACCCTGGTCTCCAGGTCGAGTTCCAGTGAACTGGCAGTGATCTTGTCGCCCTGGTAAGAATAGACAACTGCGCGTTCAGACTTCAGGGAAAGCGCTTCCTTGTCGAACACGATGCGATCAGCAAAGATCGCCTGTGCACCCTGGATAACGGACGACTTTCCGGACAGCGACAGTACCCCGGGTCGCGGCAGATCGATCTGATCGGACTCAAGTTCGATCTTCAGGCCGGTCGGATCACGCCCTATATAGGGCAACATGAGCGGCGGTGTGTCAATGACATCGTCAGGGCAGATCGTCTCATCAGCGAAAGAAACAGGTGCCTCAGCCGGCAGTGTTGACGAGAAAAGAAACAGTGAAACCGTAATCGGTACCAGCAATCGACGCCCTGCGAGCATGCTAGAAGACGACCGGGTGAACAAGGCTCCCATCAGCTTGTTCCCCAGGCCGACGCGGTCTGGCTTTTTAAGGTCCACGATCTGGAAACGATCTCCGGTAGGAATCTGGGGGGTTTCACAGTCGGTTATTATAGGGAACACGAAGGTGAGCCCAAAACGTTCATTGCATTTTTTCGAATCAGCCTGAAACGAATGCCCCCGATCCACCGCTGCGGGATGATACTGGCTGCCGGTCGTGGCGAACGTCTGCGACCGCTGACAGATCGCTTACCCAAACCGCTGATCCGTATCGGCGGGCATTGCCTGATCGAATACCAGCTCCAGACGCTGGCGAGTGCCGGCATACGGCGGGTCGTGATCAACCTTGCGTACCTGGGCGAGATGATCGAGGCGCAGGTCGGTAACGGTGAGCGCTACGGCCTGTCGATCGCTTATTCCCGCGAACCCGAAGGCGCGATGGGGACCGGTGGAGGCATCCGCCAGGCCCTGCCACTGATCGATTCAGACCCTTTCATCGTCCTGAACAGTGATATCTGGACAGATCTGTGCCCGGGCAACCTCCCGAATCAGATCGACAGCAAGGCTCACCTGATCCTGGTAGACAACCCGCCACATAATCCGGCGGGTGATTTTTTTCTCGCCGAAAACAGGGTTCTCAACTATGGCGTCGCTGGTGCCAGGCGCCTGACGTTTTCTGGCATTGGCGTTTACCGTCACAGTCTGTTTGACGACACTCCGGAAGGTCGATTCCCGCTGGCAACCTGCCTCAAGGAGGCCGCGGACAGGAATCTGGTATCTGGCGGACACTTCCCTGGCAGATGGATGGACATTGGCAACCCTGCTCGGCTGGACCAGGCGCGCCAGTGGGCAGATTCGCGAAATGACCGGTAACTGTTTTTCTCACCGGATGTTCTGCTACCGGGCTCCTTGAGGCAGGGCGTAGTATAAGCAGCAAAAACCTGCGCCAGAGCGAGGGAGGGCCGAGCCGCTGGGACCCTGCCCCAGAGAAGATCAGTATTGACTCACTGAGGATCGCTCACACGGTATTCTGGAAAGGCTGGAATAACCCAGAGTCTTTTGAAACCGCTTGGCCAGCGCTGTCTCCAGATCCGGAATACCTGAGCTCACACCAAGGTCCCTGAGCTGGGTCACAGGAAGCGATTCGTAACCACAGGGGTCAATAAAGTCGAAAGGTGCAAGGTCCATATCAACATTCAGGCTGATGCCATGGTAGGTGCATCCATTGCGAATCCGAAGACCCAGAGCAGCAATCTTGGCACCGTTTATGTACACACCGGGCGCCCCAGGATGAGTAGACCCTGCAACGGCATACTCGGACAGGACTTCCACGATCACAGATTCGATGTGAGAAACCAGTTGCCTGATCCCCAGTCGGCGCCGCCGCAGATCCAGCATCAGGTAACCGATTAACTGACCGGGCCCATGGTAGGTAATCTGACCACCCCGATCGGAGTCAACCAAGAGCACGTTGCTGCCATCACCCCAGGGCCGGTCACGGCAACTCACGCCACGGGTGTAGACCGGCTGATGTTGAAGAAACCAGATCTCGTCCGGTGTCGATTCGTTACGTGACGCCGTAAATGACCGCATGGACTCAAACGTTGAACGGTAGTCCTGCAATCCCAATTCCCTGATAAAGAGCCGGTCGACGGAAGCTATCGCCATTTTCAGTGCACCACAAAGATCAGAGGGTGACTAGAACGTCGGCTTCGCTGTGCAGGTCCAGATAGATCGAATCCAGCTGGTCGCGATCCGCCGCTTCAATCGTGCAACTGACAGACAGATAACGCCCCCGAGCGCTCTGACGCGTAGCCACGTCGATAATCTCGGCACCATTGAGATGTCGACTGACCACCTCACACACAAGCGCCTCGAACGCCACACCACACTTTCCCATGGCCTTGATCTCGTATTTACATGGGAAATCCAGCAGTTCCAATGATTCTTCGAACTTCTCAGGCATCCTGCCGACTTATCGAAGCCACAGGCGTACCGAGTCTGCCAGTCCACTGAACCAGGATCCGGACGGTACCGATTCCAGCGACACAAGCGGTCGGGAGAGTAAGGGTTCACCCTTAAGCTGCAGTGTCAGTGTTCCAACTTCGCGCCCTTTTTCAATTGGCGCCACTAGCGGTTCGACAAGCTGTACCTTCGCCTCCAGTTCTTTCCCGAGGCCTTTGGCCAGCAGCAGATCAATACCCTGGCTGATGCCGGCGGGTGCTGAGTCTGTCTTGCCCTTGAATATTCTTACCGTGACGATGACGGTATCGTCACCATAAAGGTGATGCGACTCGTAGGCTGCAAAACCGTATTTCAGCAGCGCGTAAACCAGATTCGCACGATCACGTTCACTGCTGGCGCCGATCACTGTCGCTATCAACCGGGTTCCACTTCGGTCAGCTGAACCGATAAGGCAATACCCAGCTGATTTCGTATAGCCGGTTTTAACGCCATCTACGTTTTCATCCCGGTCCAAAAGGGGGTTGCGATTCTTCTGAGTGATTCCGTTCCAGGTAAATGCTGGGATTGCATAATAGGCATAGTGGGCCGGCTGTTCCTGAATGATGGCCCGGGTCAGTCGGCTTAAATCACGCGCGGTGCTGAAGTGATCGGGATGCGGCAGACCGGTACTGTTGACAAAGTGGGTATTCTTCAGGCCGATCTCGACACTGGTCTGATTCATCAGATCAGCAAAACCAGCCTCACTGCCGGCCAGATGCTCGGCCAAAGCGACAGCCGAATCGTTGCCAGACTGAACGATGAGTCCCAACAACAGGTTTTCGACGCTGACCCGGTCACCAGGTTCAATAAACATTCGGGAACCACCAGTCTGCCAGGCTTTTTCACTGACTATCACTTCCTCTTCAAGCTTGACATTACCGCGGGCGATCTCTCTGAAGACCAAAAATGCTGTCATCAGCTTGGTCAGGCTGGCAGGCTCAACCCGCTTATCAGCATTCTCGGCCGCGATGATCATGCCGGTTCCGACATCTGTCAGAAGCCAGGACGTCGCATCCGTTCTTGGCGGTGGAATAGAAGAACGAGCACTCTCCGAGATATCCGAGTCAAAGGCAGATACACAAATCGGAACAAAAAGAAAAACCAACTGGACGATAAAAGAAAGATATCTCCGCCTGTTACCCATGATGTACCTCAATGTCGAACTTCAACGATTCGTGGTTCAACGCCCGTGATCGCCCTGATACGCTCAAGCCCTTGATCGGCTGCTTTCCCTCGGCTCAGAGGGCCCACTCTGACTCGATAATACAACGTGTCTCCAACCCAGGTCTTGGTCAATGTGATGCCGGCCAGACCGTTGTCAGCCAACTGGTGGCGCAGTGCTTCGGCGTTTCCCCGCAAACGAAAACTACCAGCCTGGAGAAAAACCGAATCGACCTGCTCGCCCGAAACGACAATTTCCTGAACCGGCACAGACGCTGTACGCGGGGTCACGGTCATGACTTCGACCCGGCCGGTTCCAGTGGCAACGACCCCCAGCTTACGAGCCGCCATGTAGGAAAGATCTATCAAACGCCCTCCCAGAAACGGGCCGCGGTCATTGACACGGACCACAATCTCGGCACCGGTCTCGAGATTCCTGACCTTGACATAAGTCGGCAAGGGGAGAGTCTTGTGGGCGGCAGTCATCGCGTACATGTCATAGACCTCGCCGCTGGAGGTCCGTCTGCCATGAAACTTTCGGCCATACCAGGATGCGGTGCCCTTTTCCCGATAGCCATCAGCACTCTTCAGGGGACGATATTGGACGCCAAAAACCGTGTAGGGCTTGTTCCCCGTCCTGCTGAGGGGTTCAATTACAGGAACAGCGTCTGAAATTGTGGAGGGATCCGGACCCATATCCGACGGTGGTCCGTCATCTTCAAAATAAGCACCGTCCCGCCTGGCTTGCTCGAAATAGCCACACCCGGACAGAAGCAGCAGCAAAGATAACGCCAGGATGGAGCTTTTGTTCAACGAGCCCTCAATTCCCCGATCCAGCTTTGATCTCTTCGGCCAGTTCAAATACGGACATCGCGTAGTTCTGGCTTCGGTTGTACCGTGTGATGACAAAGAAATTGTGATATCCGATGCGATAGCTTGGCCGTCCATCATCGTCGAATTTCATAACGCCGACATCCCAGTTCAAATCAACCCCGGGCGAAGGTGTAACGCCTGCTGCTACCAGCGTCGAAAGCGCTGTGTTGACTTTAAGACGGCGGGTCACAAACTGCTCAAGCCCGGTTGCCTGGTGACGAGGAACAGTATTCGTTACTGGGTCACCCACTCGCCAGTGATGAACTTTGAGATAGTTGGCAACGCTGCCTACCGCATCATCGACACTGCCAAGCAGGTCGCTGCGACCATCGTCATCATAATCTATTGCGTAACGCCGGTAACTGCTCGGCATGAACTGCGGAATACCCATAGCGCCGGCATAGGAACCCTTTACAGCCAGCGGGTCCAGGCCGTGCTCATCTGCAAGAACCATAAAGTGCTCGAGCTCAGAAAGAAAGAACTTGCTTCGGCGAGGGTACTCCATTGACAGCGTGGTCAGGCTGTCCAGCACCCGCAGGCTGCCCGTGACCGTTCCATAGCGGGTCTCGATACCGATGATGGCGCAAATGATTTCTTTCGGAATGCCGAACTCAGCCTGTGCACGGCTCAGGACCGATCGATGGGCGTTCATGAATCTGATCCCATTACGCACCGATGCCTCATTGACAAACAGCCCACGGTAGCGATTCCAGGAGAGTTTCTCCGCGGGACGGTTCATAGCGTCGATAATCTTCGGTTTGATCCGGGCTTCTTTGAACCAGTTGAGCAACTGCCCACGATCAAACCCATGTTCAGAGGAAAGTCGATCGGCGAGTTTCACCAGCGCCGGGTACTTTTCCAGCGACACGGCCTGTGCGGTACTGTCGAAAGCCAACACAATCATGATCGGGATCACGACAAACCGCCAGATCCTAAGAAAGGCCATGTAAAGGGGCATCGTAATGTTCCGGTCCATATTCAAAACATCAGGTGACGCCTAGTATAAGCACCCATCATTATTCCAAATGCTGCCATCAACGTTACCATGGATGTCCCTCCATAACTCACCAACGGCAGTGGCACCCCAACGACCGGTAACAGGCCCGAAACCATGGCCGTGTTGACGAAGAAATAGAAAAAGAAAGTCATTGCCAGGCCGCCGATCAGCAAACGTGAAAACGCCTCTCTCACATGGTAAGCCATGACCAGGCATCTTCCGACAAGGAAAACGTACAAGGTGACCAAAGCGATCACACCGATCAAGCCGAACTCCTCGGCAAATACAGCAAACACGAAATCGGTGCTTCGTTCGGGTATAAACTCAAGGTGCGACTGGCTCCCTGAAAGCCAACCCTTGCCTGCGAGTCCGGCGGAACCGATTGCGATCATCGACTGTATAGAGTGATAACCGCTGCCGAGTGGATCTGACCAGGGATCAAACATGGTCAGAATTCTTTCTTGTTGGTATTCGTGCAGTCGACTCCAGAGATATGGCGCTGCGGCCAGCGCCACTGCCGTCAGCATCAGCAGATGCTGCCAGCGCGCACCACTGAGGAACAACACCAGCAGACCGGAGATCATCAACATGATCGCAGTTCCAAGATCTGGCTGAACCACGACCAGAACCGCCGGCAGGACAATCACCACAATAGCCAGAAGAACGTCAAGAAAACGCGGCGGTAGCGATCTGCGTGTCAGCAGCCAGGCCACCGCCATTGGAACACCCAACTTCATCAACTCCGAGGGCTGAAACCGGACCACACCCAGATCCAGCCATCGTTGAGCACCCTTGCCGACGTAACCGGCAATCAGTACGAGTGTCAGGATCAAAATACCGGCCAGAAAGAAGTGAGGGGACAGCCGTCTGAGAAGGCCCGGGGGGATCTGTGCCACCGCCAGCATCACCACAACCGAAAGCACCAATCGGGCACTCTGGCGCCACATCACTTGCCAGCTCTCGCCACTTGCACTGTAGATCACCATCAGTCCAAAAAACGACAGGGCCAACACCCCCAGAACCAGCGGTCCGTCGATATGAACGCGCCTACCCGAAAACACGCGACCTTCCGGAAAGGGCTGCCCTTCGCAACCTTTCAATGAAGTAATAATCCATAATTTTTCTGGCGATAGGAGCTGCGGTCCGACTTCCACTGCCGGCGTTTTCTACAATGATGGCCAGTGCAATTTGCGGGTTCTCCGCTGGGGCAAAAGCAATAAACAAAGCATGGTCACGCAATTTTTCTGGCACTTCCGCGGGATCGTGTTCACTACCTGGAGGAATCCCGATGACCTGGGCTGTGCCCGTCTTTCCAGCCATTCGGTAAGGGCTGTTCCGGCCACTCGCCCTGGCGGTACCGCGTGAGCCGTGAAGAACCGCCACCATATCCTCCACAATCATTTCGAAATCGGGAGAATCTGCAGCCCTTATCGACTTACTGCGTTTTTCGGCCGGACGGGCCATGACACCGGTACGCGGATTCTCTATACCGCGCAGGAGTCGCGGGCGCACTAGGCGACCGCGGTTGGCCAGCACGGCTGTCGCGACAGCCAGTTGGAGCGGTGTGACCAGTAGAAACCCCTGGCCAATACCCGTAATGATGGTCTCGCCCGGGTACCAAGCCTGTTGCCGTGCCTGCCTCTTCCAGAGCGGCGTCGGTAGAAGCCCACTCGGTTCGCTCAGAAGATCAATCCCGGTCACCTGACCTACCCCGAAGCGCCCCAGGTAATCGGCTACCACATTGATTCCCAAGGTGTGGGCGAGCTGGTAGAAATACACATCGCAAGACTGCTCGATTGCGTCATGCAGATCTACATAGCCGTGCCCTTTTCGCCGCCAGCAACGAAATCTTCGATCACTATCAGGCAGA
>Ga0163108_10003343_pt1 | contig 11416 bp, 8 predicted proteins | sample Fk1155metaG_FD_109644 | JGI IMG/M metagenome (GOLD analysis project Ga0163108, IMG submission 109644) | Marine microbial communities from the Central Pacific Ocean - Fk160115 155m metaG | ecosystem: Environmental > Aquatic > Marine > Oceanic > Photic zone | place: The Central Pacific Ocean...
AACTAAACATGATGCTTCAATAAGTTCAGGTTTAGCTATAATGGCGTGTAATAAAAATAAGTATAGACCTAAAGCAGATTATAAGTTAAGTCCAATTAGTGTTGGTATGACTATGTATGATAACAAGGGATTAATTTCAAAAATAATAGAATAAATGCAAATTACTACAACTAATTTTAGTTCTTTTCCAAGCCAGGTGGTACCTGTAGCAGAGAAAAATACTTTAGAATATGGACTACAAGTGGCTCGGGCAATAGAAGGCGAATGGTTTAGAAACTACAGAGGTGGTCTAGGTGCTAGTTATAGAAACGGTGGATATGCAGTAAATTTTAATGCTTATCATACATTAAGATTATATGCTAGAGGAGAACAACCAATTCAAAAATATAAAGATGAACTAGCAATTAATGGTGATTTATCTTATCTTAATTTAGATTGGCAACCAGTACCTATTATATCTAAGTTTGTAGATATAGTGGTAAATGGTATGTCTCAACGGAATTATGAAATAAAAGCATTTGCGTGTGATCCTGAATCAAGCGCACAACGCACAAAGTATGCTGCCGAATTAGCTAGAGATGTAAGAGAAAGAGAACTGTTTGCCCAAGTAAAAGAAACCTTAGGAATAGAATTAGCTTCAGATCCTCAAAAACAATTAGGATTAGAAAGTCCAGAAGAATTAGAATTACATTTACAATTAGATTATAAACAATCTGTCGAAATAGCTGAAGAAGAATTAATTAATAGTATTTTAGATAAAAATAAATTTGATTTAACAAGACGTCGATTTACATATGATTTAATAACTTTAGGAATAGGTGCGGTAAAAACAAATTGGAATAAAGCTGAAGGAATAACTGTAGATTATGTAGATCCTGCAAATTTAGTTTATTCATATACAGATGATCCTAATTTTGAAGATATATATTATGTAGGAGAAGTAAAAGCAGTTACCTTAGAAGATTTAAAAGTACAATTTCCTCAATTAACAGATGAAGAATTAGAAGTAATACAAAAATATAGAGGAAATGAAGAATATTTAAGAAATTGGAGTGGTAGAAATAATAATACTGTTCAAGTATTATATTTTGAATATAAAACATATGTAGATCAAGTATTTAAAGTAAAAGAAACTAATACAGGTTTAGAAAAAATATTAGAAAAACCAGACACATTTAATCCTCCAGAAAATGATAACTTTAAAAGAGTATCAAGATCTATAGAAGTATTATATTCAGGAGCTAAAATATTAGGTCACCCCCTAATGTTACAATGGGAACTTGCAGAAAGTATGACACGACCTTTAGCTGATACTACAAAAATTAAAATGAATTACACTATTTGTGCTCCTAGAATATATAAAGGTAGGATACAATCATTAGTAGGTAGAATAACTGGATTTGCAGATATGATACAACTTACATCGTTAAAGTTACAGCAAGTTTTATCTCGTATGGTACCTGATGGTATATATCTAGATATGGATGGATTAGCAGAGGTAGATCTCGGAAATGGAACTAATTATAATCCTGCTGAAGCTTTAAATATGTATTTCCAAACTGGTAGTATAGTAGGTAGATCATTAACTCAAGATGGTGAATTAAACCATGGTAAAGTTCCTATTCAAGAATTACAATCTTCTAGCGGAGGAGCAAAAATACAATCACTAATACAAACTTATCAATATTATCTTCAAATGATAAGAGACGTAACGGGATTAAATGAAGCTAGAGATGGTAGTACGCCAGATAAAAATGCTTTAGTAGGTTTACAAAGATTAGCGGCAGCTAATTCAAATACTGCAACTAGACATCTTTTACAAGCTATGTTATATCTTACTACTAGAACATGTGAAAATATTACTTTAAGAGTAGCTGATTCTTTGGAATTTCCATTTACTAAGCAATCTTTACAAGATAGTTTATCTCGATATAATGTAGGAACTTTAACAGAATTAAAAGATTTAAATATTCATGATTTTGGTATTTATTTAGCTTTAGAACCAGATGAAGAAGAAAAGGCAGTATTAGAACAAAACATTCAAGTGGCATTACAACAAGGTAGTATAGATTTAGAAGATGCTATTGATTTAAGAGAAATTACTAATATAAAATTAGCTAATCAAATGCTTAAACAAAGGCGGTTGAAAAAACAAGAGAAAGACCAACAAATAGCTCAACAAAATATTCAAGCACAAGCAGCAGCTAATGCGGAAACTGCTGAACGAGCAGCAATGGCAGAGGTTCAAAAAAATCAAGCTATAGCAGAAACAACATTGCAAATAAAACAAGGAGAATCACAAATGGAATTACAGCGTATGGAAGAAGATGCTAATTTAAAAGCTAGATTATTAGAGCAGCAATTCGAATACGACATGCAATTAAAACAAATGGATTTAAAAGAAATTAGTACAAGAGAACAATTTATAGAAGATAGAAAAGATAAACGTACAAAAATACAAGCATCCCAGCAAAGTCAGATGATAGATCAAAGGAATAATAAACTAATGCCTATTGATTTTAATAGTCCTGATTACACGGATATGGGTGGAGAGGGAATGGTACAACCCTAATTATTAATTATTAATTATTATATTATATTATGTCAACAACAAAAGAAGAACAAGAATCTTTAAATTTAAAAATAAAAAAACCATCATTTAAAAGAGAAAAAAGTGAAGTTTATAAAATAGATTTAAACAAAACCCCTGAAGAAAATGCCATTTCAAACAGAAAGACAAAGAAAGTGGATGTGGGCGAACCTACCAAACTTAGCGAAGAAGTACACCAAGGAACACGGGTCGACGCCAGTAAACCAGAAGAAACGTCCGTGGAAAATAAAAAAGCGGTGATAACTGAAATTACAGAAGATACTACTAAAGATCCAGTTGAGGAAAAAATAGTAAAAAAAGAAATTTCTGCTCCTGTAGATAATATAAAAATACCTGATAATATAAAAAGTTTAATTACTTTCATGAAGGATACAGGTGGAGATTTAGAAGATTACGTTAGATTAAATGCAGATTACACTAACGTAGATGATAAAACATTGTTAAAAGAATATTATAAGACAACAAAGTCTCATTTAAATTCAGACGAAATAGCTTTCCATATGGAAGACAATTTTTCTTATGATGAAGAAGAAGACGAAGAAAGAATTGTAAAGAAAAAACAACTAGCATTAAAAGATGAAGTTGCAAAAGCCAAAAACTTTTTAGAAGATACAAAGCAAAAATATTATGAGGAAATCAAGTTGAGGACTCATTTGACTGAAGATCAACAAAAAGCTAATGACTTTTATAATCGATACAACAAAGAGCAGGAAGCTGCTAAAAAAAGACATGGTGAATTTACCACTAATACTAATGATTATTTTAATGAAGAATTCAAAGGTTTTGATTTTAAGTTAGGAGATAAAAAATTTAGATACGGAGTAAATAATCCACAAAGTGTAGCCACAAAACAATCTAATATCCAAACTTTTCTTAAGAAGTTCTTAAATGAAGAAGGACATGTTGATGATTATAAAGGCTACCACAAAGCTATATATGCTGCTAATAATGCAGATGAAATTGCTGAGCACTTTTATGAGCAAGGTAAATCAGATGCTATAAAAAATATGGTTGCAAAATCCAACAATATAAGTAATGAACCACGTCCACAAGACAGTGGTGATGTATATATTAATGGTTGGAAAGTTAAAGCCATTAGCGGTGTAGATAGTTCTAAATTAAAAATAAAACATAAAATTAAAAAATAAAAATTATGGGTTTAGTAACAGGTGGGAGTTTTCCCGCATCATTAGTACCAGCGCAAAAACGTATGACGTTAAGAGAGAATTATCTTTCTTTTGATTCAGGTACAGGCGGAGGTACTTTCGCACAACAATATCTACCAGAGCTTTATGAAGCAGAGGTAGAAAGATATGGTAACAGGACTATTGGATCATTCTTACGAATGGTTGGTGCTGAAATGCCAATGACATCAGATCAAGTTATTTGGTCTGAACAAAACAGACTACATATCTCATATAAAGAATGTAATGCTAGTGACGTAGCAGTATCAGCTGCAAATGCTAACGCAAAAGTTTCAATTGATTTATCCGCTGCAACAGGAGCTGATTCACCAACTGTAGCTATTAGAGTAGGTCAAACTGTTTTATTAACTGATAATGCAACTGGATTAGTTAGTGTTAAAGGTTTAGTACAAGCAGTTACTACTACAACAGCACCTACAGCTTCTATTGATATAGCAGTTTATGGTGATACAGGAGTAACTCCAATACCAGCAGCTCTTACTGGAGCAGGCGCATGTAATTTATTTGTATATGGTGCTGATTTTGGAAAAGGTACAATTGGAATGGAAGGTTCTATTGAACCACAATTCACACAGTATAATAATTCTCCTCTTATCATAAAAGATAACTTTCAAATCAATGGATCTGACACTGCTCAAATCGGTTGGGTTGAAGTATCTACTGAAGATGGTCAAGCTGGTTATTTATGGTATTTAAAATCTGAATCTGAAACAAGATTAAGATTTGAAGATTACCTAGAAATGGCTATGGTTGAAGGTGAATTTATGGATCCTACAAATGTATATGCTTCAGGAGTTCTTTATGACTTCGGTAGTGCAGTTGCTACTACTACTCAAACAGTTAAAGGTACACAAGGACTTTTTGCTGCTATTGAAGATAGAGGTAATGTATATTCTGGTTTCGCAGGTGCTGCAGCTCCAGGTTCTGGTGCGTTAGCAGATTTTGACGAAATCCTTAAAAACCTAGACAAACAGGGTGCTATTGAAGAAAACATGCTTTTCTTAAGTAGAAGAACTGCTCTTGATTTTGATGATATGGTTGCTGCAATGAATGGAAGTTATGCTTCTACTCAAGCTGCTTCATATGGTCTATTTGAAAACGACGGAGATATGGCGTTGAATTTTGGTTTCAATGGTTTTAGAAGAGGTTCTTATGACTTCTACAAAACTGATTGGAAATACCTTAATGATGCTTCTACTCGTGGATTATCAAAAGAAATAGATGGAGTATTAGTTCCAGCTGGAACAACTACAGTTTATGATCAAATGCTTGGATCTAATATTAGAAGACCTTTCTTACACGTAAGATATAGAGCTTCTGAGACAGAGGATAGAAGAATGAAATCATGGATTACTGGTTCTGTTGGCGGTGCATACACTGACACTTTAGATGCGATGACAGTTAGTTTCTTATCTGAAAGATGTTTAGTAACACAAGCGGCTAATAACTTCGTGTTATTTAAAGCAGCATAAATTATATATAATGCAGGGAGCAATCCCTGCTTTATTAATCTTTAAATAATAAAAATTATGGCAAATTACATTAGAGTACCTCTTAAGGACACTAGTATTACTACAGCCTCGGGACCTAGTTATGGTGTTGTTAATGTTGAAGATGTTTACGATGTTTCCGGGGAGGAACATATAATCTTCTATACCGATATACCAGCTAGTACAGGTAAAGTTATAGAAACAACAGTAGAATATTATGCAGATGGTGGTGGACTTCCTGTTGTTACTGCTCAAGATTTAGAAAACCTTAGAAATTTAATTCTAAGCGCTAATCAAAATCCTGGGTCGAATCCTATATTTAGTCTTATTGGAGAAGCTACGGCTGCTGCAGCGGATTTAGAGGATTATCAAGTTGAACAAATTGTGGTGGATGAAATCGCCCCAATATAAAATATAACAAATGGCAAATTATATAAAAATACCTTTAGCAATAAATCCAGCTAGAAGTTTTAATGTTGGAGCACTTAATGGTACGGCTACTGGTGGTGGTACTGTCGCAGATGGTGGAGGAGGGGCTAGTGCAGCTCAACCTATATTAGGTGGATCAGGATCAGGTGCAACTGCAACAGTAACTAAAGGTGGAAGCGCTGCTATTGGAGACGCTACTATTACTATTAGTAATATAGGTGAAGGTTACAAAGCGGGAGATGAAGTTACTATTGCTGCTTATGCACTTGGTGGTGCTACTACTTGGACTGCAATAATTAATTACACAATTTTAGCTAAGGATTTAGTGACATCTTCAGGATCAAGTACAAATGAGTATAAGATGATACCTATAGACAATGTTATGGGTGTACAGTTAGCAAGTGCTACATCTGCATTAATTGAAACAAATCAATGGGATGCAGGTGCGGGTGCAGTATTAAAATGGACAGTGACAATGGATGATGTTCCAGCAACAACAGCCGAACACTTAGCTGGTGATTTAGCAACTGCAATAAATAAAGCTTCACAAGCTGAGAATTCTCAACCTACGGTAGAGTTCTTATATGATGCAGAGTGTTTATCAGCTGTTTTAAGTTAAATAAACAATAATAAGATCCTACTTAGGTAGGGTCTTTTTTTTAAATAATTATATTATATTATATCATGAAAACACAAGAAATAGAAAACCCTCAAGTAAAAGATACTTGGGAATATAAAGATAGAAATTACTATCTATTAAATGGAAGACAACCTTTAACATATACTTTACCTTCTAAACATTCAAGGCAATATCCTTTGGTTTGGTTTGATAAGGAAGTTGGGTATGAGAGAGAATTACGATACGCAACAAATCAGAAAAGTATATTTGTTGATGAGCAAAAAGGTAATGTAACGTTACAACATATTGTTTTTCATAAAGGACATTTAAGTATACCTAAAACAAAAAGGAATTTACAAGAATTCTTACAACATCATCCGCATAATAATGTTATTTTCGCTGAACATGATGCTCAAGTAGTTGCTATAGATATAGTAGACAATTTAGAGTTAGAATTAGTGGCGATGAATACCGCTTATGATATGGATATTGATCAAGCAGAAGCTATATTAAGAGTTGAAGTAGGCTCTAGTGTAACTAATTTATCATCAAAAGAACTTAAAAGAGATATTTTATTATTTGCTAAAAGACAACCAAAGTTGTTTTTAAATTTAGCACAAGATGAAAACATTACTTTAAGAAATTTTGGAATAAGAGCTGCAGAAGCTAATATAATAAAATTAGCAGAAGATCAGCGAACCTTTAAATGGGGGAGTAATGGTAGGAAATTAATGAGTGTACCTTTTGATGAAAATCCATTCTCAGCTTTAGCCGCTTGGTTTAAAACTGATGAAGGATTAGAAGTATATCGTTCTATAGAGAAAAAATTTCTATAACATGTGATTATAATAAGGGTGGTTTAATCGCCACCTTTATTTTTTTTTAAAAATATTACAAATGGGTTATGATAGACACAGATAGAGTTTATAAAACAGTATTATATATACTTAATAAGGAGCAACGAGGTTATTTAACTCCCGCGGAGTTTAATAGTGTTGCTACGCAAGTTCAATTAGAAATATTTGAAAAATATTTTGAAGACTTACATATTCAACTACGTAGTCCAAATGTTATTGATAGTGAATATGCAAATAGAGTTAAAATGCTCCAAGAGAAAATAGCTTTTTTTGAAACCACTGATGAATTACAAGCTGGATATGTTTTACCTGCAGATTTACATAGATTTGGAACTTTAGAATATAAACCTATAACTGCTACAATCCCAGGTTGGCCAACCAACAATTCTACTATTCCAGTAGAATGTGAAGAAGTAACTCAACATGAGTACAATCTTCGAACACGATCTCCTCTTACTAAACCTAGTTTAAAATGGCCTATATTTGCACGTAGAGAAAATACTATATTTATATCTCCAGAGTCAATTACAAGAGAAGAATTACAGTGTTATTACATTAGAAAACCTATAAATATATTTTGGGATTTTACTGAAGGAACATTAGGGCAATATATAAATGTCCCCGGCGGAACAAATGATTTTGAAATATCTAACATAGATCAAACAGAGGTAATAATAAAGATTTTAGCATACAGTGGAATAGTTATTAGAGATCCACAGATAGTACAAGCTGCAATGCAGTTTGGAACACAAGAAGACACAATTGAAGCAAGTTAATTATGGGATTAATAACAGAAACAGATTATCAATATTACGAAGGTGAACAAATATTTAAAGGAGATGGCAATCCAAATCAAGAAGTAGTATGTACCTTTAATACTGAAGTAACAGATGGAGATAATTCTCCACCAAATTATATCGTAGAAACAAGTCCATTTCCAATAACACCTACAAGCTGGACATTATTAGCTTTAGGTACATATGCTGTATCTAATAATGTCGTTAGATTAAACTCTGCAGTTTCAGTAACAAGTTTTATAAGAGTTAAATTAGTTCAACCCGCTGTATGGAATAATTACGGAGGTTATGAATATATTTCTTTAGATGATGTTGTAAATAATTTTTTATTAGCTTATGTAGGTGATGATAAATTAGTACCTAGAATAAAAAGAAGTGATGTAATTTTTCACGCAAAACGAGGTTTACAAGAGTTTTCTTATGATACTTTAAAAAGTGTCAATTCTTTAGAAATATCAGTTCCTCCCAGTTTATCTTATCCTTTACCTCCAGATTATGTTAACTATGTCCAATTATCATGGATTGATAATTTAGGTGTTAAACATATTATATACCCTACTACATTAACAAGTAATCCTACAGAAGTCCCTATTCAAGATGGATATCATGATGCTTTACCATTACAAGATAATTATGGAGAGAATTTAGAATCTCAGCAATCTCTAACTAATGTAAGATGGAGAAATGCAAATGATAAATTAATAACAGGTCAATTCGATAACACATGGACAGGTGTTAATGATTGGTATTGGTGGAAGATGGCATATGGTCAAAGATATGGAATGAATCCAGAAACGTCTAATAAAAATGGGTGGTTTAATATAGATGAAAGGCGAGGTCAGATTGCTTTTAGTAGTGACTTGGCTAATCGCCTTGTAATGGTTAATTATATCTCAGATGGCCTAGGATACGATATGGACATGAAAATCCCTAAGATGGCAGAAGAAGCTATCTATCTGCATATTCTACATGCAATCTTATCTACGCGATCTGGTGTAAATGAATATGTAGTTCGTAGATTTAAAAAAGAAAGAAGTGCGGCATTAAGAAATGCCAAAATAAGATTATCAAATATTAAATTAGAAGCATTTAGTCAAGTTATGAGAGGAAAATCTAAATGGCTTAAATTCTAAGTATGGGAGAAATTAAAAATACATTCATTAAGTCTAAGATGAATAAAGATCTAGACGCACGTATCTTACCACCAGGTGAATATAGAGATGCAGAAAATATTGCTGTAAGTAAATCTGAAGGTGCTGATGTAGGAGCTGTAGAAAATGTTTTAGGTAATAGGAAATTAACCGACTTAGGTATACCTACTACAGTTGTAGGTGCTGAAGCTATTGGTTTTTATACTGAAAATGGAGGCAATAGAGTGTTTGTATTTGTCACTAATTATAGTGATTCTTCTTCAGATTTATTAAGTAATGCAGCTCCGGTAGATAGTTATTGTGCAATTATCTGTTATACTATAGACACTGGACAAGTGGTAAGTTTAGTTGAAGGTCATTGGTTAAATTTTTCTAAAACTCAACCAGTTTATGGAATAGACGTATTAGAAGATTTATTATTTTGGACAGATAATAGAAATCAACCTAGAAAAATAAACATCACTCGCGCTATAGACCGTCCTTCTACTTCTGGAAATCCATATTATCAAATAGAAGAAAATATATCTGTAGCTAAATATTACCCTTATAATGCTGCTGAAGTATATCAAGAGTTTGAAGTAACAGTTAATGTAACTAAATTTGGAGCAGGTCTTACAACTATAGATTCAGATCTATTAAGTTATCCTCAAGCTAATATAGGACCTAGTGTTTGTGAAATCACTTCAGCTTTACCTCCTTTCCCTTTACATCCGGGATTAAAATTCTATATTAAAAGTGCTCCAGGAGCAAATAATATTACCACGTATCCTTATTATAATGAAATAAGAAATTATCCTGTGGCTAATGGAATAAATAGTAGTTTTGCTGATAATTTACTACCTTATAGTAATGCTAATCAACCTGGTTTAAATAACTATGAATATACTTTTTCTACGTTTGATCCGGCTAATGGAGTTATTGTTCCTTCAGGACCTATAAACGGTGCTGCTACAGATCCAAATGTTTTTTGGGCAAATGTCCCTTTTACTTATACTGATGGAGCAGGTAATGTTAACCAATGGACAGGGGAAGCAGTATTGGTTTTTGTATCTGAACAACAAAAAAATAAAACTCAAAAATGGTTAGATCCTACATATAGACCTAGAATAACTGCCCTACTTAATGCTGATACATTAATTCCCAGTGATGAACCAATGATGTCTCAATCAAATTCAGCTGGAAATAAAGATTTACCTTTAGCTATTACACCTGGAGCTCCTGATCCTGCACCTGCATTGAGCATGAGTCAAGATTATAAAGACTCAGTTGGTAATTGTCTTATTCAAATAGGTTTAAAAGAATTGAATGGTTGGGGATTAGGACAAAGTACTAGTGGGTTTTTTGATTCTATTAAAAGATTGTTTTTAAAATGGTATATTCAACCTGGAATGAAAATTTCAAATCCACTACTTAGTGAAGATGGTTCTGATTACGTAATAGATCAAATTTTTCCTGATGGTTATAGTGATGGGGCTGGTAATCACCCGGGCTTTTTAATTAGTATAAGAAAAATGGATATAGAGGGTAATTTTATTACAGATTGGAGATGGCCTGAAGGTGTTTTTTTCTACAATAATTTACCATTTGACTATCTTACACATATAGAATACTTAGGTTTACACTTTCCTAACCCACATTATAGCTCTACTTTTAGTGGAGATACTGATTATCTCACAGATAGATTTTGTAGATTAAGTTATAGGTTTGAATATGATGATGGAGAATTTTCTCTTATTGCACCATTTACTCAGCCGTTGTTTAAACCACAACATAATGGATATTATCTTAAAAGTGGGGAATATTGGAGTTATGAAACTAATGGGTGGTCATTTTTATCTGAAGGTACTCTTCCAACATCTGATGTAATGCAATTAGGAGTTTCTACTTTAAATAAATTATATGAAAATAGTATAAATACTATTAATTTAAATATAAAAACTCCAACAATAGATGGAGTACAATTAGAGGTTGGAGAATTAGAAGATAAATTAAAGTTAAAAAATATTCAAATCATATATGAAGATTCTTCAGGAACTGCATTACGTGTGATTAAATCAATACCAGTTACTGATGTTAGTATTGTTGGTAAAACTGATATGAATTATACTTTTGAATGGGAGGGAGATAAACCTTTTATCACATTACCAGAAAAAGAAATTATTAGAACATCTGATAAAGTTCCCATCAAAGCATTAGGTCAAGCAATATCTGGAAATAGAGTAATATATGCTAATTATGTAGATAAACATACTTCTCC
>Ga0163108_10003348_pt1 | contig 11412 bp, 5 predicted proteins | sample Fk1155metaG_FD_109644 | JGI IMG/M metagenome (GOLD analysis project Ga0163108, IMG submission 109644) | Marine microbial communities from the Central Pacific Ocean - Fk160115 155m metaG | ecosystem: Environmental > Aquatic > Marine > Oceanic > Photic zone | place: The Central Pacific Ocean...
ATCCTGGCGGATGGACTGCTCGACATCCGGCCTGCAAAAATGAGAGAGCACTATGGCATGGTGTTCGAGGGAAGATTAGAAGCCCCGAAAGCCGGCAAATACAGGTTTGAGCTCGCCTCCGATGACGGGGCGCGGCTGATCATTGACGGCAAGAGGGTGATAGAGCACGACGGACTGCACGGCGCCTCGACGAAAAAAGGAGGCCTGCAACTCACCGCCGGCCCTCACACCCTGCGGGTGGAATATTTCGCCTACGGACAGCCCAATAGCTTGAGAGCGTCCTGGAGTGGACCGGGTTTCTCCGATGCTCCCCTCTCCATCCAGACCAGGGCGCCGAAACAACTGGCCGCGTCCAACACCCGGGCCGCCCGGATGTTCAGAGCCCTGCAGGCTGGCTACACCGCGATCCTCTGTTCGCCAAGGTTTCTCTACATCCAGGAGAAGGGTCCGAAGCTCGACGGCTACGAGCTCGCCTCCCGCCTCAGCTATTTCCTCTGGTCCTCGATGCCGGATGAGAAACTGCTGAAGCTGGCCGCCGAAGGCAGGCTGAACGATCCGGCTGTGAGACAACAGCAAGTGGAGCGCCTGCTGAAAGATCCCAGGGCTGAAGCCTTCACGCGCAACTTCACCGTGGCCTGGCTGCGCCTCGACAAGCTCGGCAAGATGCCCCCTGAAAAGAGCGGCCCCTTCCGCTTCTACCACGACCGCAAGATGGAACCGATGATGGTCTCCCAGACCACGGCCTATTTCGCTGACATGGTCAGGAGAAACGGAAAGATCAGGTCCTTGATCGATTCCGACTATACCTACATGAACGAGACCCTCGCCAATTGGATCTACCAGCGCAAAGACGTCCATGGAGAACGCTACCGCAAGGTCACCCTGGATGATCCCCGCCGCGGCGGAATCTTCACCCAGCCCAGCGTCATGACCGCCACCGCCAACGGGGTCGACACCTCACCGGTCGTGCGCGGGGTCTACGTCCTCGAAAACATCCTCGGCACTCCACCAGCGCCTCCCCCGCCGGACGTCGAACCGCTGGCCCCCGATCTGCGTGGAGCAAAAACCATCCGCCAGCAGCTCGAGCTGCACCGTGAAACCGAAGCCTGCAGCAGCTGTCACAACAAGATCGACCCCATGGGATTCGCCATGGAAAACTTCGATCCGGTCGGCCGCTGGCGCGACATCTATCCCGCCAGGACCCATCAGCCAAGGATCAAGATCGACCCATCCAGCACCCTGGTTAGCGGGCAGAAGCTCGACGACATTGTCGCCTTCAAGAAGATGCTCCTCAGTCGCGAGCAGGACGTAACCCGCTGTCTTACCGAGAAGCTCCTGACCTACTCCAGCGGCCGCGTCCTCGAACCCGTCGACCGTGGAGAGGTCAACCGCATCGTGAAAGAGCTCAAGTCAAAGAACGGTGGCCTCCGCGACCTCATCAAGCTGGTCACCGAGAGCTCCATTTTTCTTTCGAAGTAGAAGCGCTCCGCCGGACCGGATATTTCAATCAGGCCAGGAAGCCCTTCAAGGGGCCGGTGCTGTCGCCGATCTTGTCGGCCTTGACACCCATGACCCGCGCCATGGACAACCAGAGATTAGCGATCGGCGTACCCTTGGCATGCTGGTCATGGCGGTTGGTCTTCAGAAGACCGCCCCCGCTGCCTGCGATCAGGGTCGGCAGGTTGGTGCAGGTGTGAAGCATACCACTGGAGAGCCCGGAGCCGAGGGTGAACATCATGCTGTCGAGCAACGTACCCTCTCCCTCGCGAACGGCGTCCATCTTGGCGACAAGCCGCGCGTACTGCTCCATGTGGAAACGGTCCAGCTTTTCCAGGTCGCGCCGGACGTCCTGGTTTTTCTGGTTGTGCGTCCAGCCGTGATGACGAATGGGTTTGGTGAAGACATCCTCAAACAGCAGGGGCGAGTCCCAGCGCTCCGGCGACACCATCATGGTGGCCACACGCGTAAGATCGGTCCGCAGGGCGAGGATCATCAGGTCTCCCATCACCTGGATGTACTCGTCGCGGCGCATGGTGGTCCAGAGCTTGCCGGGCTCATCGAGGTCGAGGTCCCTGATGTCCACCTGGCGCTTCGTGATGCGTTCAATCTGCTGTTCCACGGTACGGACAGAATCCATGTATTCGGCAAGCTTGTGATGGTCCAGTCGACCGAGCTTTCCCTGGAGGTCCTTCGCATCGGCGAGTACCAGGTCGAGCACACTGGCGTTGGCCTTGTGCTCCTTAACCGCGAAGAGCCGGTTGAACACCAACCGCGGATCCTTGATGGAACGCGCCACGTGGCCGTGGCCGTACCAGGAGATATTGTCGAAGTACACCGACTCCCGGTTGTCGGTGAAACTGTTACAGGACAGCTCCAGGGAACGGAAGGCCGTGGATTCCCCCGCCACGTCAGCCATCAGCTGGTCGACAGTACGCTTGAGGGGATAGCCGGCCGGTGAGAGCTCATCCGGAGCGGCGCTGCTGAGCCAGCAGGTTCCTGCCTGGGCATGACCATCGGTCCCCGCCACCTTGATCCGGTCGAGGTTGGTAAAGAGCGAGATCTTCTGCCGAACCTTCGCGATCGGCTTCAGCGTCGGGCTCAGGGAGAAATTATTCCCCGTCTCCTTCGGATGCCAGGCCTGCTGCGCGACACCATTGGGAATATAGAAGAAGGCCGCGCGCCGGGGAGCCATGGGAGCCGCGCCACGCGCCTGCATACCATCGAGAAAGGGCAGGGCCATCGCCGCTCCGCAACCACGCAGAAAGGTACGCCTTGGAATTTGAGTCTGCTTCAGGATGTTCATTTACGTTCTTCCTGGCCTGTCTTGTGTCGAAAAGGCGCGCTCCTGGCGATCTCCACGACCACGGTCGAGAACCGTCCATGATCATTGAGTACCTGGGTCGAGATGCGATCGATCGCCGGCTTGTCGGTGACCTTCAACTCGCGTCCCAATGCATAGGATAGCATGTGCTCGCTGAACGCGCGCATGAACTTCTCCGGGCGCTCCAGCAGAGCGTCCTTGAATTCGATAATGTCCTTGAACTCCTTGTCTCCAAACAGTTTTCCGCTGGCATCGACCGGCAATCCGCCGCGGTATTTATCCCGCCAGCGGCCGATGGGGTCATAGCTCTCCAGGACAAATCCCAGGGGATCGATCTTGGCGTGGCAACTGGCGCAGCTCTCGTCGGTGGCGTGCTGCTTCAAGCGCTGGCGGATCGTCAGCCCCTTCGCCTCGATCTCCGCGTCGTCAGCCTCGATCTCGGGAACCGCATCCGGGGGAGGAGGAGGAGGATCATTGAAAATCACGGTGGCGACCCAGGCGCCACGCTTGATGGGACTGGTACGAAGCGGCGTCGCGGTCATGGTAAGAACCGCGGCGCTGGTAATCACCCCGCCTTCTCGCCGGCTCGCGAGCTTCCGCCTGTGGAAAGCCTGCGAGTTGGTGTTGAACCGGTTGCGGTTGCCCCTGTTACCGAAGGGTTTGTCAGGCCGGCTGTACCAGGCCTGCAATTCATTCGATCGATAGGAATAGTTGCTATCCACCAGCAGCATGATCGAGCGATCCTCTACCTGGATGCTCTCAAAGAGCAGCAGGGGCTCCACCATCGTCTGCAGCCCGAACTTCCACTGCTCGCAGCCGATGCGCGCGTAGTAGACCTGGAAGCGGTCAAAGTCCGGCACAGCGGTGATCAGTTGGTCAAGTCGCAGCCACTGGCGCGCGAAGTTTTCCGCCAGGGCGCGGCTGCGTGAATCATTCAACATACGCCTGACGTGCTTTTCGAGAACTTCCGACTTTTGCAACTCGCCCTTGCGAGCGGACTCCATCAGCGACTCGTCGGGAATGCTGCTCCAGATAAAGAGCGCCAGGCGCTGGGCCAGCTCGTAATCGCTCACGGGCGATTTCTCGCCCGCACCACGCTTGGCCTCCACGACATAGACAAACTTTGGCGAAGCGAGCACCGCCCCCACCACGTTCTTCATGGCCTGGGTAAAGGACCCGGTGCGTTTCTCCTCGGCCTGGTGGAAAGCGACGTAGCGATCCAGGGCAGCCTCTGCCACCGGCGACCGGAAGGCTCGATCGAGGAAGGGCCGGAGCCTCTTTTTCACGGATTCGCCGCCCTCCTTGAAGAGAGTGTTCCGCAGGCCGGTGTAGCCATCGAACTGGGGACTGTTCACAATGCTGCGGCCAAGCTTCAGGAGGCTCTCGAGCAGGATCGGGGGCAGGCTCAGCTGCTCTCCCTGGTTGTTGAACCCGTGCTCGGCCTGCAGGTCGATGGCGAAGGGGTCGACGCCATCGAGGATCTGGCGCTCAACCTGAAACTTACCGAGGGTGCGATTGCCGGCGTTGATTGCCGAGGGCATACGACCGGAGGCCGGATCGAAATACCGACTCGACCGAATCACCTTTTCCGGCAGCGGGTAGATGTCGCCGCGCAGCTGCAGCAGGTCACGTACCGCGTTGTTGTACTCGTAGCGGTTCATCCGCCGCATCACCACCGGCTCGAGGGTGGTGTTCTTCTGAACGTATTCCTCTACCACCCCATCGAAGAAGCGCCGGAGCTTCCCCCTCTCGGCCTTCGTAGGTTGCTTCTTCTTTTCGGGCGGCATCTCAGCCTTGCCCAGAACCTTGGCGGCGGTGCGGGAGAGCTCAACCTTCGCGAGGAGATCACCCCGGGTGGAGAGCTCGACCAGGTTGACCTTGCCCTTGACCTTCTCCGCTGCCCCGTGGCAACCGAAGCAGTACTTCTTCAGCAAGGGAAGGGCTTCCTCGAGGCTGACATGGGCGAGCACCGGCTTCTCAACGGCGGGTTTTTCGGGTTCCGGTTCCAGGTCGGTCAATTTGAGATAATCGAGCCCCCAGAGATACCCCTTACCTCCGTATTTCGACGCCTTCGGATTTCCCCCGATGAGCTTGATGGTCAGTCGCTGGATCCCTGCCCTCAGATCAAGCTCACCGACCTCCTGCAGACTGGCGAGCTCTACTCTGGGTGAGTACAGGTCGACCTGAGGAATAATCACCCTGCCGTTCAACCGCACCTCGAAGACTCCGTAATCAGGAGCCAGGGTCCACTGGATCGCCAGGGAGTACTTCCCCGCCTTAGCCACCTCGAACCCGACGGTATTAGCCTGTCCCACCACGCCGTCCCACAGCAGGTGGCTGTCGCCCCGCCAGCCCTGGCCAAAACCCCGCATGCCCTGCGGTCGAGCCTTGCCACCGAAGCGCAGGTGTGTCTCTCCCTCGTAGATTCCACCGGCAGCGAGCACCGGCTGCTTGCGGATGGAATGGTAGTCAAAACGCTCCGCCGCCCGAAGCGGCGCCAGGGCCAGGAGAAGGCCAAGCATGAAGAGCGCCTGTTGTTTCATTTCGCCCCCCCCGTGACCAGCAGGTTCTTCTCATCCATCAGGAAGATCAGCGCCACGACAGCGGACGCGGAGAGCCTCCCCGCCCCATCGGTGAAGTCGTAGGGATTGTTGTCACGGTTAGGCTGGTAGTAGAAGGTGCCATCGGGGCACTGGGCCAGGGTGAACCACCAGCGGTTGCTGTCCATCATCCTGCGGAAACTCGCCCGGTCTACATGGGCGCCAAGGGCGGTATAACCCATCCCCATCATCGGCGAGCCATGGGTGTCAGGCAGCGTCTCGGGATGGTCGCCGATCGCCCTGGCATGGGCGAGGGCGCTGGCCCTGTACTTCTTTTCCTTATAGGGGCTCAGGAAATTGGCGACGGCAGAGGCTCCGGTGCGGCCCATGTCCGCCCAGCGGTCGTGCCGGCTTGGAGAGTCGGCGTACCAGAGGTAGCCGTTGCGCCCGGTTCCCCTGGAGAGAAATTCATAAGCGCTATCGTGGCGGGCACGGTCCACATCGACACCGCAGTGCTTGAGCACGGCGAAGGTCAGCGCGCCCTGGCCGGTGACCATGGCGATCGGACCGTAACCCTCGAATCCGGGATTGTGGCCCCAGCCGCCAAGAGCCTGCCCCTCTCGCCGGGGAAGCTTTCGTTTCTTAGCCGATTCCGTCACCTGCGACAGGTCGGTGTACTGAGAGGACAGGAGGAATTCATAGACCTCCTCGAGCTCTGGCAGGATCCACTTCTCCTTTGTACGGTGATAGTATTCTCCCATGACGATCCCGGCCGCCATGTAACGCCAGTTGATCAGGGACGAGCGGTCGCTGGCCCTGGTCTTACGGGCATGGAACTCGGCGTTCTTCTTCACCAGCGGCAGGTACTTGCTCTCTCCACTTGCAAGCAGTGCCAGCGCGGAGAAGGTGTTGATATGAGGCTGCCCCCAGGACCCATCGGGACGTTGCTCGCCGGCAATAAATTCGCAGAGCTGCTTTCGCAGCCGGCTCGACTTCGAACAATCAGCTGGGAACTTCTTGCCGTAGGTTCCGTTGGAGGTTCCAAGGTCGAGGGTTTCCTTCCTGGTCTTGCCCTCGCGAAGCACCGCCAGGCTCAGCCTGCCGCGCAGCTTGCGCCCCTGGCTCTCCTCGATGGCGATGCCGAGATCTCGCAGCGGCCCCTTGCCGCCAAAGACCTCGACGCTGTAGCCGTTGAGATGGGGTGTGGCGAACTTCCTGCCGTTGGCTCCGATGAGCAGGTCTCCCGGTCGGATCTTGCCATGGGCCGGGGTGTCTTTGAAGATGTACTTGACCAGCAACTGCGTGGGCTCTTTCTCAACCAGGATCGCCCGCATGCCGGTGATACCGAGGTTGTAATACCAGCCGCCGGCTATGGCATCGGGCCCCCGCCTGGTCTTAACCGTCCAGGGGCGGCCATCCTTGTGGTAGTGAACCTGGCCGATGGCCGGCAATACAGCCCAGAGGCCGGCGAAAAAAACAAAGAGACTAAAAGACTTCGACATATTTGAGATGATCTCCCTGGTTAGTAACTCCACGGTCCGGACCATTGTAGATGCACCTCCCCACCCCCGCAAGCCGCACCACCGCCGGTGCCTGGATGTTGCCGCTTCACGGGGCAGGCTTAAACAACCCGCTATTGAAAGTCAGCGGGCAACGAATGGCTGCTACCGCGAAACGCGCCCGGTCATGGAGGTCCCAGTGATTATCATGTCGACAGGCATTATGACGTGAGCTCGCGAGGAAAAGTGTAGAATGGCCAAAGGAGACTCAATGATTTCCTCTACTGGCTACCGCTGAAAACTTCCCGAGAAACGATGGACCATGAAACGTATCCTGTTCGCAATCCTGCTGAGCGGCCTGGCGCCCCAATCGGCGTCAGCTCAACCAAACATTGTTTTAATCCTGGCTGATGATGTCGGCTGCGAACCGATCGGCGCCTACGGCGGGGAACGTTGGAAGACGCCGCATATCGACGCATTGGCTGGAAGCGGGATGCGGTTTGATTACTGCTTCAGCATGCCGGTGTGCCATCCCACGCGCCTCTGTTTGATGACCGGCAAGTATCCTTTTCGACTGAAATCGGGGTGGGGAACCTTTCCCAGGGCGGAGGAAAAACAATCGCTGGCGGCTGTCCTCAAGCGAGCGGGCTATCGCACAGCCATCGCCGGCAAATGGCAATTGTGCCTGATGAAGAAGGACACTGACCAGCCCGCGCGTATGGGCTTTGACGAATGGAGCGTATTCGGTTGGCACGAAGGCGCGCGCTATCATGAACCGATGATCTACCAGGACGGCCGCGTTCGCAGCGACACCACGGGGAAGTATGGACCGGAGCTGTACGTGGAATTTCTCGGCGATTTCATGGAACGAAGCAGCAAGGCGCAGAAACCCTTTTTCGCGTACTACTCGATGGCGCTGGCGCATGACGTCACCGATGACCTCCGTACCCAGGTACCGTATGTTCCGGGCAAGGATCGCTGGATGAATTACGGCGAAATGATCGAGAGCATGGACCTCATGGTCGGCAAACTCCTGACCCGGCTTGACCAGCTCGGCCTGCGCGAAAACACCCTGGTCTTTTTTACGGGTGACAACGGCACCGCCAGGCGTTCCAAGCTGCGGCACATTTCCAAACGCAAATACGAACAGGAAAGCGTTTATTCCGTGCGCAAGAGCCAGCGCGTTCCTGGTGGAAAAGGTACGCTGCTGGATATCGGCACCAACGTACCGCTCATCGCCAGTTGGCCCGGAAAGATCAAGGCGGGCAGCCGAGTTGACGAGCTGGTGGATTTCAGCGACTGGATGCCCACCCTGGCTGAAATCGGCGGCGCGAAGCTGACCTCGAAAAACGACGGCATCAGCTTCAGCAGCACGCTGCTTCAGTCCAGCCGTCGCCGCGCGCGCTCCTATGCCTTTTCCGAAAAAAAAGACGGCAAGGCCTGGCTGCGGACCAGGCAGCACAAGCTCTACAACGATGGCCGGTACTTTGACGTTCGCGCCGACCCCATGGAAAAGCACCCGCTCAAAAAAACCACTGGCCGCGCCGATGAGGAACGTAAACACCTGGAAGCGGCCTTCCTGGAACTCAATTATCCCGGGAAGAAGTGAAACCGTTTGCTGCCAGGGAACCGCTTCGGCCACTAGCGCTGGAGTATTGCAGCCGCACGGGGTTAAATGAGATCAGGGTCTGGGCCCGGCTCGCTGTTAGAAGATAGCGAGGCAACGAAGGGCTGTTGCCGCGAAAATCACCTGGCACAAGATGCAGAAAAACACGAGCTCTACCATCATCTCTGTCGTCCTCCTCGCATTGCTCGTCTGGGCACTCTCATCCGGGAAAGAAGACGTCAAGCCTCGCAAAAAAAGTGACGCGACACAGCTGGCCAAAAAAACTCCTCTGGTTCGAGAAGGAGAAATTACGCCGCTCGAAAAACCTCCGGGAAAAGAGGAGCTGAAGGCGGCGAACAAGCCTCCGGCAAAGGAGGCTCCGGAAGAACACGAAAAAGATCTCGTTACGAAAGTAAGCCCTGCTCCCGCCGCTCCACCACTGGCCCAGCAGACGCCAGGAGAAAAAACCGAGCCGCCTGGGAACAGGCCCCCTGAGAACAGGCCGCCTCCGGCTCCCGCCCCTGAAATCATTCCCGTCCCGAAAGCCTCGGTGAAAGGAATCGTAACCGATGACGAAGACAAGCCCATCGTGGGCGTCGAGGTCAGTCTCCAGGCCATCGTGAAGAGCGGCAGGAAGAAGATAAAACAGCGAATGAAGGTGGTGAGCTCAGTCCTGACCGATTCCCGTGGCGCCTTTGAGTTTCTCGACATCGAGCCGTCTCCCACCGCTGAGCTCCTGGCCTACCACCTCGACTATATTGAGTTCCAGGGCAAGCCCTTCGAGCTGGGCGCCGGAAACGAGCTAGAGAACCTCAGCATCCGGCTCTCCAAAGGCGGCCGGATTGACATCTCGGTCCTGGGACCCGATGGGTCTCCGCGCGCCGAAGAAGACCTGTCCATCTGGAGATCTGTTGACGACAGGAAACACCCCTGGGAAAAAATAAAAACGCGCAAGGCCGACTCCGAAGGCAAGAGCTTTTTCGCCGGGCTATCCAACAACACCTACTCCCTTCGTGCAGGGGGAAACAGGGGGACACGGCATTACACCCGGCTGTTGCGGGTCACCGTAAACCAGGCTCTGGAGCAGGTTATCCAGCTCGAGCCGGAGAAGATCATCTCTGGAACCGTGCGCAACATCCGCGACGAACCAGTTGAAGGGTCGCTGGTCAAGTCCTTCCGGACGCGGCCGGAGCTCGGACAGGATGAGAAATCCAGCAACCGCACCAACGCCGATGGACAATTCAGCATCGGCCAGCTTGGCGATGGAAAGTACCTGGTTACTGTCCAGGCTAAGGGCTACCTGCGCCATTCTCGAATGATCAACGCCGGTGAAGAGGTGACGCTCATCCTCCGGCAATACGGCAGGATCAGCGGTCAGGTTGTCTCCCTCGCCAGCGGCAAAACCATAACAGGATCCCGGGTCCAGCTCGATCCGATTGGAGCGCAAAAAGGAGGACAAGGTCTCCAGCCCAACACCGAGGGTCGCTTCAAATCGAACAGCCTGCTTCCGGGAAACTACCTCCTCAAGGTTACGGCGCCGGGACACACCCCGGCCTCGCTTGACCTGGAGGTCAAAGATGGACAGAATCTCGAATTGATCATAGAGCTCGAAATCCCCTCTCCCATGTGAGAAAACGGGCTTCGACCAGACTGAAAGCCAACTCGCATGCCTGACACTCGAAAACCCAATACCCGGCTCAGTATCCTCTTCATAATCTTCCTCCTAAGTCCGGAACTCGCAGTCCACGCGGGGGATGAAGATTGGAAGCCCCCCGCATCGCCGGAATCACTGAAGCCCTCGCTCGGACTTCCCGATCTATTCACCTTCGCCGATGGCAGCCGGGTAAAAACAAAAGCTGACTGGGAACGACGCCGCGCGGAGATGAAAAAGATGCTGCTCTATTACCAGTACGGCCGCATCCCGCCCCGCCCCGATTCGGTTACCGCCGTCGACATCCAGCGCCGTCCTCACCCAAGCGGCAAGGGAACCATGGAGTTTATGACCCTGGTGATCGGCTCGAAGCGGAAGCTGCGCATGCGAATCCTGCTGAACCTGCCGAAGACACCCGGCCCCCGGCCGGTCATCCTCTGCGAGGCGGGCCGCCTCGGACGCAACCGCAACGTTCCGATGTTTCTCGACAAGGGCTATATTTTCATCGAGTACGCCCGCAGCGACCTCGATCCCGACAGGAAGGACTTCGCCGGACCGGCCCAGGAGGCCTATCCCGACTACGACTGGGCGACGCTGTCGGTCTGGGCCTGGGGCGCGATGCGCCTGGTCGACTATCTCGAAACACGCAAGGACATCGACCTCGAGCACATCGCCACAACAGGACACTCACGCGGTGGGAAGATGGCGCTCCTGACCGCGGCCCTCGACGAGCGCTTCGCCATGGCCATCCCCAACCAGTCAGGCGCCGGGGGCTCCGGCTGCTACCGGATCCTCGGCCCCGGCGCCGAGACCCTCGGCATGAACGACAAGCCGTGGTGGTACCATGAGCGAATCCAGTGGTTTGGTGAACGCGAAGAGTACCTGCCCTTCGACCAGCACTTCGTCAAGGCGCTGGTCGCTCCGCGCGCTGTCATCAGCAATGAAGCTTTCGAAGACCTGTTCGCCAATCCCCTCGGAACCCAGGTTTCCTCGATGGCGGCGCAGGAGGCATTCAGGTTTCTCGGCGTGCCCGAGAAAAACGCCATCACCTACCGCCACGGCGGGCATTCCTTCACCACCGATGACTGGGAGAAGATCCTCGCCTTCGCCCAGTGGCACTTCTTCAATCGCCCGCCTGAAGACAAAACGATCTTCTGGAACACCCCCCTGCCCCTGACCGGCCTGGACTTCAAGGGCAGATCAAGCGGCGGCGCGGCGAAAAAGAAGGCTGCCAACGGCGAGAGCCGCGAACCTTCTCAGCCCGAGCCCTTCATGGATTTCGTCAAGATCGGCGA
>Ga0163108_10003351_pt1 | contig 11407 bp, 11 predicted proteins | sample Fk1155metaG_FD_109644 | JGI IMG/M metagenome (GOLD analysis project Ga0163108, IMG submission 109644) | Marine microbial communities from the Central Pacific Ocean - Fk160115 155m metaG | ecosystem: Environmental > Aquatic > Marine > Oceanic > Photic zone | place: The Central Pacific Ocean...
ACCGGATTTTCCTTCAACTACTTCAAATATGTATATATTTTGTATAACATTATTTGACTTAGGGTCTATTGTAAGAGGACCTCTTGGACCAATAATAGAGATTTGATTTATTGCCATAGCTAATTTGTCTTTATTACTAATATTTCCAGAAACAGCTTTAATTGCTTCAATTATAACCTTTCCTGCGTCATAACCTTGCACGGCAAATTCTGATGGAATTCTTCCAAAATTTTTAACATAATTTTCTTTAAAAGATATATTTTCTTTGGTGTTAATTGAAGGAACATAATTTAGACTTCCAATAAAACCCAAAGCCGCTTCTTTTTGGGCAGGAATAAATAAAGGAGAGGTTGTCCATCCGGCTCCTGTAATCTTCATAACATCACTTAAACCAAATGAATCTGCTTGCTTTATAAAATTAATAGCTTCTCCGCCAGCATAAAAAACATAAACTGCATCAGCTCCACTACCTTTTATTCTTGTCAAATATGGTCCAAAATCTTTTGTTTTTCTAAATGGGGTATACTCTTCACCTAGAATTATTCCCCCAGCAGCTTCAAAATTTTCTCTAAAAGCAGTCATCTGTTCTTTTCCTGCTGCGTAATCAGGAGCAAGTAAAAACGCTGACTTAACTCCGTTTTTTGCTAACCATGTTCCCATTGGGGCATTAACTTGATAATTTGAAAAAGAAATTCTAGTGATATATTTAGAACATTTTTCTCTTGTTAAAACATTAGCTCCAGCATTAGGAATGATTAATGGAGTCTTGGTTTGCACAACTAAGTCCCTAATTGCTAAGGCTACAGAAGAAGAAACGGGACCTACCAATATATCAACTTTATCAGAAGAAATAAGTTTTCTCCCTTTTTGAAGGGCTATGTTTGGCTTGACTTCTGTATCACCTCTAATAATTTTAATTGTTTTTCCCAAAACTTCATTATTTTCCTCCTTAAAAGCTAGTTCCATAGCATTAGTAATTTCTTCTCCTAATATTGTGTAAACGCCGGAGTATGGGAGTAAAGTTCCTATTTTAATCGTATTTTTATCCTCTGCATAAATTACACTTGAAAAAAATATGATTGAGATCAATATAAATTTACATCTAACTAAATAAAATAAACTCGACATAATAACTCCTACATAAACTATTTAATATTACTAATACTACCTTTCATTAATAATGTGAATAAATTACTTATTTAAAAAAATTTAATATTGACTAGTTAAATTACTGATTATATATCATAAATTGTGTCCCCTTCGTCTATCGGTTAGGACACCAGGTTTTCATCCTGGAAAGAGGAGTTCGATTCTCCTAGGGGATACCATTGATTAGGGGATCGTGCAAAACACCTCTCTGTTTATAGTAGCATAATAAATCTTCAATTGATTTTATTATATTTATTTATAATGTGAGGAATAAATTTATTTGGAGGACAAAGCAACAAAATGAGAAAAATATTTGTTATATTTATATATATATTTTTTATAAGTTTTACATCAAATTCTTATAGTAACGATTGTAATAATAATGAAGGATGCATGGCAGATATAGCCGTAAAAAATGCTCAAGAAAATAGAGTTAAAGACTCTTCTTCTCATCTGTTTAGTTGTATGATGTCTAACTGGCATGCTGAATTTAATAAAGATAAAAGCAATATGAATGAAAACCTTGAAGTATATAATGTTTATGGGTATGAAAGGTTTTTAGCATGTTACCGATCTGCTTCTGGCCATGGAGCAGCAGGTGAAATTGGTGTAGATAGAGAAAAAAGAAAGGTGCCTAATGGTACAAGATTTAGAGCAGAAGTAATTTGTACTGACGACACTTGTGTTACTACATGGATTGATTCAGACTGTTGTTATGATCTTGATCTAGTAAAGTATTAAATTTAGGAATGCCATAACTTTGGAAACAATTCACTATTTAAGCTTTGTCCATTCTTAAAATTTAACAAAGGCAATATACTTTTAACATTTTTGTTACTAATAAAGGTTCCAGGTCGATCATCCCAAGTAACATCGTCACCAATATACCTTAAGGCGAGGCCTCTTCTTCTAGTACCAGAGGAAAAATTACCTGAAGAACCATGAATTACTAAAGGGTGATGTACTATAATATCACCGGGATTTACATCCCAAGATAGTAGTTCATAATCTTTAAGATTTGAATCAATATCTGGCATAGGTTCTAATCCCATTTTTTTATAATTGTCATTAAATCCACTATCTTTACTAAATGATGCTGGTGCAAAAAATTTATTCCATTTATGTGAACCCTTAATATATTCCACTGCACCAGTCTTTTTAGTAACCTTATCAAATCCTACCCAAAAAGAAATTATGTGATTGCCTCTAATTGGCCAATATGGCAAATCATGGTGCCATGGGGTAGGCTCTTTAGTTTTAGGTTCTTTTACTAATAATTGATCATAAAAAAAATTAATATTCTTACTATCTAATATTTTACCAGCAAGTTCTGGTAAATTTGATTTAAAGGCAAAATTTTTAAATGATGTATTTCTTCTCCATAAAAAAAAGTCACCATAATATCTACCTGTATTTTCTTTAGGTGTATATTCTATAGATGCTTTTCCAGGATCAGATAATATATCATCTATAGCAATTCGCATTTCTTTAATCCAATGCAAATCTATAGCATCTCTTATAATAGTGGCTCCATCATTTAAATAATCACTTTTAATTATTTTTAATTCTGCATTTAACATATTTATTTTATATCAAACTATATTCACCTCTACAATTGATCCTTCATATAATATTATTAAAAATATTAATTGCGGAAATATTTATTCTTGTATCAAAGAATATTTATGCATAAAGTTATTGAATCGTTAATTCAAATATTATGGAGGATAAAATGAAAATATTAATAGTATTTATTATTACATTGTTTATTTCAGGAATAGTTTATGCTGATTATACTGTAAAAAATGTCTATAGATTTGATAATATAGATATGATTAAGAATATGGATGATTCAAATATATTAAATCTTACAGTTCATGGGGTAGCAGAAGATTCAAATGGAAACACATCTGTTTCAAAATGTTTAATACATGTCATAAATGGAGTAATAAATGGCAATTGTGAAGGTAAAGACCAAGATGGAGACATTGAATATACTACGGTTCAAAGAGATGTAAATAAAGGCAATGTAGGTGAGTTAAGTCGCCTAGGTGGAACAGGCAAATATGCTAATAAAAAATCAATCTGTGAGTATACTGTTCAGATAACAGACTTTAAAGTTGGTGTAGGTTATTTAACTGCAACTTGTAAAGAATAATTAATTCTATATATAAGTGCCTCTTAATATATAAAACTAAAGAGGCACTTTTAATATTCTTATTTGTTAGTTTCTTTATTATTTTCTTCTATTTCTTGTTTACAGGTTTGAACTATTACCGCCTTATATATATAATCCATTGAATCTCCTGCTTCTTTAATTTTTTGATTAACACATTCTTCAAATGTATAATCTGAATACACCAAATTTAAAGATGCAAAATTAAAGATTAAAAAAACTAAAAATAAATAAATTTTATAACTATACATATTAAAACCATAAATTAATAAAACAAAAAAATTAATGATTGTTTCTAGGTAAATTTTTCTTTATGTCTTGAAATTTGATAGAATCTTCCAAAACAGCTCCTTGATCTATTTGCCCAACTCCGTTTCTATATAATTCTTGCCAAGGAGTTTGACTATCAGGATATTTTGGAGCCCCTTCAGCTTTTCTTTTTTCAATTTCTGCATCAGCAACAAGCATATTAGCAGTACAATCATTTAAATTTATTTGAATAGTATCGCCTGTTTTTAACCAAGCTAAACCACCTCCAATAGCACTCTCAGGTGCAGCATTTAATATAGAAGGACTTCCTGAGGTTCCAGATTGTCTACCATCTCCTATACAGGGCAATTCTTTAACACCTTTTTTAATTAATTCATCTGATGGTTGCATATTAACAACTTCTGCAGAACCAGGCCACCCTACGGGGCCTGCTCCTCTAACCACTAAAATAGAGTTTTCATCCATATTTAAACTTTTATCATTTACTCTATCATGATAATCTTCTGATCCTTCAAAAACTATAGCTTTTCCTTCTAAAATTCCTTCTTTGCCAGGTCTAGATAAAAACTTTTCTTTAAAACTATTAGAAATTACTGAAGTTTTCATAATAGCAGCATCAAAAAGATTTCCTTTAAGAACTATGAAACCAGCTCTTTCTTTAAGAGGTTTATCAAATGGAGTAATAACATCATTGTCCTTAATATTAATTCCATTCAAATTTTCCTCTAAAGTTTTCCCTGTTGCGGTAATAACCTTACCATTTAATTTTTTGTGTTTTAGTAATTCTGCCATAAGTGCAGCAGTTCCACCCGCTCTATGATAACTTTCACATAAATATTTACCTGCCGGTTGAATATTTGCCATTAGTGGAATATCGTATCCTATATTTTGCCAAGCTTCTGTTTCTAATTGTATTCCTATATGTCTCGCTATTGCAGTTAAATGCATTTGAGCATTGGTAGAACCTCCTATTGCAGAATTAACAATTATTGTATTTTCAAAAGCCTCTCTAGTCATAATTTTAGAAGGTGTTAAATCTTCTTCTACCATTCCAACAATTCTTTCTCCAGTCTTATAAGCCATTTGTCCACGTTCTCTATATGGTGCTGGAATATTAGCATTACCAGTTAAGCTCATTCCTAATGATTCTGCTAAGGAATTCATAGTGGAGGCAGTTCCCATTGTATTACAATGTCCATCAGAAGGTGCAGATGAAGTAACAATATCAACAAATTCTTCGTATGAAATTCTACCAGCTGCATATTCAACACGTCCATCCCATACAGCCATTCCTGATCCAGCTAATTTTCCTTTATACCAGCCATCCAACATAGGTCCTCCGTTAAGAACAATTGCAGGAATATTCATAGTTGCAGCTGCCATTAAACAAGCTGGTGTAGTTTTATCACATCCTGTGGTTAACACAACGCCGTCAATTGGATAACCATGTAAAACTTCTACTAAACCTAAATAGGCTAAATTTCTATCCAAAGATGCTGTAGGTCTTTTTAAAGTCTCTTGAATAGGATGAACAGGAAATTCAAAAGCAATTCCCCCGGCACTTCTTATTCCCTCTCTAATTCTATCTGCTAATTTCAAATGAACTCTATTACAAGGTGAAATGTCCGATCCTGTCTGAGCTATACCAATTATTGGTTTTCCAGATGTTAATTCTTCAGGGGTATAACCATAATTCATTATTCTTTCTAAATAAATTGATGTATTTCCCGGGTCATCAGGATTATCAAACCACTGCCTACTTCTATATTTAGGGTTAAACTTTTTAGAACTCATTATATTACCTCCAATAAGCATTCAAAGAATCATTTAACTATAATATCAGAATAGTTTTTATATGTTAATAAAATGCTTAAATATTTGATTATATATATATATATATTAAATAAATAAATATTTAGATATGATTAGGGTAAATATGAATGAATCATTAATGCCAATTTTAGTTGGATGTGGACAAATTACACAAAGAGAAGAAGATCCTACAATCGCCCTTTCTCCAATGGATTTGACTGCTAAAGCATGCATCCAGGCTGCAGAGGATACAAATATTGGAAAAAAAATATTTAACTTGCTTGATACTTTAGTCTTAATTAGGTCTTTTTCCGATACTAGTTGGCGTTTTAAATGTCCATTTGGTTCTTATTCAAATCCTCCAAAATCATTAGCAAATAGAATTTCTGCCAATAATGTAAATAATTTAATTTATACTTTTTCTGGTGGCAACATGCCTCAGTGGACAATAAATAGATTAAGTGAAAAGATAGCAGAAGGTGAGATTGAGTTAGCTTTAATCGCCGGAGGTGAAGCCTTAAATACTCAAAAAAATGCTCAGCGAAATAAGATAAATTTAAATTGGAATGAAATCACTGACAATAATTATGGTCGTTGGGGTATTGATAAGCCTGGTTGGTCAAAAGTAGAAGAAATACATAAAATGAATGGAGCAATATATGCATATCCTATGATAGAAAATGCTATTCGAGGTAACTTAGGACATAATATAAAAGAACACCTATCATATATGGCTGATCTATTTTCTAAATTTTCTCTAACAGCTTCTTTAAATCCTTTAGCAGATAAAAAGAAAAAATTTACTAGCAAGGAGATTGGAAATGTCAGTGAAGATAATCCTTTTATAGGTTTTCCTTACACTAAACTTATGAATGCTAATGCTTTTATAGATCAATCTGCTGCTATTATTATAACAAATGTGGCCAAAGCTAAAGAACTATCAATTCCAAAAAATAAATGGGTATATTTACATGGTTGTGCAGATGCCTATGATCATTGGTTTCTAAGTGACAGAATAAATTATTATTCTTCTCCTGCAATGTCTATAGTAGCAAAAGAAGCTTTTGAAATGGCAAAATGTAAAATAGAAGATATAGATTATTTGGATTTATATAGTTGTTTTCCTTCTGCTATAGAAATTGCCTGTAAAGAAATGAACATACCGATAGATGACTCTAGAGGTCTTACAATTACTGGAGGTTTGCCTTATTTTGGAGGCCCTGGCAACAACTATGTAACTCATTCTATTGCCGAAATGATGAATAAACTTCGTCAAAATCCAAACAAGAAAGGGTTAATTACGGCAAATGGAAATTATATAACAAAACAATCTGTAGGGATTTATTCCTGCAAACCTATAGAAAAAGCATTTAATATTAAAGATCCACAATTATATCAAAATAAAATTATGAAAAACAAAGGCCCTAAATTTATAAATACTGCTGATGGCAAAGCATTTATTGAAACTTACACAGTTATGTATAATAAAGAAAGAGATCCTATCTTTAGCATCTTGTTCGGAAGATTAAAGAACAAAAAACGATTTATAGCTAATACTATAAATGACAAAAACTTATTAAAAGAAATGACTAACAAAGATTATTTAAAAGCTAGCGGCAAAGTAGTTAATAAAGATAGTAAAAATATATTTATTCCGGATTAAGTGCTATATTTTTCTCGAAACTAATAAAGTAAATAGTCCTCCTATTGTTGTTCTATTAGGAATAGAAAATCCAGCATTTTTTAATAACTTATTTTGCTCTACCTCTGTAGGAACTTCATTACCCCAAGTCATTTCATTATATTGAGTTAAAACTGATAATTTATATTTTTGCTCTGTTAATTGCTCCTTTTGAGGCATTGTTTCATCTAAGATAACCAAGTATCCATCTTTCTTAATAAATGAAGAAAGACTTTTTAATATATCTTGTCTAATATCTTTTTCTATTTCGTGTAAAACTTCTACCATAGTAATAATATCAATAGATTCCTTATTAGGTAATTTATCTACAGTACTATCAATAAGTTTAATTTTATCTTCTTTATGAATAGATTTAATATGTTCGTTTCCAATTTTTATTCCTAATTTATCAATATCAAGTCCATAGTAATTTGAGTTAGGATATTTTTCAGATATTTTTATTAATAATTTTGCTGTGCCACAACCAAAATCAAGAAAGCTCACGCCATCCTTAAGATTTTTATCAATAGATTCAATGTTAGGTAAAATTTTATATACCATTAAAGTTTGCAATCCTTCAGTAATACTTCCTATATCATCTGAAAATTTTTTACCATGATCTTGAAATTTATATGTTTTTCCACTCTTATAAAACTTTGCATGATTTTTCATATCTGGTCCAAAATGATCTATACAAGATCTTATGTAAGGTAATAAGTATCTTGGATCTCCAGGTTTAGTTAATATATATTCCATATGAGAGGCTAATTTTATAAGACCATTATCATCTTCTAAAATACCCCATGCTAATCCACTATGACACCACTTTGATAAATATGAGGAATTTAATGATTTAGATAATGATAATTCCTTAATAGAAATACCATTTTCTTTATTATTAGCTATTAAATCAAATAAACCTAATTCATTACCGGTATATATGTAATGTATAATATGGAAACCTTTAATGTTATCCCATATATATTTAATTTGATAGTCTAATGATTTATCTTCAACCATAAAAATATCCTATTAAATAATAGCTACACATAACTATTATCATTATCATTCCACCAAGCAACATCTGAAAAGGCTCTTAAATCCATTTCATGAGTCCAAACCGATCTATGTTGTTGAGAAATATGAAAATAAGTATCTGCTATTTTTTCTGGAAGCATAAGACCATCATGCTCCATACCTTTAGTTTCTCTTAGTTTTTGATATTGTTCTGGGCCTAACATTTTGCCAAGAGTGTCAGGAGCATCAACTGCACCATCAACTATAAAATGAGTAACGTGAATACCTTTTGGTCCAAATTCTGCATTTAAACTTTGACATAACATTCTTCTTCCTCCCATAGCTGCTGCATGAGAGTGTTGCCCTCTATTTCCTCTAACAGAAGCTGTTGAGGATGTAACCAAAATTGTTCCTTTGCCTCTTTTTTCCATAAAAGGGCAAACTACAGAAGCCATTCTAAATAACGCAAAGGTTGCCATTCTCCATCCCAGTTCAAAAGTTTTATAATTAGTATCCTTTAAAGACCTGTCTCCAACTTGTGCTCCTAAATTAAAAACAATAACTTCTATAGCCCCAATATCTTTTTCAACTTCATTTATTACATTTTCTATAGAATCTTCTTTAACTGCATTTAAAAGATAACCAGATGCAGAACCCCCATTATCCTGGATACTTTTTATCATCTTATTTAAAGATTCTTCATCACTTCTTCTACAAAGCCCAACATGGTATCCTTCTTTGGCAAATCTTTTTGCTACGTTTCCACCAATGCCAGCTCCAGCACCAATTATTAAACAAACAGGCTTCATATACTCTCTCCAATATTAAAAACAATTAACTATATTAATATAATATGATAATTTATAAATTAAAGATAAAATTTAATTAGGTAATTATGCAGACATACAAAGATATTAAAGTATCACTTAAATTACATACTGCTCTTATAAAAATAAATAGACCTCCACATAATTATTTTGATTCAAATGTTATAAATCAAATTGCAAATTTTTTGGAAGAAATGGATAAAAATAAAGAATGTAGATCTATTATATTATATTCTGAAGGAAAAAATTTTTGCGCTGGAGCAAATTTCAATGAAATAACATATTCTAGAGGGGGAAATATTTATTCTGAGTTATACGAGCAAGCTTTAAGATTATTTAAAACTAAAAAACCGATTATTGCTATAATTCAAGGTGCTGCTATTGGAGGTGGACTAGGACTAGCCTTAGCAGCAGATTTTAGAATAGCTTGCAAAGAGTCCAGATTTAGTGCAAATTTTGGAAAATTAGGATTTCATCAAGGTTTTGGTATAACAGTTACTTTACCTAGAACAATTGGTAAACAAAAAGCAAAATGGATGCTACTTACAAGTAATAGAGTGAAAGGGGAAAAAGCACTTGAAATTGGTTTAGCTGATTACTTTGTAAAAAAAAATGATTTGATGGCTAAAGCTATTTCTTTATCAAATATAATTAATTCGTCTGGACCACTAGGAATTGAATCAATTAGGAATACTCTTAATATTGGATTAGTAAAGATATTATCTGAAACGATGAAAAATGAAGCCTTAGAACAAAATAAGTTAAAAGAAACTAATGATTTTAATGAAGGAATTAAAGCGTCATTAGAAAGAAGAGAGCCTAAATTCAAAAGAAATTAAATAAAAACTATAACTTTATATTGTATCTATTTTCTACATATTTATATTTATGTTATGAAAAAATTAAAAATACACTTAGAAGCAAAAATATTTGCTATAAAAAGAAGATTGAATATTCTTATATTCGGAAATTTTGATCCATATCCAAAAATATATAAAAAATATAAATTAAATCCAAGTATGATTGTTGATAATTATTACAAAAATACTGAACCTCAACTAAAAATTGATAATTTTAGCAATTATTTAGATTGGAAAGATGAATCCAGAAAAAAATTAATAGAGTTATTAAAAATAAAAAATAACCTATACTGCAAACAAATTTATAGTGAAAATATTAAAATTAAGAATGGTCTATCAAGATTAAGAAAATATATAGAATTTGCAAAAAATAGACATGCTCCCATAGACATAATTACAAAATCAAATACAAATAATTTTAAAGGTATAATTATATGTATGCAAGGAGACAACTCTGGAGCTCATTTAAGTATTGGGGAAAAATTAATGCCTGCTGATATTTATAAATTAAATAACGGTAGTGATATTGCTATTCAGGCAGCAGAATTAGGATTTATTGCTGTCTCATTTGAAAGGATTGGTTTTGGGGAAAGAAGAGAACAAAATTTGTTAAAAGCTAATTCCTCTGCAACAATTGATACTAGTATGCATTTATTAATAAATGGCAAAACTTTATTAGGCGAAACTGTAAATGAAATATGTGTTCTTTCAGAATGGTTAATAAAAAAATATAAAAATAAAAATTTATGGTTAAAGGGTTACTCAGCTGCTGGAGTAGCTGCAATTACAGCTGCAGCTATAGATAAAAATAATATTAAAGGTATTGCTGTAGGAGGGTGTTTAGGCCCAATATATGAAACTATTTTAAAAAGAGGAACTTCTGGATTTTTAGATATACCTAGTTTGATAGAATGGTTCGATATGGATACGTTAATTGCTTTAATATCACCAAGACCATGTTTGATAGTAGCGGGAAAGAATGATCATATATGGCCATATTATTTATCTAAGCTAGTCACAGATAAAGCTAAAAAAGTCTTTATTATGGATAGTGCGGAAAATAACTTAATTTTAATACAAGGTAGCAAAGGTCATACTTACTATCCAAAATTATTATGGCCAGCTCTAATGAAATTCTTTAAATAAAATCTAACAAACATGAAAGATGGTAAAAAAAATATAGATTTAGCAATAAAATATATTAATCTTGCTATTAAAGATTATAATAAATTCTTAATCGAAATTAATAAATTGTCACAAAATGATAAAAGTAAAGTATTAAAGTGGTTAAGAAATGCTTTAAAATATGTAGATAAAGAAACTAAGAAATGAAAAAAAATATATTATACAAATTAATTATGTTATCTATAGCAATTATATTTATGATAATTGCTATTCAAAATTTATCTATTTAATATTTTGTATACATTATAAATTAATTTAATTGGTTCCATATGTCAGCAATTCTATCAATAAAAAATTTAAGCAAAACATATACTTCAGGATTTAAAGCTTTAGATAATATTAATTTAGAAATAAATAATGGAGAAATTTTTGCCTTATTAGGACCAAATAGAGCAGGCAAAACAACACTAATATCCATAATTTGTGGCAT
>Ga0163108_10003352_pt1 | contig 11404 bp, 10 predicted proteins | sample Fk1155metaG_FD_109644 | JGI IMG/M metagenome (GOLD analysis project Ga0163108, IMG submission 109644) | Marine microbial communities from the Central Pacific Ocean - Fk160115 155m metaG | ecosystem: Environmental > Aquatic > Marine > Oceanic > Photic zone | place: The Central Pacific Ocean...
AGGTTCAACGTGAAGCTGCTCTTGTTGAGTGGCAGCAACTCTGTGCTGCATAAAATTGGCTTATCAATGCCATACTGAGACGAGTTCGCATTCGTCTGACAGCACCGCATAAAGTAAGAAAACAAAAAAGCGCCGATAATAATAAAAAAAACAGACAAAATTTTTTTATCTCGCTTCAATCAAATTTTTGATTAAGAGTATTTCTTCTTCATGATGAGACACAAGATCTTGCCAACGGGTATCGTCCATACTGTCCAGTCGCCAGGCGATCATGGAAACGACACAGCTATCCGCAGGTGCGTCTAAATCCTCACCGGCGACAACGCGTATCATGATGCGTGGTGTTAATTGGCCCAGTTGATTGCCGAGGAAATAATAGATCGCTCCAAAATTTTCCTGTTTTTCGATCAGGGCGTATATATCTGAGCCATCACCTGAGTAGCTGCCCTTGACCAGGTTCGGTCCAAGAACCTCTGTCTCTCCCATTCCGAGAGCCCATTTGCCCAATGTACCGGGATCCGATAAATAATCGAGCGCGATATCCGCCGCACAATCAACTCTCACCGATACGATATCAGCATGACCATCATCTGCCAAATTGGTTTCCTTTATTCATTGTCAACGGCCGTCGTCACCAAAATTTGGGCGCCTTCATCGTTGGTGACCGTATAGGCGTGTCCCATATTGCTGTCAAAATACATACTGTCCCCTTCTTCCAATATTGTCGGAACATAGAATTCCGTATGGATGACAACCTTACCCGACAGCACGTATATGAACTCTTCCCCCTCATGAGACCTGAGCCCGCCCGCTTCGTCCAGCGACATCGCTGTAATATGGTTTTTGCTAGGCACCATTTTTTTGTGAGCAAGCTCTGCTCCCAACAGTTCCAGGTCATATCGGTCGGTTCGGCGTATTTCACCCTCATTTTTTCTCGTGATCGTCCGCATGCCTTTGCCAAAAGAGACTGAATCGGCACGAAAGAAAACCGTGATATCGACCTCCAGGACTTTGGACAAGATGTAAAGGTTGTGGGCATTCAAAGAACTGACCCCGTTTTCAGCGCGGGAAAGCGTCGCTTCGGAAACCGCTGACATAGTACTCAGCTTAGCCAAGGTGAGACCTCTGCTTTTCCGGATTTCAGCTAAACGATCGCCGATCCGAAGATCGCTGACGTCCTTTTCCTTTATGGTCAATTTTGCTTTATTTTTCGCCACAAAACTCTCCTATAGTCCAACCCATTTCTTATTCAACCCGAAAAGCTGGACGATCCGTAATCAACATATGGGAAGGTGAATGGGTAATTGTCAAATCCGCTGCAGCCGCCTGAACGGCGTCAACAGCCGTGACGCCGCAGGCCCAGAACATAGCAACTTCATCGTCACTCAATTCCGCTAGACCAATTTTCTCGATATTTTCGCCTAAATTCTCAATACCCAATACCGCTGGATTGCCAGTATGAACGGGTCCGCCATGGGACAGCGGAAAGCGCCTTGTAATGTCCTGGACGCGTTCAACCTGATCTTCGCGAATACCCCTGAACGTAACCACCAGATTAGCTTTGAATGGGCCGACGCTTTTGGTTGGCCGCTCGGTGCGATAGGCGGCGCAACTTTCTCCCGTAGCCACATAGCGTAGCCTGATGCCGGCTTCAATCAGTGCTCTCTCGAAGGATAAAGAACAGCCAAGCGCAAATACAATCAGATCCTCCCTCCAAATCTCTCCGATGGAAGTTCGTTCACCTTCATAGTGACCGTTTCGGAAAACCCGGTAGAGGGGCAGATCATATCGAACATCAATGTCCTCACCCAAATCAGGGAGTGCCGGGTCGCCCGGAGAGCCAACGGAGAGAAGGGGACAGGCCTGGGGGTTGTGTTCACAATATTTTTGAAAGTCACCGGTATACTTTGTTGGAAGAATTACGATATTTGCTTGTTCGAATCCCAGTGCTTGTCCTGTCGTTGTCCTTTTAAATTCATTTCGGCGGCAGGCGGCCCGCAGTTCGAACGGATTCTGATAAGGCATAATCATAATTTTAAAATCCCAGTAAATGCGGCAGCCAAAGACTTACGGCCGGAATGTAGGTTACCAGAGCTAAGGCAATAAGACTGACCGCCAAAAACGGCCAAGTTTCCTTCAGGAGTTGCCCTAATCCGCAATCGGCAATGCGCTCTGCCGCGTAGAGACAAACGCCCAGCGGCGGCGTCAATAAGCCAATATTGAGATTCAGAATGACAATGGCGCCGAAATGCACGGGATCAATGCCTGCCGCTTTTGCTGCTTCACTGAGAACCGGGATAAACAAAATTATCGCCGCTGTAGGATCGATGAACATGCCGAGAACCAGCATGATCAGATTGAGAATCAATAGAACGACAGCTGGGTGAACACTTGTGCCCAGAACCAGTCCTTCGACCATGGCCGGTACGTTTTCCATACCCATCACCCAGGTAAATATGGCGCCACAGCCGACAATGATAAGGAGTTGCGCAGAAAAGACGGCAGATTCGTTGAGCACTGAAAAAAATTGCCGAATGGTCATACTGCGATAGAGAAAAAAAGCGATAAGCAAAGCATAAAACGCCGCCAAGCCGCCAGCTTCCGTCGGCGTCATAATGCCGCCGAGAATACCCGCCAGAATGATTAAAGGAATTAAAAGAGGAGGAAGCGCTTGCCTGACAGCTTTTCCTACTGCAGCTGGCGACCTCTCCATCTCTATAGATCCATAGCCCCGTTTTCTGGCTTGAAACCAAACTAGAATCATCTGGCAAACACCGATCAGCAATCCCGGCAGGATACAGGCAGCAAACAATGCGCCGATCGAGATGCTGGTCATTGAACCATAGATAACAACTATCAGCGACGGCGGCACCATGGGTCCGATGATGGACGACGACGCTGTAACCGCCGCAGCGTATGCGGGAGAATATCCGTTCTTGGCCATCGACGGGATAAATACCTTGCCCAGCGCGGCGATGTCGCCGAGGGCAACACCGGTGATGCCGGAAAAAAGGATCGAAGCGCCGATATTGACCTGCGCTAATCCTCCCGGCAACCATCCGAACAACACGTTGGCTAGATGAATGAGTTTATCGGTGATCCGACCCGCGTTTATCAGTTCACCAGCGAGGATAAACAAAGGGATCGCCATTAGGACAAATACGTCAATGCCTTGGAAGATGCGCTCCGGCAGGACAGGCAGAAAAGCCATTTGGCCGCTAGTGGCTAGCCAGATGATCGAGGATATGACCATGGTCCAGGCCACCGGCAAACCGGTGATGAGTAGAAATAGAAACGAAACGATAAACAAACCGAGCGAGAGCATCATCGGCAGCTCTTCCAGGGACGACCCCGCCAACTGCGAATGATGCGAACCAGAAGAAAAAATAGTCCCGTACCAAAGGCAACCGGTAAAGCTGCATAGGGATACATCAAGGGAATTTGCATGCCGTCGCTGGTCTGGCCTTGGGAAAACTCAACGGTTTGAATGGCGGCGATCGTCAATACAACCAACAATATCAAGGTTATAAAATCGAGCAATCGCATCCAAAACCAGCGCCAAACGGGTGTCAAATTATCGGCGATGAAGGTGACGCGGATATGCCCACTGATCAGAACCGAAACAGCGGTCCCCGCCAAAACTGACCAAACCAGAGCGTAGCGCCCGATCTCTTCAGTAAAAAAGGGCGTGAAACCAAAACCGTAACGGAGAAAGACCTGCAGGACGATCAGCGCGAACAGCGTGAATAACGCTGCTGCACCAATCACCCGCAGGAACCGTTCAACCAAATTGGTCATGGGCTTTTAGCCGTCTGACTATTTGGAAAGTTTTGCAACCTCGGCGACAACTTCGTCCACCAATGAAGGTGTGTCCACATTAGCTTTTAGCCACTTGACGGCAGCCGGCCGAACGCGCGCGGCAAACTCGTCTTTCATGGCTTTGGTAAAAGGAATGACGGTAACACCCTTTTCTTTGGCCTTGGCAATATTCTTGCCTTCCGCTGCGCGGGATTCCCGCCGGTTATAGGCAACGGCTTTTGCGCCGGCTTCGGAAACGGCTTTTTTCATGTCAGCCGAAAGGCTGTTATACCACTTGTCATTGATGGCCAGCGGCCCGAAGGAATAAATATGCCCGTCGAGCATCAGGTATTTCTGGACTTCGTAAAGTTTAATCAGGTTGAACACCCAAACCGCATTGTCCTGACCGTCGACGACGCCGGTTTTCAGCGACGTATAAAGTTCTGGGAAAGAAATCGGCGTGGCCGAACCGCCTAAGGTTTTAACAGGAATACCGAAGATTGGGGCCATGACCCTCATTTTCAAGCCCTTCATATCATCCGGTTTACGGATGGCTTTGCTGGAGCTGTAATGCTTGAAGCCGCCGGATTCCCACCAGCCGAGTACTCGAATGCCGGTTTTTTTGCGAATGTTTTCGGCCATCTCTGTGCCGATCCGGCCATCCAGCAGTTTCCAGGCAGTTTGTTCATTAGGAAACAGATAGGGCATGGAAAGGATTTGAATGTCTTTGTAAATTGAGGCGTAGTTTCCGTCTGACGCATCCGACATCTGGATGATGCCATGCCGGACCTGGTTCAACCGCTCGTTGGGTTTGCCAAGAGCGCCACCATAAACGATGTCGACTTTAATTTTGCTCCCTGACGCTTTTTCGACTTCCGATTTAAAAAATTCATACATGCCGTTTACGGGTTCAGCGCCCGGAAAGCCTTTCTTTAGCATCAGACCGACTTTAATTGTTTCGGCTGAAGCCACACTGGTGAATGCAGCTGCCGAAATAACGGCAGAACTTGCAATGATTGTTAGTTTTTTATGCCATTTCATTTTATGCCTCCACAGTTGTTTACGAGTTGTAATACTCAGATAATCGGCCTTTATCGGCTCTTGTTTTAAAATATCGGGCGTTCATGGATCATATCCGTAATCCTTTTTTGCGCCTTCGGGCGATAAATAACCAGCTTCAATATCACGCTGGATCAAAGTACTCTCTCTCTGGTAGGGATGGCCAAGACCGCCGCCGCCCGGCAATTCGACGATAAAGCGTTCTCCTTGCGGAACGGTGTGAACGGATTTGTCGGAGAAGTCTCCACCGGACACCAAATATGCCTTTCCAGGTTTACCGCTAGCGCCACCGCCACGCCCGCGGGGTGGATTGACAATACGGTCCCACGTCGCTGCCGAAACAGTAAAAGGAGCATCTTCGGTATTGCCTACTTCTATCACCTGACCAAGTCCACCCCGGAAGGTGCCAGGACCGCCGCTGTCAGGAGCAAATTCCTTCCGCCAAAACACCAAAGGGGAATCTGTTTCTGTCACCTCGATGGGAATAGCACCTACGCCGCTCGGGAACGCGGTTACGGATAGGCCATCCTTACCGGGGCGGGCGCCGATACCGCCCATGGCGACATTCATCACATTGAACTCCGAGCTATTGCTCACTTCGGTTTTCCCCCCGCCTATATTCGCCATAGGCAGTACCCAGATACTGCCAGCGCTTTCTGCGGGAACCCGGTTTTTCATAGCTTTGGCCAAACAGCCAAAAGCGATATCGGGCAGCATCTGCCCTATCACATGCCGGGCGGTAACCGGGCTGGGGTCTTTTGGGTGAACAGCAGAGCCTTCTTCGGCTTTGATGCGAAAAACCTCCAAAGACCCGTGATTGTTAGGCACAGCGGGCGCCACAATACATTTTAAGCCAAAGCAAGTATAGGCCTCAGTATAACAGAAAGGGGAGTTGATACCGTAAATGGACGCCGTAGACGTCCCGGCGTAATCAACGATAACCTCATCATCCGAAACCGTCATCTCGGCCTTGATTATTATGGGATGCTCAAAGCCATCCAGTTCCATATCAGTGGGATAGACGCCATTGGGAATTTCTTTGACGGCCTTGATCATCGCCTCTCTGGAATTATCTATGATAAAATTAGCCAGAGACTCGATCGACGAAAGATTGAATTCATCCATCATTTCCCGGAGACGCATTTCACCGGTATCGTTGCTACTGACCAGCGAAAGGATGTCTCCTTTTACCTCCACCGGATTGCGGCTATTGGCTCCCAGCAGTCCTAACAGTTGCTCATTTAGGATCCCCTGATCCCGTAATTTCATGTGGGGTACGCGGACGCCCTCTTCAAAAACAGAAGTTGCCTCAGCCGTAAACCCCCTTCCGCCAACGTCGATGACATGACAGGTCGATGCAAACAAAGCGACCGGTTTGTCTTGATGATAAGCTGGAGAAACCACGACAAAATCAAACAAATGTCCAGTTCCCATCCAAGGATCATTGGTAACGAAAACATCGCCTGGTTTCATAGTTTCGATAGGAAACCTTTCAAGGAAATGATTGACGGCGCGGGCCATGGTGTTGACGTGACCGGGGGTCCCGGTGACGGCCTGGGCCAGCATGTGGCCTTCCAGATCATAGACACCCGCCGACAGATCGCCCGCCTCGCGAACGACCGAACCGAATGCCGTTCGCAGAATGGCTTGTGCCTGCTCCTCAACAACGGCAATAAGCCGGTTCCACATCACTTGTTGATGAATTTTTCCGAGAGCGCTGGCGAACATCAGAGACTATCCTCGGCTGCATGATTATTCATCACGATGTACTTCAGGGCATTAATACAGGCAGAAAATTCCGCCGGGACTATTGTCGAAGTCTCGTCCTCGGTAATTATAGCGGGACCGCTGATTTCGTTCCCCGGTTCTAAATCCATGCGCCAATAGACAGGACAATCGACAAATTCACCGAGCCCGGTGTCATAGACTTGCCGATGTCCGATAGGATCAGGCGCGGTCCCGTCGATGGAGCCATCGGCCCTGTTCGGTTGCGCTTCTTTGGTGGAGACGGTCACGGACCAGGAGACGCTTTGAATATCCATATCATCAATCTTTAAGCCGTAAATGTCTTGGTACATTTTTTCATAGGAGGCGCGAAGTTTCACGGTGTCTTCCTTTGATAGAAGACCATCGGGCAGGGAAATCCGCAGTTCGTGGCCTTGCCCCACGTAGCGCAGTTCAACAAATCTTGTTTCAAATAATTTTTGGCCGGTTAAAACACCATCGTTGACCACCACCCGCGCTTCAGCGCTCATTTCATCCAATAATTTATTGATACGGTCTGAATCAAATTGACGAAAATCAATATTGAGTGATCGAACGACTTCAAAAGAGATTGGTGCCCGCAAAAAACCTATAGCCGACCCGACCCCCGCACCTTTAGGCACTACCACCTTGCCAAGACCCAATTTCTGCGCCAGCCGGCCGGCATGGAGCGGCGCTCCGCCGCCAAAGGCGATCATGGTGTGTCGACCCATAACCTTGCCGCGCTCGATGGCGTGAACCCGTGCGGCATTGGTCATATTTTCTTCGACGATTTCGGCTATACCGGCAGCTGGCCAATGGTCCTGTAAATCGAGCTTTTCCCCTACATTCCGCGCCAAAACAGCCTTTGACTTGTTTCGATCCAAGGATAGTTTGCCTCCGGCAAAATGTTCGGAATCAAGTTTGCCGAGCTCTAAATTGGCATCGGTCACCGTCGCATTATCCCCCCGAAACCATAGCAGGCAGGACCTGGTTCAGACCCGGCGCTGTCTGGACCGACGGTTATGCGGCCCATGTCATCAACCCGCGCAATAGAGCCGCCTCCGGCTCCAATTTCCACCATTTCAATGACCGGTATGCGCACCGGCAGACCACTGCCCTTCAAATCTCTGTACATACGAGCAACTTCGAAGGAACGCGAACGTTCAGGCTTACCGTTTTCAATCAGACATATTTTCGCCGTCGTGCCCCCCATGTCAAAGGAAAGAACACTCTCCAAACCGCATTCCAAAGCAACCTGGCTAGCCAGAATGGCGCCGCCGGCAGGACCGGATTCGACGAGTCGGATGGGAAATTTCGTAGCATTTTCCAGGGTCGTCAGACCGCCGCCCGACATCATCAAAAACAATGGACAATCCATTTTTCGGTCAGTGAGCATCGTCTGCAAACGATAGAGGTACCTAGACATCAAGGGCCGAATATAGGCATTGGCGCAGGTCGTTGAAAATCGTTCATATTCCCTCATTTCCGGGCAAACGTCGCTGGATATGCAGACAGAAACGTCGGGTAATTCCTCCAATAGAATTGCCCGAACCCTGCGCTCATGATCTGGAAAGGCGTAGGCATGCATCAAGCCTACGGCGATAGCACCAATATTTTGCGATTTCAACTGACGGGCTGATTGTCGGACTTGATCTTCTTCCAAAGCCACCAGAACTTTGCCGCTACCGCTGATTCGCTCTTTGACTGGTAAACGCAGCTCCCGCTGCACCAGGGGGATCGGTTTATCCATAAACACGTCATAATGTTCGAAGCGCTGTTCGAACCCCATTTCAATGATGTCCCGGAAACCTTCCGTGGTCAGAAATGCCGTCTTGGCACCTTTGCGTTCAATTAAAGCGTTAGCGGCGAGGGTCGTGCCGTGGATAAATATGTCGATCTGGCCGGCTGTCAATTTTGCCTCCCTGAGAACAACTTCAACACCGTCGATAACGCCGTTCTCGGGCGCTTGAACCGTTGTCAGAACTTTGGCCGTAAAACGTCCCTGAGCGGTATCAAGTACAATGTCTGTAAAAGTTCCGCCGATATCGGCGGCCAGTCGATTGGTGTCTTTAACGCCCATGGTGATCTACTGTTTTTCCCGGGTCTGCTGACTAATTCAGCCTTTATCGGCTCTTGTCCGAATATCATATTTCACTATAATACATATTTGCAAGAAAATTCCAGATTTGATAGAACCATAAACAGGGACGCAGATCAGCCGTGGACCAGAGCGCCTTAAAAATAACCGATTGCCTGAAGCGGGATGCATCTGATCCCCTCCGAAGTTTCAAAGACCGTTTCGCCTTGCCGCCGTCAGGTTCGATCCATTTTGATGCCAACTCCATCGGAGCCATGCCCAAAAATGCGCCGGAACGGGTTCAGCGATTGCTGGAAGAAGGCTGGCGGAAACTAAGCCGGCGGGGCTGGTCGGAGTTGGATTGGCTGGATAAATCGAAGACTATGGGCGCCGGTATCTCCCATATCCTGGGTGCCCACCAAGATGATGTCGTTGTCTGCGATAACACAACAATCAACCTGTTCAAAATTCTCAGCTATGCCTGGCGCATCAGGAAAAACGGTTCGGCGATCCTGACAGAAGCGCACAATTTTCCAACGGACATATTCGTTGCTGAAGGTTTTAAAAATCTATTGGACGGCTTTGATGTCGATTGTGATCTGCAATTCGCCGAAACCCGTGAAGACGTACACGATCAATTGGGCGATGACACCGCCGTTCTGTATTTGACTCATACGGATTACCGCTACAGCCAACGCTGGGACATGTCTGAACTCACCAAAAAAGCGCACGAAAAAAACACCCTGGTCATTTGGGATCTGTCTCATTCCGCCGGGGCTTTGGAAATCGATTTGATGGGATGCAATGCCGATTTCGCCGTTGGTTGTGGTTATAAATATCTGTGCGGCGGCCCTGGATCACCAGCCTTTATTTTTATCCATCCCAGCCATCAAAACGCCGCCTGGCCAACCATTGCCGGTTGGCTGGGTCATGCCGACTTCTTCGCTTTCGCCAATACATTTACCCCCAATCCCGGAGTCCAGGGACACAACACCGGATCACCTTCCATCATCGGCAACGAAATCTTCGATTGCGCAGTGGATATTTGGCGTGACGTCAACATCAAGGATGTGGGGACCAAGCATCGCTCCTTAAGCGAAACGGTTATTCAGCTGATTGAACAGGAATGCAGCCATCTTGGCGTCAGCGTTATCTCTCCCAAGAATTATTTTCTGCAAGGCGGCCATATAGCCTTCGAACACGAAGGTGCCGGCGCCTTATGTGAAGCCTTGTTCGAGCACGGTATGATCTGCTCCTTTCGAAAACCGAATTCCATCCGACTGGGGATAAGTCCTCTCTACCATAGCCACGAAGATATGTGGGACGGCATTCAACGCATCAAACAAATTATTTCCAGCGAAGTCTGGCGGAATCCAAGATTCCAGAAAATAACCATTTAAAAAGAGGGTATATCAATGTCTGCAAGACTAGATCGTCCCGTCGCCTATATTGAAGGCATCGGCCAGTCCGTTGTCAAAAAAGTCGACCTACCCAAGGACGTCGATATCCTGAACCTGGCGACCAATGAATCCAGTTTCGGCGCATCTAAAGCTGTTCTGGACGCTATAAGGGAGCAAGCGGAAAAGCCGCACCGCTATCCTGACCCACTCAGCACGGAACTGCGCCATGCCATTGGCCAGCATTTTGATCTGGAAGCCGATCAAATTGTATGTGGTAATGGCTCGGAGGAACTCCTTGATGGTATCGGCAGAATTTACGCCCGACCCGGTGACGAAATACTCTTTTCCGAATACGGTTTTCTACAATTTCCCATCGTCGCGTACCGCGTCGGCGCCACCGCCATTAAGGCACCGTCGCCGAACCTAACAGCCAATGTAGATACATTGTTGGAAAACGTTACCGAGCGGACAAAAATTTTGTTCCTGGCAAATCCGGAAAATCCTACAGGTACCTACATTCCTGCGAGCGAAGTGAGACGCCTTCGGGATAACCTGCCCAGGCGGATCGTCCTGGTTGTCGATTCCGTCTATTGCGAATATGTCGACGATCCAGATTTCACCGACGGTCTGGAACTGGTGGAAGGACATAATAACGTCATTGTCATACGCACTTTTTCCAAGGCTTGGGGGTTAGCCGGACTGCGGGTTGGCTGGGCTTATTGTTCGGCTTCCATGGCGGCGGTGCTCAACACCATGCGCGGCATAGGCAATGTCAACGCCATGGCGCAGGCAGGTGCGGTTGCGGCCTTGTCCGATCCTAGTCATGTCGACAAAGTACGCCGGGAAACTGACCAGGCCCGAAAGAAATTTATCAAAGATTTGAGCCGGTTCGGTGTTACCATGGTGCCGGGTGCCGCAAATTTTGTACTCGTTAAATTTCCGGCAACCCAGACCAACCGAAAAGCCGTCGACGCTTTCCGACATTTGGTAAGCGAAGGCATTATAGTCCGCACTAATGAAGACTACGGCCTCGACGACTATTTGCGCATCACAATCGGTACGATTGAAGAATGTGATCAAGTTATCGAGAGCCTTGATCGGTTTTTCAATTAAATATTTTGACCTATAATTTTGAACATCTATCCCATTAGCGGACTTGTGGGCACTGTCAGAGGAAAACCTACTTTGACGTCGATCGACTAAATCCATAGAGTTTGTGGATGAAAAATCACAATCCCTTTCGCTATTTTAAAACATCACCGGAGATCATCCGCCTGGCCGTGATGATGTATGTCAGGTTTCCGCTTTCTCTTCGTAATGTGGA